>ERZ780208.2175-NODE-2175-length-14195-cov-9.347383_pt1 | contig 14195 bp, 10 predicted proteins | sample MGYA00511167_ERZ780208 | MGnify/ENA primary metagenome ERZ780208 (study PRJEB29588, sample SAMEA2159202) | human gut metagenome | biome: human gut; feature: human-associated habitat; material: faeces | place: Denmark | collected 2008/2010 ... | reverse complement strand
CTGCCGGATGACCCCCGCTGCCGAGCAGCTCCTGCGGGCCTCCTACGAGACACTGGGCCTTTCGGCCCGCGCCCACGACCGCATCCTCCGGGTGGCCCGCACCATTGCCGACCTCTCCGGCAAGCGCCTCCTCGACGAGGATTCGCTGCTCGAGGCTCTGCAATACCGTGCGCAGGAAAAGGTCGATCTGACGTTCTGATACAGACAAAAATCCCCCGGCTGAACCGGGGGATTTTTTGCGTTATAAAACTTTTAGAATCTTCTCCACGCATCGGGCAGGAAGAGCACCAGCATCGGGAAAATTTCCAGACGACCGGCCAGCATATCGAAGATGAGCACCAGCTTTGCAAAGTTGGAGTAGGCCCCGAAGTTCATCATGGGGCCCACCTGATTGAGGCCGGGGCCGATGTTGTTCAGGGTGGCGGCGATGGAGGTGAAGTTCGTCACCATGTCAAAGCCGTCCAGACTGACAAGCATGAAACTCGCCGCAAAGATGAAGATGTAGGCCGCCAGAAAGACGTTGGTGGTGCGGATGGTCTCATGATTGACCAGCTTGCCGTCCATCCGGACAGGGGCCACCACCTGCGGGTGGAGAGCCTGCTTCAGCTCCTTGCCCAGCGTCTTGCCCAGCAGAAGGAATCGGCTGACTTTGATGCCGCCGCCGGTGCTGCCCGCGCAGGCGCCCACGAACATCAGCAGCACCAGCACCTCTTTTGCCAGCGTGGGCCAGAGGTCGAAATCACAGCTGGAAAAGCCGGTAGTGGTAATGATGGAGCCGACCTGGAAGGCCGCATGGCGCAGCGCCTCGCCGAAAGTGCCGTAGAGGCTGCGGATGTTCACCGTGATGACGGCCACCGCCGCCAGAATGATGGCGAAATAGGCGCGGACTTCCTCGCTGGACGCTGCGCGGCGGAACCGGCGCAGCAGCAGCAGGAAATACACATTGAAGTTGACGCCGAAGAGGATCATAAAGACGGTCACGACCCACTGGATGTAGGGCGAGAAGCTGGCAAAGCTGTCGTTCTTGAAGCCGAAGCCGCCAGTACCCGCCGTGCCAAAGGCCGTGAGCAGAGAGTTGAACACATTCATTCCGCCCGCCAGCAGGAAGCAGAACTCCACCACCGTGAGCGCGAAATAGATGCCGTACAGGATCTTGGCCGTAGACTGCACCTTCGGCACCAGCTTGTCCACCTGCGGGCCGGGGCTTTCCGCCTTCATCAGGTTGACGTGGGAGCCGCCGGTCAGGGGCAGCAGGGAGAGCAGGAACACCAGAACGCCCATGCCGCCGATCCAATGGGTGAAGCTGCGCCAGAACAGGATGCCGTTGGGCAGGCCCTCCACACCGGGCAGGATGCTGGCACCGGTGGTGGTGAAGCCCGAAACGGTCTCAAACATGGCGTCCACGGGATTCGGGATGCAGCCGGTGAGGACGAACGGCACTGCACCCATGATACTGATGGTGATCCAGCTCAGGGCGGTGGCCGCAAAGCCCTCCCGCATATAGAACACCTTGCTGCGGGGCTTGATGGTCCGCAGGGCAAAACCCAGCGCCGCACTGATGGCCGCCGTCAGCAGGAACACGCCCATGACGGCCCACTCGGCGTAGATGAGGCTCGTCACCGCCGGGAGCAGCAGCAGTGTACCCTCTATCATCAGGATATAGCCCAGCAGACGAAAGACGATCGCATAATTCATACGTCCTGTCCCCCGTTACTCTTCCACGATGTCCCGCAGGTCGTGCAGGCCGTGTTCCAGCGTGACGACGATGACATTGTCGCCCACCTGGATCTGGTCGCCGCCGCGGGGGATGAGGATATGGTCGCCGCGGGTGATGCAGCAGAGCAGCAGATTCTTTTTCAGATGCAGCTGGCTCAGCGGCACGCCGGTGGCCCGGCTCTCCTCATGGACAGTGAATTCCAGCGCTTCCACGCGGTCGTCGAGGATGCGGTAAAGGGTCTTGATGTTGTTGCCGGCCTCGTTCTGCAGGGCGCGGACGTACTGCACGATGTAATCGCAGGTCATGTACTTGGGGTAGACGATGCTGCCCAAATCGAGCCCGGCCAGAATATCGTCGAACTCGAGGCGGTTGATCTTCGTGACCAGCTTGCCCTTGGAGTGCTTTTTCGCAAACAGGGTCAGCAGCACGTTTTCTTCGTCGATGTTGGTCAGAGCCACGAAGGCTTCGGTGGATTCCAGACCTTCCGAGAGCAGGAAGTCGCGGTTGGAGCCGTCCTCGTTCAGTATCTGTGCCTCAGGCAGGGACTCGGCCAGAACATTGCAGCGGGCCGGGTCCCGCTCGACGATGCGGACGCGGACGTGATTTTCCAGCAGCTCCTGGCTCAGGTAATAGGCGATGGCGCCGCCGCCCACGATGAGGGCGTTGCGCACCGGCCGCACCGGCATATTGATACGCTGGAAGAACTCGTGGGCCTTCTCCTGCGTGGCGAGGAAGGTGACCTGGTCGCCGTTCTGCAGCACAAAGTTACCGTTGGGGATGATGACCCCGCCGTCACGCTCCACCGCGCAGACCAGAATGTCGCTCTTGAGGCGGGTGGGGATCTCATGGATGGCCACACCGTCCAGCCCCTGCTGTTCGGTCAGCGCAAACTTGATGAGCCGCACACGTCCGCCCGCGAAGGTATCGATCTTGCTTGCGCCCGGGAAGCGCAGCAGATGGGAAATTTCCTTTGCCGCTGCCATTTCGGGGTTGATGATGGCCGAGATGCCGATCTGCTTCTTGATAAAGTCCAGCTCATGGCTGTAAGACGGGTTGCGCACGCGGGCGATGGCGTGGCATTGGCCCGCCTTTTTGGCGAACATGCAGCACAGCAGGTTCAGCTCGTCCGAGCCGGTGACTGCGATGAACACGTCCGCTTCCTCCACGCCTGCCTCGGACAGGGTGGTGATGGACGAACCGTTGCCGAGAATGCTCATCACATCGTAGGACTCCCCGATATGCTCCACACGTGCCTTGTTCGTATCGATAACGGTCACGTTATGACCCTCTTCACTGAGCTGCCGCGCCAGCGCTGTGCCGACCTTGCCGCCGCCCACCAAAACGATCTTCATAGAATAACCCTTTCTCTTCTCCTGCGCCGTCTGGGCGCTATTGAGTAGATTATACCACATCTCAGGCAAAACATCTACAAAATCAGCCCTTCTGTCGACTTTATCCAACCACAAAGCGCAGTTTTGGCGGAAAAACGGCCCCGGAACACACAGATCCCAGGGCCGTTCTCAGCGATTCAGGTATTTCAGTACCGCTCCACGCCGTCCTTGGTGACGAGGGCGTAGACCAGCGGGGCTTCCTCGGGCTTTTCGGGGCCGTAGACGAGGCCGCTGCGGTACTCGGCGGCGGCAGCGTCGAACTTATCCGCCGCGCCGTAGAAGGTGGCGAGGCTCTCGCCCTTGTGGACGTAGTCGCCGCGCTTCTTGTGGAGGGTGATGCCGGCGGCGAAGTCCAGCGGGTCGCCCTTCTTCTGACGGCCTGCGCCCAGCAGAACGCTGGCAGAGCCGATCTTCTCGGCGTCGTTAGCGACGATGTAGCCGTCCTCTTCGGCCAGCAGCTCATAGCTGGCGGCGGGCTTCTCGAAGAGGCTGTAGTCATCCAGAACGCGGGTATCGCCGCCCTGAGCCGCGAACATCTCCTTGCACTTTGCAAAGGCAGAGCCGTCTGCGATAACTGCTTCGGCCATGGCGCGGCACTCGGCGGGAGACCCTTTATCGGCCAGCACCAGCATATTCGCAGCCAGCTGCAGGCACACCTCGGTCAGGTCGGCGGGGCCGTGGCCCTTGAGCACGTCCATACTCTCCATGACCTCGAGGCTGTTGCCAATGTTGTGGCCCAGCGGGGTGTCCATATCAGTGATCATAGCAGCGACGCGGCGGCCATGATGGGTGCCGATGGAGACCATCAGCTTGGCCAGCTCGATGCTCTGCTCCACGGTCTTCATGAACGCACCGGTACCGGTGGTGACGTCCAGCAGGATAGCGTCCGAGCCGGAGGCCAGCTTCTTGGACATGATGCTGGACGCGATGAGAGGGATGCAGCTGACGGTCGCGGTGACGTCGCGGAGGGCGTACATCTTCTTATCTGCCACGGCGATGCCCTCACTCTGGCCAATGACCGACAGGCCGATCTTGTTCACCTGTGCAAAGAACTCGTCCTGCGAGAGGGCGGTCTTTGTGCCGGGGACGCTCTCCATCTTGTCGATGGTGCCGCCGGTGTGGCCGAGGCCGCGGCCGCTCATCTTGGCAATTTTGACGCCGCAGGCCGCGACGATGGGCGCGATGACCAGCGTGGTCTTGTCGCCCACGCCGCCGGTGGAGTGCTTGTCCACCTTGATGCCCGGGATGGGCGAAAGGTCCACCATGACGCCGCTGTGGGCCATCACGTCGGTCAGCTCAGCAGTTTCCTCGTCGGTCATGCCGCGCAGATAAACTGCCATCATCCAGGCCGCCATCTGGTAATCGGCCACCTCGCCGCTGACGAAGCCGTTGACGATGGCTTCCAGCTCCTCGCGGCTGTGGGTGCCGCCGTCCCGCTTCTTGGCGATCAAATCGTAAATGCGCATAAGGTCACGCTCCTAAATAATATTCTCCGCCGACGGCCCGGGCCGCGCTGCCCCGCCTCCGGCAATAGTATGACATTGTAATTCAAGTATAGCAAATTTTCCCGCAAAAGCAAGCGCTGTTTTGTGGAATCTGTTGAAAAAGAAGCAAAAAAGGGCGCAGCCGCCCGGAAAAGCAGCTGCGCCCGGAAAATACGCTCGAATCAGCGGGAACCCTTGTCGTAGGGGATACCCTCGGCCTTGGGAGCCATGCTGTTCTTGGAGGTGAAGGCCAGAATGACCATGGATGCCACGAAGGGCATCATGTTGTAGATGTTGCTGGACCAGTGGAGCTGTGCGAGGAAGGTGGAGTCGGCGATGTTGGCCAGACTCTTGAACACGGCAAAGAACATGGCTGCGCCGCAGATGTTGAAGGGCTTCCACTGACCAAAGATCATAACGGCCATGGCAAGGAAGCCTGCACCGGCCACACCGACCTCGAAGTTCCAGGTCTGGACGGGAGGCACGATATAGGCCAGACCGCCGATAGCGCCCAGAGCGCCCGAGATGACGACACCGGCATAACGCATCTTGTAGACGTTGATGCCCACAGAGTCAGCAGCCTGAGGATGCTCGCCGCAGGCGCGCAGACGCAGGCCGAAGCGGGTCTTGTACAGCACGATGTAGCTGATGATGAGCAGTGCGATGCCCAACGGGACAAAGATGCTCAGCTCCAGGCCGCCGATGCTGAACAGGAAAGGCTTGTTGGAGTAGTTCAGCTTGGCGCTGCCGCTGTCGCTGAAGTTCTTGGAGATGACCACAGCCACCGCCGTCGCCAGCAGATTCAGGGCCGTGCCGCCGATGGTCTGGTCCGCTTTCAGGTTGATGGACGCGAAGGCCAGCAGCAGGCTGTAGACCATGCCGGCGATAGCCGCCGCCAGCACCGCGATGATCACGGTGGCGAAAGCCGGCAGGCTCTCGGGCAGCATGGTGAGGGTGAGGACACCCGCCACACCGCCGATGACCATGATGCCTTCCAGTGCGATGTTGATGATGCCGGAGTGCTCACTGAACATACCGCCCAGAGCGACCAGCATCAGCACGATGCCATACAGCAGAGTATACTTGATGAGAAGCAGCATATCACTTGCCCTCCTTCTTGGTTTCGGTCTTAGCAGGGGCGGGCTCTGCATTCACGTTGGTCTTGTCTGCATTCTTGAACAGCATGGAGTGGATCTTGCCACGGAACAGCATGGAGAATGCGCACAGGTAGATGATGATACCGCTGATCAGGTCGGAGATCTCGGTGGGGTAATACTTGGTGGACAGGAAAGAGCCGCCGACCGAGATGTGGGAGATGAAGATCGCGGAGAAGATGGTGCCGATGGGGTTGGAGCTTGCCAGCAGGGCCACAGAGATGCCGTTGAAGCCCATGGCCGGCAGGCTGGTGGAGTTCAGCGGGTTCCACTGAGAGACATTGGACAGGTAGTAGAGGCCGGCGCCGAAGCCTGCCAGAGCGCCTGCAATGGCCATGGAGAGGATGATGTTCTTCTTCTCGTTGATGCCGGCGTAGCGGGCGGCGCTCTTGTTCAGGCCGACGGCCTTCAGCTCATAGCCAAAGGTGGTCTTGTTCAGGATGACCCAGATCAGAATGGCGACTGCCGCAGCGAGGAAGATCGCAATGGTGGTGCTGTTGGTCTGGAACATCTTGTTCAGGCCGAAGTCCGGGATGATGGACTGGGCGTACTCAGCGTTCTTGCTCAGGTTCAGGGTACGGGTGTTGCGCACGTCGTACATGGGGCCGGTGCCGTTCTGGTAGATAAGCTCATTGACCAGATACAGGCCGATCCAGTTGAACATAATAGAGGTGATGACCTCGTTGATGTTGAAGTAAGCCTTGAAGAAGCCGGGGATAGCGCCCCAGATGCCGCCGAGGATTGTGGCGACGATCAGGCAGACATACCAGGGCATCTTGAGCATGATGGCACAGTAGAGAGCGCCGTAAGCGCCCAGCGTGTACTGACCGGCAGCACCGATGTTGAACAGGCCGGTCTTGAAGGCGAAGGCCACGGACAGACCGGTCATGATGAGGGGTGCTGCGTTGGCCAGCTCCTTGCCGACGCCGTAGGGGGCGTCATGGAAGCCGCCCTTAACGATGCGGACAAAGCCGTCGCCCCATGCATGGGCCGGGTTGATGGCCAGCAGCACGAGGAAGCCCACAGCCATGCCGATGACGATGCACAGCAGCGCGGCCAGCACACTGGTGATGGAGCTGTTGAGGTTGCTGTGGGAAAGTTTTTTCTTGTTCATTTATTTGCTCTCCTTTCCCTGCTTGCGTGCGCCGGCCATGTAGAGGCCCAGCTCCTGCACAGTGGTGGTCTTGGGGTCGAACTCGCCCACGATCTCGCCCTCGTACATGACGAGGATGCGGTCGGACAGGTTCATGACCTCATCCAGCTCGAGGCTGACCAGCAGGACAGCTTTGCCCTTGTCGCGCTGGGCGACGATCTGGCGGTGGATGTATTCGATAGCGCCGACATCCAGGCCGCGGGTGGGCTGAACAGCCACCAGCAGCTTGGGGTCTTTGTCGATCTCGCGGGCGATGATGGCCTTCTGCTGGTTGCCGCCGGACATGCTGCGCACGATGGTGGAGCTGCCCTGACCGCTGCGGACGTCGTACTGAGCGATGAGCTTATCGGAGTACTCGCGGACTTTATCGGACTGGATGAAGCCGCCCTTCTGGAACTCGGGCTGCCAGTAGCGCTGGAGCACCATGTTGTTCTCGAGGCTGTAATCCAGCACCAGACCGTGCTTGTGGCGGTCTTCGGGGATGTGGCTCATGCCGTCCTTCGAGCGCTGACGGATGCTCTCGCGGGTGATGTCCTTGCCGTCCAGCGTGATCTTGCCGCCCGACAGTTTTTCGAGACCGGTGAGTCCATAGACGAGCTCGGTCTGGCCGTTGCCCTCGATGCCCGCCAGACAGACGATCTCGCCTGCGTGGACCTGGAAGGTGACGTCCTTGACGGAGTCCTTCTTGCGCTGGTCGTTGTGGATGGTGACATCCTCCACGTCCAGCACGACATCGCCCGGGTGAGCGGGCTTTTTATCGACCTGAAGCTGGACGTCACGGCCGACCATCATGCGGGAAAGCTCTTCCTTGGTGGTGTCCTTGATGTCCACGGTACCCATATACTTGCCCTTGCGCAGGACGGTGCAGCGGTCGGCGACCGCCATGATCTCGTTGAGCTTGTGGGTAATAAAGAGGATGGACTTGCCCTCCTTCTTGAACCCGCGCATGATCTCCATCAGCTCGTCGATCTCCTGCGGGGTCAGCACGGCGGTGGGTTCGTCGAAGATGAGGATCTCATTGTCGCGGTAGAGCATCTTCAAAATCTCCACGCGCTGCTGCATACCGACCGAAATATCACTGATGAGCGCATCGGGGTCAACACGCAGACCGTACTTCTCGCTCAGGGCCACGACCTTCTTGCGGGCCTCGGCCTTCTGCAAAAAGCCCAGCTTGTTGGGCTCCACACCCAGAATGATGTTGTCCAGCACGCTGAAGCACTCCACCAGCTTGAAGTGCTGGTGGACCATGCCGATGCCCAGTGCATTTGCATCGTTGGGGTTGCGGATGGCGACCTCCTTGCCGTTTTTGAGGATCTTACCCTCCTCCGGCTGATACAGGCCGAACAGCACGCTCATCAGGGTACTTTTGCCTGCGCCGTTCTCGCCCAGCAGGGCATGGACCTCACCTTTGCGCAGCTGCAGGGTAATGTCGTCGTTTGCCTTGATGCCCGGGAACTCCTTGGTGATATGGAGCATCTCGATCACAAAATCCTCTGCCAATCTGCTCACTCTCCTTTCGTGTCCAAACGACACTTATACTATTGTAATGCCCATTATACCGTATTTTTGCTGTTTTGCACACTTCTTTTTGAAAATTTAGTGTTTTGCTGTATCATAAGTATTACTTTTGTGCATTTCGACGAACATCCCTTCCTCGTCTTGAAAAAGCATACAAAAAAGGCGGGACGCCCTTTGCAAAGCGTCCCGCCCGGGAAGTTTCTGATTACTGGATGTAGTTGACGGTGGTGAACTCGCTGACGGTGGGCTTGGTGCTATCGTCAGAGCTGTTGTCCACAGTGATCTCGCCGCTCTTGATCTTCTCCTTCAGAGCCTCGTACTCGTCGGTGGTGAAGGTCTCGAAGTTCCAGCTGTCAGCATCGGTGGGCAGACCGACGTAGTCGCCGTCCTCCAGACCGAAGTTGCCGTTGGAAGCAGCGATGTCGCCCCAATCGCCTGCATCGATGTCGGACAGAGCGGTGTTGACAGCCTCGGTCAGGCCCTTCATAGCGGAGGTGATGAAGGGGTTGTAAGCGAAGGAGCCGTCTGCCACGCCGTTGACACCGATGTAGTTCTGGTCAACGTCAACGCCGACGACATAGCCGTTGCTCTTCAGAGCAGCCTCAACAGCAGAGGTGTAGATGCCGCCGCCGCAGGCGAAGACGACCTGCGTGCCGTTGGAGTACCAGCCCTCCATACGGGAGGTGATGTTTGCATCGCCGTAGAACTGGCCGCCGTAGAAGTAGTTGATGTCGATGTTGGTGCCCAGCTCCTGAGCAGCAGCGTCAGCGCCCTGCACATAGCCGTAGCCGTAACGGATGACAGCGGGGACAGCCATGCCGCCGAGGAAGCCCAGCTTGGTCTTGCCGTCCTTAACGACAGCGTAGCCAGCCATATAACCTGCCTGCTCCTCCTTGAAGGTGATGCAGTAGCAGTTTGCGGGGATGGCGTCGGTGCCGATGTCGCCCTGGGTGACATCGATGGCGATGAACTTGACATCGGGGTACTGGTCAGCAGCCCATGCCAGAGAAGCGCCGTACAGGTAGCCGACGCAGACGATGACGTCAGCGCCGTCGTTGACAGCCTGACGGATCATGGTCTCGCGGTCCTCATCGGAAGCGTCAGCCTCGGGGATGTAGTACTGGCAGTCATCGCCCATGTAGCCAGAAACAGCGGTCCAGCAGGCCTGGTTGAAGCTCTCATCGTCGATGGTGCCGGTGTCGCAGGTCAGAGCGACCTTCACGATCTTCTCGCCGCCCTCAGAGGTGGAAGCGGCTGCGCTGGTGGAAGCAGCTGCAGAGGAAGCAGTGGAAGAAGAAGAACCGCCGCAGGCAGTCAGAACGCCGGTAGCACCCACAACAGCGGAAGCTTTCAGGAAGTCACGACGAGAAATCATTTTCATAATCTTGTTCTCCTTCATTAACGCTTATCACAGCATCTCGCAAAGCGCACTCGTTACACGTTTTGCGGTTTCTGTTTGTATTATAACCATCCGTCCGACCGTTCGCAATAGAACAAATAGACAAGATTATTTGCCATATTTTGTGAGTGTTCCACAATACATTCTGTTGTATCCAAAAATCTTTTTGTTAAGCAGCACAATTTTTCATATTTGTGCAACCAGCGTCCAAATTTATTGTGTCTGTGCGTATTTTTATCAAATCGGTTACAAACTTTTCGAGCCGTTTCGCGCCGGGATGCAACAATTTTATCAGTCTGCTCCAAATTTCTATTTTCCCGGGAATCCCGGCAGACTGTCATTCCATTTCGGAAATATTTCTTTATGCATTGACGGATTTCCCATGATTGTGGTAGTATATTACATGATTATAATTATCCGCTGCAGAAGGACTGCTGTTTCTCGCCCTCCTTCCACACCATACCTCGTTACCTTGTTATAATAGGAGCGACATCATGTCCGAACTTACCGAGCAAAATTTGACACGCCAGCAGGCCGAACAGGAGATGGCCTGTCTGCGCAAGATATATGCTTCCGTCCGTCTTCTCGACCCGAAGATGCTGGCGGAAGAACCCTGCTACCCACCCTGGAAGAATGTCCATCCCTGCACCAGCTGCGTGGGGCGCGAGGCGATGGCAGGCAAATGCCAGTGCTCCAAGCTGGAAACGCTTGGCAGCTCCCTCTATCAGGTCACGGCCCGCTATGTCGAGGTGGACGGCAAGCCCTATGTGATGGAGATGATCCTGCCGCTGGACGCCAGCGCCCGCAGCACCCTCAACTCCAACGAGCTCATCTACCGGGACGCCCTCACCGGTGCCTACAACCGCCGTTTCTATGAAGAGGAATTAAAGCACAAGTACCTTAACGCCGGCGTCGCCATGATAGACCTCGACGACTTCAAGCTCTGCAACGACACCTACGGTCACTCAGCCGGTGACGCAGCGCTCCGGCTCATCGTCTCCATCATCCACCGCCGCATCCGCTCCACCGATATGCTGGTGCGGTACGGCGGCGACGAGCTGCTGCTCATCCTGCCCGACATCTCGGCTGAGGCTTTCGTGCGCAAGCTCAAGGACATCAACAAGCGCCTCTTCGCGGCCCATCTGCCCGAGTTCGAGAAGATGCACGTCTCGGCCAGCATCGGCGGCGTGATGGCCGCCGGCATCCCCATCAGCGATGCCCTGCCCATCGCCGACAAGCGGATGTACCTTGCAAAACACAGCAAGAACACTGTCGTCACCGAGGACATCGCCCCCGATGCCGTCCGCTCTGAAAACGACCACCGTCCGATGGTGCTCATCGTGGACGACTCCCCCATGAACCGTGACATCCTCTCGGAGATCCTCTGCGACGATTTCGAGATCCTGGAAGCCCCCAACGGCCCTAAGTGCCTCGAGCTTCTGAACGCCTGGGGCTCGGATATTTCCATCGTACTGCTGGACATCGTGATGCCCGACATGGACGGCTTCGATGTCCTCTCCCGGATGTCCGCCCAGGGCTGGCTCGAGGACATCCCCGTCGTGATGATCTCCAGCGAGGATTCCTCCCAGACCGTCCGCCGCGCCTACGAGCTGGGTGCTTCGGACTACATCAGCCGCCCCTTCGATGCCCGCATCGTCCACCGCCGCGTCTCCAATGTCACCCGGCTCTACGCCCGTCAGCGCCGTCTCAGTGCGCTGGTGTCCCAGCAATTCTATGACCGGGAGAAGAACGACCAGATGATGATCGGCATCCTCGGCCAGGTCATGGAGATCCACAACAGCGAGAGCATCCACCACATCTCCCGGGTGCAGCGCATCACCAGCATCCTGCTGGAGCGTCTGTGCCAGAAGACCGACATCTACGGCCTGAGCGGAATGGACCGCTACCTCATCACGACGGCCTCTTCCCTCCATGACATCGGCAAAGTTGCTATCGACGACCGCATCCTCAACGCCCACGACCTGACGCCAGAACAAACTGCCATCCTCCACACCCACCCCATTCTGGGTGCGCAGATGCTGGAAAATCTGTCCCAGTATCAGGACGAGCCGCTGGTGAAGTTTGCGATCCAAATCTGCCGCTGGCACCATGAGCGCTGGGACGGCAGCGGCTATCCCGATGGCCGGAAGGGCGATGACATTCCCATCGCAGCACAGGTGGTAGCGCTGGCGGATGCCTATGACGGTCTGGTCGGCAAGCAGGACAAGCACGAGGCCCTCTCGCAGGAAGAAGCGGTCGCTGAGCTGACCGCAGGAAAGCGCGGTGCTTTCAATCCGCTGCTGCTGGAATGCCTGCGCGACATACAAAACCGGCTCGCGGAGGAGACTGAGGGAGATACCCCCGCCCCCCCCCCGAAAAAAGGGATTTTCTTTGACGAAACTGTTCTTGGATGAGGTATAAAAATGACGTTAGAACAAGTATATGCAGCTATTGGCGGCGATTACAAGGGCGTGATGGAGCGTCTGCCCAGTGCTGACTTTGTCCGCCGCTTCGCGCTGAAATTTCTACAGGACGACAGCTTCCCGAACCTGAAAAAGGCGCTGGAAGAGAAGGATGCCCCGACAGCATTCCGTGCCGCTCACACCCTGAAGGGCGTCTGCCAGAACCTCGGCTTCGATGCACTGTACGTCCCGTCCAGTGCCCTGACGGAAGCCCTCCGCGGCGGCAGCCTTGACGGTGCCGATGAGCTGTTTCCTCCGGTAGAGAAGGAATATCAGCGTGTGGTCGAGGCGCTGAAAGCATTAGAATAACGAAAAAAACACCCGCAGTGCATCAGCATTGCGGGTGTTTTTCTATTGGACGAATATCAGGAAATATCTGTCATTATTTCCGGCTTGCCAGCAGAGCCTCGATCTTCTTGATGGGGTCGATGATGCTGGAAACGGACATGTCATGGTTCAGGGCCACGACGAAGTATGCGGCATACTTGGAGACGTCAACATCGACGTACCAGTCACGGGTCAGCAGCTCAGGCATACGGTAGGTCAGGTTGGTGCCGGTGACGTAGTCCAGAATGCCGTCGGCCACAGCCTTGTCGAACTTCTCGAGGCCGCTGGTGAAGAGCGGGAAGGTGGCGTTGGCGATGATGCGCTTTGCGCCGCGCTCTTTCAGGTTGGTGGCAACTTCCAGCATACTCTCGCCGGAAGCGATGATGTCGTCAGCGACGAAGACGGTCTTGCCCTCGACGGAATCGCCCAGATACTCGTGAGCGACGATGGGGTTGCGGCCATTGACCACGCGGGTGTAATCGCGGCGCTTGTAGAACATACCCAGGTTGCAGCCCAGCACGCTGGAGAAGTACATGTTGCGGCTCATAGCACCCTCGTCGGGGCTGACCACGATGAACTTGTCCTTGTCGAAGCTGATCTCGGGGTTCTTCTTGAGCAGGTTCTTCAGGACCTGATAGGTGGGCATCGCATTGTCGAAGCTCATCAGAGGCACAGCGTTCATCAAGCGGGGGTCGTGAGCATCAAAGGTGATGATGTTCTTGACGCCCATGGCCTGCAGCTCCTGCAGAGCCACAGCGCAGTCCAGACTCTCACGGGACACGCGGCGGTGCTGACGGCCGCCGTACAGGCTGGGCATGATGACGCTGATGCGGTGGGCGCGGCCGGCAACGGCCTGAATCAGACGCATCAGGTTCTGGAAGTGGTCGTCCGGGGAGAGATGGTTCTCATATCCGAACAACTGATAGGTAACGCTGTAGTTGCCCGGATCGACGAAGATATACAGGTCGTCGCCGCGGGTGGACGCCTTGACGAGACCCTTTGCGTCGCCGGACTGGAAACGCGGGCAGTCGGACGGGATGATGAAGGTGTCGACATCCGTGTTGCCGACCTCGCGCGCCCAGCGGACGAGGTGACTGTCAACGAGTTTGCAAAGCTCCTCTGCACCGGGACAGGCAATCAGACCGAGATCGGCGATTGCGTCCTCTTTGGCAAAGAAATCACGCGGGCCAAGATTCTGTTCAGCCATTACAGGTACTCCTTACTTCCATCTTGTGTTGTCAATACCACAGGGGCGCGGCGTGCCGCAATGCCCCATTTACTAGTATTGTAGCACAGCGGCGGCATAAAATCAGCCCTGCAAGGCAAGAATTTCAGTATTTTCGACATTTTCCGCGGTTTAAACATTGTAAGCCACGCAAGTAGCAAAAAATTCTGGCGGATTTTACAAAAAAATTGCAAAATGGAAGTTTTCCCCTGGTTTGCGTGGAATTTTATCGGGCGCTCACATCTTTCCTATTTTATTATGTGCCACGCTTCTTGTATACAATTTCTCCGTTCTCTTTCAAATTAAGGTCTAAGACATCCCCATCTTTTAATTTCAAAGCTTCAAGAACCCATTTAGGGATACAT
>ERZ780208.2172-NODE-2172-length-14207-cov-2.966365_pt1 | contig 14207 bp, 11 predicted proteins | sample MGYA00511167_ERZ780208 | MGnify/ENA primary metagenome ERZ780208 (study PRJEB29588, sample SAMEA2159202) | human gut metagenome | biome: human gut; feature: human-associated habitat; material: faeces | place: Denmark | collected 2008/2010 ... | reverse complement strand
CATAGCCGATTTTGAATGGATTTTTGCACGTAACTGTGAGGTTACTGAACAGTTACGAATGGGAAACAGTATCTGACAGCGGACGAAGGAGGCATACGAAGTGGCAGAGAAGGAAATTTCACAGGCTGTAATCGGCAGGCTTCCCAGATATTTCCGCTTTCTGGGAGAATTAAAAGACGAAGGTGTGGAACGAATTTCCTCACAGGAGCTGTCCGGCATCATGAATGTGACGGCATCTCAGATCCGACAGGATTTCAACAACTTTGGCGGGTTCGGGCAGCAGGTCTACGGCTACAACGTCGAATATCTGTATCAGGAAATCGGCAGGATTCTGGGGTTGGACAAAACCCACCACCTGATTATTGTAGGAGCAGGCAACCTCGGACAGGCGCTTGCCAATTATATGAATTTTGAACGGCGCGGCTTTATTTTCACCGGGGTCTTTGATAATAATCCGGCGTTGTACGGGCGTAAAATCCGAGGCATCGAGGTACGTCCGATGGAAGAGGTCGCGGATTTTGTTGAGCAGAACAATGTAGATATCGCGGTTTTGACGATTCCCAAAAACAGCGCGGAGGAAGTCGCAGAGCGTCTCGTTTCCGTCGGGATCAAGGCGATCTGGAATTTTGCACATGTGGATTTGAAGGTTCCAAAAGAAGTGCAGGTTGAGAACGTCCATCTGTCCGACAGCCTGATGAAGCTATCTTATATGCTTGAGCGTTACGAAAAGGAGAGCAGGAAAACGAATGAATAAATGCGTTTTGCCAGCGTCGGGCTCTGGCCATCCAGTTGTCTGCTGGCTTTTAACTGCGGCGGAAATGAAACGCTGTGACAGCAATACTTCTGAGATTTTCGGTGTCCCGTCCGTCGTTTTGATGGAACGGGCTGCGCTTTCCTGTGTTGATGTGATTGTGTCACGTCAAAAAAAGCTGGAAGAGCAGGCAGGGCAGCTTGGCTTACATCCAAAACGGCGCGTCCTGATTGCAGCGGGCGGCGGCAATAACGGAGCGGATGGTATTGCAATCGGCAGACTTCTTTTGCAGGAGGGCTATGATGTTTCTTTTTATCTGGCATCCGATGAAGAAAAAGCGGGCGAACTTTTAAAGCTGCAGCTACATGCGGCAAAGGCTTACGGCGCCGTTATCTGTGACACAATCCCGGATGGAGAATATGATATTATTGTAGATGCTTTGTTTGGAATCGGTCTGTGCCGTCCGGCAGAAGGAACTTACCGGGAAGCAATCGAATGGATCAACGCGCAGGATGCCTTTGTGCTTGCGGTGGATCTTCCATCCGGAATCGAAACGGATACCGGGGCGGTGCTTGGCTGCGCTGTCCGGGCAGACGTGACAGTCACGTTCGGCTTCTGGAAGCGCGGGCTTTTGTTCTATCCGGGCTGCAAATATACCGGAAAAGTGATCTGCACACAGATCGGCATCACTGAGGATGGATTTTTGGATCAGACGCCGGAAGCCTTTACATTTACGGCACCGGTGGCAGAGCTGCTTCCGGCACGCCCTGAGGATGGAAATAAGGGCACGTTTGGAAAAGTGCTGCTGCTTGCGGGCAGTGAAACTATGGCGGGAGCGGTGATTCTGTGCGGTCGGGGCGCGTTTTATGCAGGAGTCGGCATGGTAAAGCTTTCTTGTCCGACATTGATACATCCGGTGATTCAGACGGCGCTTCCGGAGGCAATGACCGCAGATTCTGTGGAAGCATCCGCCAGCTGGGCGGATGTGATCGGCGCAGGTCCCGGGCTATCCTTATCTGATCGCGCCCGGAAAGAGCTTTTGTTTGTGCTGCAGCAGACCTTGCAGCCGCTTGTGCTGGATGCGGACGCAATCAATCTTATCGCAAAGGACGAAGCACTTTTACAGGAGCTGATTGAACACCAACAGAATCCGGCGACACGCCGGAAGCTGATTTTAACGCCGCATCCCGGGGAGCTTGCCCGGCTGGAGGGCTGCGCGATTGAAGAAATTTTAAAACAGCCCGTGTTCTATACAAAAAAGTGGGCGAATCGTTTGCAGGCAGCTGTTCTGTGTAAGGGTGCGAGAAGCATTGCAGCTTCGCCGGACGGCAGCATTTATATCAATCGCAGCGGCAACAGCGGCATGGCGGTGGCCGGGAGCGGAGACGTACTGACCGGAATTGTGACGGCACTGCTTTCTACGATCGACGATCCGTTCTTGGCGCTGTGTATCGGCGTCTATCTGCACGGTCTGGCAGGCGACTTGGCAGCCCATACAAAGGGCGAATACAGTATGACCTCCAATGATATCGCGGAAGCGGTATGGGCGGTACTTGCGAAGCAGGAGAAAAATTATGTGTGAGAAAATAATCAAAAATCCATATAGAAGAGTGTGGGCTTGCGTAAATCTGGACGCGCTGCACGACAATCTGCGTCAGATTGCAGCCTGTCGGAAAAATGATGCCGGAATCATCGCGGTCATCAAAGCGGACGGTTACGGACACGGCGCTGTGATGCTGGCGCGGGAAATGGATGAAATTCCGGAAGTCATCGGCTATGCGGTGGCAACGGAGGAAGAGGCAGTATTGCTGGCAGATGCCGGAATCAAAAAGCCCGCGATGGTGCTCGGCTATACCTTTTCAGAGGCTTATGAGGAAATGGCACTTCGGGGTGTCCATGCGACGGTTTTCACCGATCAGATGCTGGAGGATATGAACCGTGCTGCCCAAAAAGCCGGCAAAAAAATGCATGTTCACATCGCGGTAGACACCGGTATGTCGAGAATCGGCATCCGCCCGGACGATGAAGGGCTTTCCTTTGTCGCACGCGCGATGCAGTGTCCGAATCTTTCCATTGAGGGGATTTTTACCCATTTTGCGACAGCGGATGAAGCAGATAAATCCAGAACGAATGTGCAGTATGAAAAATTTTCGAGCTTTACCGACCGTGTGGAAAAGGAGCTTTCCCTGAAAATCCCGCTGCGGCATTGCTCCAACAGTGCGTCCATCCTGGAGCTGCCCGATATGCACATGGATGCGGTGCGCGCCGGAATCATTCTCTATGGCATGTGGCCGTCAGATGAAGTCAAACGCGACGGCATCGTGTTAGAACCGCTCCTGTCTTTAAAGAGCCGTATCGCTTATATCAAAGAGCTGGATGCAGGGCAGGAAATCAGCTACGGCGGGACATTTCGTACAGCGCATCCTATGCGCGTAGCGACGATTCCGGTGGGTTATGCGGACGGCTATCCGCGCGGACTTTCCAACAAGGGCGATGTTCTGATTGCCGGAAAGCGCGCAAGGATCCTGGGGCGCGTCTGCATGGATCAGTTCATGGTCGATGTGACAAAGATTCCGGAGGCAAAGGTAGGGGATGTCGCAACGCTCATCGGCACGGACGGCATCGAAACGATTACAATGGAAGAAATCGGCGACCGCTCCGGCAGATTTAACTACGAAACCGCGTGCTGCCTCGGAAAGCGGATTCCACGCGTCTATGAAAAAGACGGAAAAATCGTCTGTACGCGGGATTATTTTCACGAAGAGAAACTCTTTTTTTAAAGAATGGTATACGCGCTGAGAAAGCAGCCAATACTTGTCCTGAGGTAAAAAAACAGGAAAGGAAGAAAAAAGAGTGAAGCGCGGAGATATTTATTATGCAGATTTAAGACCCGTGGTCGGATCGGAACAGGGAGGTGTCCGCCCGGTGCTGATTATCCAGAACGATATCGGCAACCGTTACAGCCCGACTGTGATCTGTGCGGCGATTACTTCCAGGATGAATAAAACAAAGCTTCCGACCCATATCGAAATTTTTTCCGGGGAATATGAAATCGAAAAGGATTCCGTAATTTTACTGGAACAGCTCCGCACAATAGATAAAAAGAGGCTGAAAGACAAAGTATGCCATTTGGATGCGCGGGTGATGAACCGCGTAAACTCTGCCTTGAAGGTCAGCCTTTCGCTGGATACATAAAGAAACCGTACAAAGCAGATGTTTTCTTGACGTTTTCCAGCCAAAATGCTATGATAAAGAACTAGAAATACGTTAGATAAAGGAGAAAAGAAATGTCCGGACATTCAAAATTTGCAAACATCAAGCATAAAAAAGAAAAAAATGACGCTGCAAAGGGAAAAATTTTCACCATTCTCGGAAGAGAAATTGCAGTTGCCGTAAAAGAGGGTGGTCCTGACCCTGCGAACAACTTCAAGCTGGCACAGGTCGTTGCAAAGGCAAAATCCAACAACATGCCTAACGACACCATTGAACGAGGAATTAAGAAGGCTGCCGGCGACGTCGGCAACGTTAATTACGAATATATTACTTACGAAGGCTATGGCCCCGGCGGAATCGCAATCATCGTCGATGCCCTGACCGATAACAAGAACCGTACCGCTGCCAACGTCAGAAGCGCGTTCACAAAGGGCAACGGCAACATTGGCACACCTGGCTGTGTATCCTTTATGTTCGATAAGAAGGGCCAGATCATCATCGATAAAGAAGAATGCGATATGGAAGCGGACGATCTGATGATGACCGCTCTGGATGCAGGCGCAGAGGATTTCAGCGAGGAAGAGGACAGCTTCGAAATTCTGACCGATCCCGATACCTTTGAAGAAGTGCGCGAAGCGCTGGAGAAGGCAGGTATTCCGATGGCATCCGCAGATGTTACCATGATTCCTCAGAACTATGTCAAGGTAACAGACGAGACTGCATTAAAGGGACTGCAGCGTACCCTGGATCTGCTGGACGAGGATGACGACGTTCAGGCAGTATATCACAACTGGGACGAAGAATAAAACGGACAAAAGACCGGATTTTTGTCGGAAAGACAAAGAGGTAAGAGGATACTATGGCATACGCAAAGGAAACGATCTGCATACAGTCTGGCTGGAAGCCGAAGAACGGAGAGCCGAGAGTGCTCCCGATTTATCAGAGTACGACGTTTAAATATGAATCCTCTGAGCAGATGGGCAGACTTTTTGATCTGGAGGAATCCGGATATTTTTACAGCCGTCTGGCAAATCCGACCAACGACTGTGTCGCACAGAAAATCTGTGAACTGGAGGGCGGCGCAGCAGCGATGCTGACCGGTTCCGGACAGGCGGCAAACTACTATGCCGTTTTCAATATCTGCGAGGCGGGCGACCATGTCGTATTATCGTCCACCGTATACGGCGGAACTTTCAATCTGCTGGCGGTTACCATGAAAAAAATGGGCGTATCCTGTACTGTCGTAGACCCGGATGCGGATTACGATACGATCTGCAAGGCGTTCCAGCCCAATACCAAATGCGTCATGGCGGAATCTCTGGCAAATCCTGCGCTGGTTGTGCTGAATTTTGAAAAATTCGCCCGTGCAGCACATGCGCATCATGTGCCGTTAATCGTTGACAACACGTTCCCTACCCCGATCAACTGCAATCCGTTCAAATGGGGTGTCGATATTGTAACGCATTCCACCACCAAATATATGGACGGTCATGCGATGGCGCTGGGCGGTGCGATCGTAGATTCCGGCAATTTCGACTGGTCTGCATACCCGGATAAGTTTCCGGGACTCTGCGCACCGGATGAATCCTATCACGGTGTAGTTTATACCGAAAAATTCGGCAAGGCAGCATACATAACCAAGGCAACCTCCCAGCTGATGCGCGATCTCGGCGCGGTACAGTCTCCTCAGAACGCGTTTCTGCTGAATGTCGGTCTGGAGACGCTGCCGCTTCGGATGGAACGCCACTGCTACAATGCGCAGAAGGTTGCGGAATTTCTGGAAGCGAACGAGAAGGTTGCATGGGTCAACTACCCCGGCTTAAAGAGCAGCAAATATTATGAGCTGGCACAGAAATACATGCCGAAGGGCACCTGCGGCGTCATTTCCTTTGGATTAAAAGGCGGACGCAAGGCGGCGGAAGAAATGATGGATAAGTTAAAGCTTGCAGCTATTGTTACCCATGTGGCGGATTCCCGCACCAGCATTCTGCATCCTGCCAGCCATACGCACCGTCAGATGAACGATGAGCAGTTAAAAGAGGCCGGCGTAGCGCCCGATCTGATCCGTCTTTCCGTCGGTATTGAAAATGTAAACGATATCATCGCGGATCTGGAACAGGCACTCTAAAATCCTCGTATTGCGTTTTGATCCTATGGGAAAGAGTTTTTTTTGCACAGTGAGGGCGAAGCATGAGTTGGGGGAAAAAGAAGAAACACGCTTCACAGAATACCATACCGGCAGCTGAGTTCAGGCAGGAGGGGGAGTCTGCGCTTTTTGAGAAAGCGCCAAAGGAACCACCAAAGCCTGCGCCGGGAGAATATCTGGATAACCCGCTTCCCGTTCCCAAACGACATGTCCGCAAAGAAATGAATTACGCTTTTGAACCGTCGCCGGATCTTATGTTTTATGAAATTCCGGTTGCGGATAACGATGATTTTGATGTATAAAATAAATCACTCCTGCACATCCTTTCTGAAAAAGAAATGCGGGAGTGATTTTTTATGGGAAAAAAAGAAGAACAGGAAATGCACCGGGACGAGCGAATCGAGCAGACCGGTCAGTTAACGCTTACAGATAATAAGGAAGAAACCTCGATCCATCTGCTGACGATCATCGGGGAAATTGAGGGGCATGACAACCTCGGAAGCAGCTCCAAAACGACAAAATATGAACATATTCTACCGCAGCTGGCGGCGATAGAGGACAGTAAGAATATTAGCGGTCTGCTTGTTTTACTAAATACGATGGGCGGCGATGTCGAAGCGGGGCTTGCGATTGCAGAGATGATCGCTTCTTTGAGCAAGCCGACCGTTTCCCTTGTGCTGGGCGGCAGTCATTCCATTGGCGTCCCGATCGCGGTGAGCACGGATTATTCCTACATTGTGCCGTCCGGGACAATGGTAATCCATCCGGTTCGCATGAACGGGACGGTGATCGGCGCACAGCAGACCTATGATTATTTCCGGCAGATTCAGGATCGGATCACCGGTTTTGTCTGCAGCCATTGCAGTGTTTCCAAGCAGCGGATGGAAGAGATGATGATCAAACAGGGGATGTTGAGCCGTGACCTCGGGACGATTCTTGTCGGAGAGCAGGCGGTGTATGAAGGGATCATTTCTTCCGTCGGCGGTATTCGCGAGGCAGTGCAGAAGCTTCATGAGCTGGCAGACGGCTATCGGGCAGGTCGGATGAAAAAGAAAAACAGCAATAGTGACAAGAAGAAAATTAAGTGATATACTAAATTGATCTAGTCTTTTTCTGCCTATGCTAATTTAAAAATCCATTTTGCAGATGTAGAAAAAAGGCAGGTCAGTTGGAGGGATGATTATGGCATCAACTGCGTCGAAAGGAAGGAAAAAGACCCCTGCGAAAACAGGCAGAGGCGGCGCAAAGGGTGGAAAACAAAAAACAACCAGAAAACCGAGTGCAGCTGAACTTCAGGCACAAAGCGCGATTACAAGCGAAATTATCCTGATCGGCGTATTAGCACTCACAATATTGCTATTTTTATGCAATTTCGGCGTGATCGGTGTTATCGGCAATCAGATCAGCCGCGTAATGTTCGGCATTTTCGGCACGATGGCATATGCACTGCCGGTACTTGCTTTTATTGCAATCGCGTTTGGCATTTCCAATCAGGGAAATCGGATCGCGTCCATGAAACTGACGGCGGGAATCATTCTGTTTTTCCTGCTTGGTGTAGTCTGCTCGCTCCTGTTTCAGGGGGGGACGCTGTCGATGGATTATTCGATCCGGGAGCTGTATCTGGAAAGCGCCAAAAAGCGGCTGGGCGGCGGTGTCATATCCGGCTCCCTTGCCTGGGGTCTGCACCGGCTTCTTGGCATGGTCGGCACAGTACTGCTTTTGTTGGTGTTGGTGATTATCTGCACAGTTATTATCACAGAACGTTCGTTTGTGAACGGTGTAAAGACTTCTGGCAGATATGTCTATGAGACGGCACGTTCCGATGCGCAGAGGTACCGCGAGCGCAGCGAAAGACGCCGGAAAGAGAGCGAAGAGCGCTATGAACAGCGCCGACAGGCAAACGAAGAGCGCAGCAAACGTCTCCGCCAGGAAAACGAAGAACGATCCGAGAAACGCAGAGAAGAAGAGCTCGCCCGCGAAAAAGAAAGAAAACAGCTCGCCCGCCAGAAGCAGCTTAACGCAGAGCAGCAGCGCGAAGCCAAACAACGCCGTAAGGAAGAGGCTCAGGCACGTCAGGATGCAGATCAAATCTTCCGGATGGAGAAAAAAAACACGGGCATTATGGCGGACACGACGCTGCGCAAGACATCTGTCGGCCGTCGCGAGGACATGCACGAAATCACCATAACAGAAAATCCCGGTCAGGTGACGGAGCAGTATACCGTCAGACCGGTAAGTGTCAACCTCGATGCAGACCGCAGGAATGAAACGTTTCCCGATGCAGCGGTTGCGAGTGGGGCAGCTGTTTTAGCGACATCATCGATCATCACAGCAGAAGAGAGCATTCCTGCGGCTGCAGCGGATGCGTCCGGCTCAGCTTTCATGAGCCATGTGCGGATTCACTCCGCATATTTGAACAATGACAGTGATACAACTCCTGTACCACAGGACAACACCGCAGAACCGGCGGATGCGTTTTTATCGGGAATGCAGGACCCTGTGACCGGCCAGCCGCAGGCGGACGTTTATCAGGATATGAAAGAGGTTCACTACCTGGAACCGAAACAGCCGCAGCAGACAGAAGCATTTGTACCACTGGAATCCAGGGTGGAAACTTCTGTGGTGGAAACTTCTGCACCGGAGGTTACCTTGCATATGGATACACAGCCTGCCTGTGTATCACAGGAGCTTGCTCCTGCACAGGAATTGGAGCAGTCGGATTCGGACAAATACGACGCTGTTACGCCAGAGTTTCCATGGAATGACAACAAGGACACTGCCGGGGAGCCGACCGTGGTTTCGGCACAAAACCTGCGAAATACCGGAGCGGTGCGCCCCAAAGCTGTGCCCCCCAAAGCACCGCAGACCGCCGCAGAAGCCACTGTCGTTGGTCAGGAGCTTGCTAAGAAACAGAAAGAACAGGAAAAGCAGGCGGCGCAACAGCCACCAAAGCCTGTCGTATACCATTATCCGCCGCTGTCGCTGCTACATAAAAGCAACAACGCCAATAATATGGACAGCGAGTGCGAGCTGAGAGAAACGGCGAAGCACCTTGAGGATACGCTGCAGACCTTCGGCGTAAAGGTCACTGTTACAGATATCAGCCAGGGACCTACCGTAACCCGGTATGAGCTGCAGCCCGATCATGGCGTAAAAGTCAGCAAGATTCTGGGTCTGGCGGACGATATCAAGCTAAACCTCGCTGCGACAGATATCCGAATTGAAGCACCAATTCCCGGCAAGGCCGCAATCGGTATCGAGGTTCCGAACAAAGAGACGATGGCAGTCGGATTGCGGGAGCTTTTGGAAACGGATGCGTTTTCGAACTTCCCGTCCAAAATTGCTTTTGCGGTCGGCAAGGATATCGCCGGCAAGGTGGTCGTATCCGACATTGCCAAGATGCCGCATATGCTGATTGCAGGATCCACCGGTTCCGGGAAATCCGTCTGCATCAATACGCTGATTATGAGCATTATTTATAAAGCTGACCCAAACGAAGTGAAAATGATTATGGTTGACCCAAAGATGGTGGAACTGACTGCATACGAAGATATTCCACATTTGATGATTCCGGTTGTGAAAGATCCGAAGAAGGCATCGGCAGCACTTGGCTGGGCGGTGGCAGAGATGACCGGAAGATATCAGAAATTTGCCGATGCAGGTGTTCGTGATATCAAATCTTATAATGCAAAAATGGACAAACTGACAAACAAAGATGACCCGGATTATCAGAAGATGCCGCAGATTGTTATTATCGTAGACGAGTTTGCGGATTTGATGATGGTTGCACCGGGGGATGTGGAAGATGCTATCTGCCGGTTGGCGCAGCTTGCAAGAGCCGCAGGAATCCATCTTGTCATTGCAACGCAGCGTCCTTCCGTAAATGTCATTACCGGACTGATTAAAGCAAATATGCCATCCCGAATCGCATTTTCTGTAACGTCCGGTGTGGATTCAAGAACCATTCTTGATATGAACGGTGCGGAAAAGCTTTTAGGAAAAGGCGATATGCTTTATTATCCGCAGGGCTTACAGAAACCGCTTCGTGTACAGGGTGCGTTTGTATCCGATAAAGAGGTATCAGATGTGGTTGAATTCTTAAAGGAACACAATGAGGGGGAAGGCTACAGTAGTGATATTGAAGAGCGGATGAACAATATTTCTGTATCCGCAAGCACTGGTGCTGATGCGGCATCTGGTGATGGAAATGACAGAGATGCTTATTTCTTGGATGCTGCAAAGCTTTTGATTGATAAAGATAAAGGTTCCATCGGAATGATTCAGCGTTATTTTAAAGTTGGTTTTAACCGGGCAGCAAGAATTATGGATCAGCTGGAAGAAGCTGGTGTAGTAGGACCGGATGAAGGAACCAAGCCGCGACAGGTGTTAATGTCTCCGGAACAGCTGGAAGCATTTATTGAAGAGGGTAATTAAGAAAGATTTATAGAATACAATCCATGAGGAGGAAATGAAGATGAAGTCAGATATTGAAATTGCACAGGAAGCAGAACTGGTACATATTAAGGAAGTGGCTGAGAAGCTCGGAATAAACGAGGATGAGCTGGAATTTTACGGAAAATACAAAGCAAAGATTTCCGATGAATTATGGGAGTCTGTAAAAGACAGGGAAGATGGCAAACTGGTTCTTGTAACAGCTATTAACCCGACACCTGCCGGCGAAGGAAAGACCACAACAAGTATCGGACTTGGTGAGGCGATGGCTTTACTTGGTAAAAAAGCGGTACTTGCACTTCGTGAGCCGTCTTTAGGACCGTGCTTTGGAATCAAAGGTGGAGCTGCAGGTGGTGGATATGCGCAGGTAGTTCCGATGGAAGATTTAAATCTGCATTTTACCGGAGATTTCCATGCAATTACATCCGCAAATAACCTGTTGGCAGCATTATTAGATAATCATATCCAGCAGGGCAACCAGCTTGGAATTGACCCACGTCAGGTAGTATGGAAACGTTGTATGGATATGAATGACCGTGCACTTAGAAATATTGTAATCGGTCTTGGAAGCAAGATGGATGGTATGGTACGTGAAGACCATTTCATCATTACAGTGGCATCTGAAATTATGGCTGTTTTATGTCTGGCGGACAATATGGAAGATTTGAAACGCCGTCTGGGCAGAATCATAGTTGCCTATTCCTTTGACGGAAATCCGATTACGGCAGATGATTTACATGCAACCGGTTCTATGGCAGCACTCTTAAAAGATGCCATCAAACCAAATCTGATTCAGACATTAGAGCACAATCCGGCCATTGTTCATGGTGGACCATTTGCAAATATTGCTCATGGATGCAACAGTGTCCGTGCTACAAAGACAGCTTTAAAATTAGGTGATATTGCAATTACAGAGGCCGGTTTTGGTGCTGACCTTGGTGCTGAGAAATTCTTTGATATCAAGTGCCGTAAGGCTGGACTTAAACCGGACGCAGTGGTACTGGTAGCAACCATCCGTGCATTAAAATATAACGGTGGGGTTCCAAAGGCAGACCTTGCAAAGGATGATTTGGAAAGCTTAAAGAAGGGAATTGTAAACTTAGAGAAACATATCGAGAACCTTCAAAAATTTGGTGTACCGGTAGTAGTTACCTTAAACTCATTTGTAACCGATACCAAAGAAGAAATTGCATTTGTAGAGAACTTCTGTAAGGAAAGAAACTGTGAATTCGCATTATCTGAAGTATGGGAAAAAGGTGGCGAAGGCGGAATCGAACTTGCAAAGAAAGTACTGGATACTTTAGAGCATAAAGAGGCACATTTCAAACCTCTGTATGAGGATGAGATGTCTCTTATGGATAAGATTAAGACGATTGCAACTGAGATTTATGGAGCAGATGATGTAACTTACAGTAAGGCTGCATTAAAAGAATTAAAACATATTGAAGAAATGGGAATGGGCAATTTCCCTGTATGTATGGCAAAGACCCAGTATTCTCTTTCTGATGATGCATCAAAACTTGGCAGACCGACTGGCTTTACCGTAAATGTCCGTGAAGTATATGTATCTGCCGGAGCAGGCTTTGTAGTAGCTATTACCGGCTCTATTATGACCATGCCTGGACTTCCGAAAGTACCGGCTGCAAATAATATTGATGTAACTAATGACGGCGTAATTACAGGATTATTTTAGGAGGTATCATGGCATTATTAATTGATGGAAAAAGAATTTCTGCTGAAATAAAAGATGAATTAAAAGAAGAAGTAGCACAGTTAAAGGAACAGGGAATCACAGGCGCACTTGCTGTAATCCAGGTAGGAAATGACCCGGCATCCAGTGTATATGTCAGAAACAAAAAACGTGCCTGTGAATATATTGGGATAGATTCTCTTTCTTATGAGCTTCCGGAAGAGACTTCCCAGGATGAATTACTGGCTTTAATCGATAAATTGAATAAAGAAGAACATGTAAAAGGCATTTTGGTACAGCTTCCATTGCCAGAGGGCATTGATGAGGATGCGGTAATCCGTGCCATTTCTCCAAAGAAGGATGTAGATGGTTTCCATCCGGAAAATGTCGGCGCATTGATGATTGGACAGAAAGGATATATTTCCTGCACACCTGCCGGAATCATCCAGCTTCTGAAGCGTTCTGACATTGATATTGAGGGAAAACACTGTGTTATCGTTGGAAGAAGCAATATTGTTGGAAAACCGATGGCAATCTTAATGCTGCGTGAGAATGCAACTGTTACAGTAACGCATTCAAAAACCCGTAATTTAAAGGAAATCTGTAAAGAGGCAGATATTCTGATTGTTGCAATTGGGAAAAAAGAATTTATTGATGCATCCTATGTAAAAGATGGTGCAGTTGTCATTGATGTAGGAATTCATCGCGATGAGAACAATAAACTTTCCGGTGATGTAAAATTTGATGAAGTAGAGCTGCTTTGTAGTGCGATTACACCGGTTCCGGGTGGAGTCGGACCAATGACCATTGCAATGTTAATGAACAATTGTGTGGAAGCTATGAGACATGAATAGGAGAAGGCTATGAAGTGTGCAAATTGTGGAGCAGAAATAAAATTAGGCTGTGTGTACTGTTCTGTATGTGGAAAAGAAGCACAGATTGTTCCGGATTATAATGTGGAAGAGGATATTTTAAAAGAATTATTAGAAGAAGACGATAAACCGAATAAGAATGCCTCTTCCAACGGAAAGAAGAAAAAATCATTGAAAAACAGCCAGAAGAAAAAGAAACAGCAGAAGCTTCTGATTACAGTATCAGTTCTGATTGCTATTGCAATCATTGGTGTTATCATTGTGCTTCTGGTGCAGAACAGCCATAAGAAATCTTTTGATTATCAGTATCAGAAGGGAATCAGTTACACGGAAGAGAAGAATTATACCAAGGCATTGACCTATTTTGAACAGGCTGAGAAATTGCAGCCGGATAATGTGGATGTATTACTGCGGATGGCTGATTTGTACCGTCTCCGAAAAGATGAAACATCAGAAGAAGCGTATTTGTTACAGATACTTACCCTTGATAAGAACAATGAAGAAGCGTATCAGATGCTGATTGCCTTATATGATAAGCAAAAGGAATATGATAAACTGCAGGATTTATATGAGCAGTCAGACTCTGATAAAATAAAAGCGCTGTTTGATAATTATGAAGTAAAGGCTCCGGAGTTTTCGGAAGAAGCCGGGGAATACAATGATACGATTGAAATTGAACTGATGGCAGACTCAGACTGTACCATTTATTATACGTTAAACGGTGATTCTCCGATTGAAAAGGGAATGGAATACAAAGAACCGATTTCTTTAGAGGATGAGAACGAATATACCATCAAAGCAGTAGCAAAGGACGCAAGAGGCTTTTATAGTGAGATTGCAGAAGCAGATTATGAAATTACTTTTGAAGCTCCGGATTCTGCTAATGTGACACCTGCTGCCGGAACATATTATGATGCACAGAGCATCAGTATACAGGTTCCCGCCGGTTCCACCGCTTACTATACCTGGGATGGTTCAACACCAACACAGGATTCTGATGTATACAGTGAACCACTTGAAATGCCGCAGGGCAATAATGTGTTGTCTGTTCTTGTGGTAGATGACCATGGACTGGCAAGCCCG
>ERZ780208.2171-NODE-2171-length-14207-cov-3.507066_pt1 | contig 14207 bp, 10 predicted proteins | sample MGYA00511167_ERZ780208 | MGnify/ENA primary metagenome ERZ780208 (study PRJEB29588, sample SAMEA2159202) | human gut metagenome | biome: human gut; feature: human-associated habitat; material: faeces | place: Denmark | collected 2008/2010 ... | reverse complement strand
CCCCCTTCGGGTACTCCTCCTTCCTGAAGGAGGAGAGTTGCAGATACCTTTGTTTTGACACACCTGCACACACGTATGCACCATGATTCAATTCACCACAGAGGACACAGAGTTTCACAGAGTAATCCAGTCTTGAAGGCTGATATTCCAAAAATCTGTGTCAATCTGCGTAATCTGTGGTGAAAGAGTCAGTTTCCTTTCCTTTTTTCAGGCAAACTAAAAGTTTTAGTTCTAATTAACTATGAAAATTAGTTTGTGAACTAAATTATTTCGTTATTTGCAGGCGGAATAGCAATGAGCTACAAGTCAAACTTGCAGGAGTGAAAGGAGTTAGAAGAAGTTATCGCACACTATAGTGGGTTAGGAGTTAAAGCCAATAGATTGAGTGTATGGCCTGTATCCTTCTCACAAAGGCATTGGCTTAACTCCTTAACTTCTTAACTATAACCTATTAATATACTTGCGAAACTTAAGTTAAAAAATATGAAAGCATTGACTGCAAAAGAAGAAGAAATCATGGGCTTTTTCTGGGAGAAAGGACCACTGTTTGTGAAAGAGATGCTGGCTTTCTACGATGATCCGAAGCCGCATTTCAACACCCTGTCCACCATTGTGCGCGGGCTGGAGGAAAAGGGTTACCTGGCGCACAAGGCTTTTGGCAACACCTATCAGTATTATGCCACCGTGAGTCGCGACGACTTCAGTCGCCGTACGTTGCGGAGTGTTATCAGCAAGTATTTTAATAACTCGTATCTGGGCGCCGTGTCGTCGTTGGTGAAAGAGGAGGACATTTCGCTGAAAGAACTGAAGGAACTGATACAGAAAGTAGAGGAGGGACGGTTATGAGCAAGCGTATTCTTATGATGATGTGTCTGCTGTGCAGCCTGACCGTAGCTGCCTGGGGGCAGTCGGACGGGAAAAAGGTACCGAAGCTGCTGGTGGACAGCTGCTTCTTTGCGGAAATGCCTTCGGAGTTGCAGGGAGCTGCCTATCAGATGTCCTTACTGAAGAACGACGACGGGCAGATGCTGTTGCTGGTGACAGGCATCAAGCTGAGTGAGAACTCGAAGAAGTATGCCATTCCCCTGTCCGAAGTGAAAGACGCCGACTATTGGTTGGAGAAGGCGAAAGAAAACAAGCAGTTCCTGTCCATCATTGATCGCACTCCTAAGTCGGCTATGAAGGAGGGGGAGCGTATCAAACCTTTCAGTGTGCAGGCGACGGACGGTAGTTGCTGGACCGACAGCAACACGCAAGGACGTCCGTTAGTATTGAACTTCTGGTACACCGGTTGCGGTCCCTGCATCCGCGAGATGCCCGAGCTGAACGGTTGGATGGACGCCTGTCCCGACGTGAATTACTTAGCCGTTACCTGGAATACGCCCGAACAGATCGAGAAGATTGTGGAACGTCGTGGTTTCCGCTTCCATCAGGTAGCGGGCGACTCGGTGCTGTGGAAGATGTTCGGCGTGCAGCAGACACCTACTACGGTGGTGCTGGACAAGCAGGGCGTGGTGCGTAAGGTGGTGATAGGTACCAGTCAGCAGAAGCGCGACGAACTGTTGGAGGCCATCAGGAAGGTGTCGGGTGAAAAACAATGATAAGTTAAATTTGTAGGAGTTAAGGAGTTAAGAAGTTAAGGAGTTAAGCCAATAGACGAGAAAATGAAGAACAAGAAAATGAAGAACAAGAAAATGAAGAATGAAGAATGATGAATGAAGAATGAAGAATTTCTACGACTCATTAATCATTAACCATTAACCATTTACCATTACGAAACTATCGGCTTTAACTTCTAACAGAGCAAAGCGAAGTGATAACTTCTATAACTTCTATAACTTCTTAACTACAACCTATTAATAAACTTGCGAACTTAAATTATATAGAATCCGTATGAAAAAGATATTATTGGTAATGTTGTCCGTGCTGTGCTGGCTGAGTGGGTACGCACAACTGAAGGTGGTGGAGAAACCTTATTTTCTGGGCGGGGAGACAAGGCTGGAAGTGAGTCGTGTATCTCTTTATGATGACCGTACGGTGGTCGATGTGGACTATTATGCCGGAGCCATGGGTGATGCAATCAGGTTGTCCCCTTCGGCTACCTTGTCGGCCGGAGGCAAGCAATATGCCTTGAAGAAGGCTGAAGGCATTTCGACCACGGAGGATCTGGAGTTAGCCGTTAACGGGAAAGTCAGCATGCAGTGGACGTTCGAGCCTCTTCCGGTCGATGTCGCCACATTCGATTTTCAGGAAAATGTGGACCGGGGTTGGACGCTGAATCAGATACATTTGGACGGCAAAAAGCCCGAAATAGACGTGCCCGAACGTTTGGTCAATCATCGGCCCGACTACGACCGCCCTCTGCCGACGGCCGAGCCTGTCTTCGGAAAGTTCCGCATCACGGTTCGTTTCCTGGGCAAGGTGTCGCCGGGCAGTATCCATTATGATTTGAGCGAATGGGGGGCACAGTCGTTCCTGCCCGTTTCAGTCGAAGAGAAGGACGGCGTTTGTGTGATAGACGACTACCTGACCCATCCGGGGTTGAAGTCGTTCTACGTGGGCAGGCAGAAGTTCTCGGTCTTTGTGGTACCGGGTAGCGAGGTGACGATGACTGTCAACTACCATGCCATGCAGATGGTCGGAACGCATCTCTTTGGTGAAGAATACAAGAATGTGCAGAAAGTGTGGTTCGAGGGCGATTACGACGGGCTGAACACAGTCTTGGCCAACGTCCCTTACAGCTTGGATGCGACCGACGAGCTGGACGATATCGGCACCATGTCGGTGGACGAACTGAAACAGAAGATATTGGCCTATTATGACCGGGTGAATCAGTGGCTGGAGAACGATGCTTCGCTCAGTGAGCCTGTAAAGAGGCTGTTGCACTTGGAGTTGCAGGCCCGGACATTCGGCAATGTCGTTTCTGCCAAGTACACCATAGGTTTTGCTCCACGAGCCAATGGACAGAAGCGGGGCAACCTGACCGAGGGTCCCGGCTTCCGCGACGAAGTCATGGCGCTTGACTCGCTCCGCTCACCGGCCATGATGATGACTACGCGCTATCCGAGCATTGTATCGGCCTTGAGTGAGGCTCACGACCCTGCCGCAGATCATCCCTGGTGCAAGGATTTGGAAAGCACGGCCTTGAACGAGATGGCACGCCGCTACTTAGGACGTATGGCTCCGTTGCCCGATACGTTGCTGGCCAAGGTGGACAGTCTGCAGACGCCGGCCATCCGCGAATATGTACTGACCAAACATCGTGAATATGCAGAGGCTCTGAAGAAGGTTGCCGATGGAGGGGCGGGCTACACCATTGCTACGCTGGACGCTTCCGTCAGGGGCGACAGCCTGTTGCAGGCCATTGCCGCCCGACATAAGGGACGTGTGGTACTGATCGACTTCTGGGCCACGTGGTGCGGCCCGTGCCGTCAGGCCATGAAGAGCATGGAGCCAATGAAGGAGGAACTGAAGGGTAAGGATGTGGACTTTGTGTTCGTGACCGACGAAACCTCTCCACAGGTGTTATGGAAGAAGATGATTGCCGACATTCACGGCGAGCATTATTACCTGACCAACGCACAGAATGCCGACCTGTTGAAGAAATATCAGTTCACAGGTATTCCCGCCTACCTGATATTGGATAAGGAAGGCCGGGTGGTCTATCAGCATATTGGCTTCCCCGGTACGGATGTCATGAAGCAGGAATTGGAGAAGGCATTGGGAACGTTTTGAGTTGACAAGGGGACAAGTGGACAAGTTGACGAGGAGACAAGTTGACAAGGGGACAAGGCTACGAGGCATATCCTTATCCTTCTCAACTTGTTCCCTTGCCCCTCGCCCCTCCGTCAACTCATCCCTCGTCAACTCGTCAACTTGTTAACTCGTTAACTTGTCAACTCGTCAACTTGTTAACTCGTCAACTTGTCAACTCGTCAACTTGTCAACTCGTCAACTTGTCAACTCGTCAACTAAATATAACGATATGGGAATCTTTTTAGTCTATATACTCAAGTCTGCTGCCTGTCTGGCGGTGTTCTACCTGTTCTATAAGTTGCTGATGAGTCGCGAAACGTTTCATCGGTTCAATCGTTTTGCCCTGTTGGGGCTGCTGGTGCTGTCGTCCGTACTGCCGTTAGTGGAGGTCAGTGTGAACGAGCCGGTGGGAGTGCAGGAAACCATGCTTACGCTGGAACAGCTGCTTCTGCTGGCCGATGTGGAAGAGGGGCAGGAGACAGTCGTGGCACAGCCTGCTACGGCACTGTGGGTGCGTGTGGCACTGCTGGTCTATTTAGTGGGAATGTTTTTCTTTGCTGTACGCAATCTGTGGTCGCTCGGCAGGCTGGGTGCGTTGTTGCGCCGGGGCCGAGTGGAGCGGTTATCGGACTATTTGCCGGGCAGGGGAGAGCATGTGAGGTTAGTGGTGCACGACCGCGACATTGCTCCCTTCAGCTGGATGCGCTACATCGTCCTGTCGCGTAAGGATTTGGAGGAAAACGGTCGCGAGATATTGATTCACGAGCTGGCGCACATCCGCAACCGCCATTCGTGGGACCTGCTGCTGGCCGACCTTTGCATCTTTGTGCAGTGGTTCAATCCCGCTGCATGGCTGCTGAAGCAGGAGTTGCAGACCATCCACGAGTACGAGGCCGATGACACCGTGCTGCGCGAGGGGGTGGATGCCAAAACGTATCAGATGTTGCTGATAAAAAAAGCTGTCGGCACAAGGCTCTACTCTATGGCCAACAGCTTTAATCACAGTTCACTTAAAAAACGTATCACTATGATGTTAAAAGAAAAGTCCAATCCGTGGGCGCGGGTGAAGTACCTCTACGTACTCCCGCTGGCGGCACTGGCTGTAACGGCCTTTGCCCGTCCCGAAGTGTCGGCTGTGACCGACGAGATTTCAAGTGCCAAAGTTAATGATTTGGCCGAAATGGTGAAAACAAATCTGCCGGAAAGTGTGGTCGAAGCAGTGAAAGACACGCTGCCGCCGGGCGTAGCCCATGTGCCTCAGGAAGTGAAAGACGACCTGAAAGGCACGCCCGTCTTCGAAGTGGTGGAGCAGATGCCTGAATATCCTGATGGTGGCATGGCCGGGCTGATGGAGTATTTCAAGAAGAATATGCGTTATCCTGAAGCGGCCAAGGAGGCCGGTATGCAGGGACGCGTAACGGTTCAGTTTGTAGTGAATAAAGACGGAAGCATCAGCGGTGCGAAAGTGCTGCGTAGTGTGGAGCCCGATTTTGATGCTGAAGCCATCCGTCTGGTGAACGCTATGCCCAAGTGGAAACCGGGAATGCAGGGCGGAAGGCCGGTGCCGGTGAGATTCACCGTGCCTGTCAAGTTCATGCTGGATGAGGAGGAAAGGAAGGCTTTGGCTGGAGGGAATATGGATGATTCGGACGTGCTGATCATGGTGGACGGCCGGGAGATAACTCCCGAAATTCTTCAGGCTTTCAATCCTGAGCGCATCCAATCCGTCTGCGTGCTGAAGGAACCGTCCGAAATAGCGAAATATACGACGGACAAGAGCAAGAAAGCCGTGATGCTGGTCACGCTGAAGAAAGGAGAACTGAAGGTCAGCGGGCGGGTGGTGGACCCGCAGGGCGAACCCGTTATCGGTGCTTTAATTCTGATTGAAGGGACAAACAAAGGTACTGTCACCGATGTGGACGGTAAGTTCTCGTTGCCCGCTCCCGGCGACGCCACACTCAAGGTTACCTTTATCGGCATGAAGGAGGCCAGCGTGAAGGTATCTCCGATGATGGTAGTAACGTTGGAGAAGGAATGAAAATGCAGCTGACCGATGCATGGAAGGTTTGTATCAAAGTGACACTTTGATTTCCCAAGCCCGCGAGAATCGCGTATTTCGGACGCAAGGCGGGCGTAGTGGGAAAAAACGGAGCGGAGAACGTCTTTCTGCCTTATTTATAGACGTATAGCGAAAACTTTACATTTGAAATAGAATAAAAACAGGCTCCGGAAACGGAAAAAACGGAGCCGGAGGCGCGGAAACGGTACTTTCGGAAAGCGGAAGTGCCGTTTTTTTTCGTCGGACATGGCTTTTCGGGGCTGCTGACAAGCAATCCGGTGCCGGATTGCAAGCATTGTTCGCCTCCCGCACAAGCATTGTTCGTGTTCGACACAAGCAATCCGGCGGAGCCGTGCAAGTGTGGTTGGTGGCAGAAAGGGGCATTTCCGGCGGATTCGGCTTCTGATTCGGTCTTTCGGGGAAACGGGTATGTCAGCATTTCGGGCAGAATGTTGTCATTTTGATGCCTGAAGGGGCTTTTTTGTAGATTTGTTTTTATGGAATGGGACGGCTGTCGTGCCGATAAGAGCAGTTATTTTCTTGCATATCGCTGTGGGGGCAATCGGTTGGCTGCAAGCTGCCGTCGTGAAGGCGGTGGCCGACCGGAACGATGGAAAAAACAGGTTTGGAAAAGCGCAGCTACCCTTCTGGAACAGCGCAACAGCCCTTTTGGAGCAGCTAAAAGTGGAAAAAGCACATTCTTTGCTCATAGTGTCAGTAAAATCACTATATTTGTTTGATATTCTACTATCAAAATGATAAATAGCTACATTATGAAAGAGTTTTTTTGAAAAAGCAGTGGGCCACCCTGCTGTTGGTATTGTCCGCATTGTTTGTGTGGGCAGCGTGTGATGATTCTTCGAAGGACGGGGAACCGGTCAGTGTGACTGCCCCGAAGATTATCCAAAGCGAGGAGATTCTGGATAATCCGATTACGCTGGCATTCTCGTGGGAGTCGGTCGAGAATGCGGTTCAATATAAGTATCAGCTCGAAGAAGTGAAAGAAGGCGGAAACGAACTGATTGTGTCGGGCAGCACTACGGGACTGAGCGTGGAGATTGCCAGCTCGGACAAAGCCGAACTGCTTTATTCCACCGAATATGTTTTCACCCTGACGGCTGTTGCGTCGGACGCATCGGTTGTGTCGGAGCCGGCAGAGGCACGTGTGACAACCGGTTCGGGTCCCATAGCCCTTTCGGTCGAAGACCTGACTTACCGCTCGGCCGTGCTGAAAGGTGTGTCCGAGGACAAGGAGATGCTTTATCAGTTTGCCCAGGTTCCGCTGGAGAAGTTTACGGCTTACGATTCGGATCAGGAATTTATCGAGGGGTATGACTACGGTTATTACAAATCCATGTCGGCAGTCATGCCGTGGATACCCTGGTATGGCTTCATGCAGGAAGGTTCGCAAAAGGGCGACTACGAATATTATACCCGTATTCTGAAACCCGAGCAAGATTACATCCTGTATGCTTACGGTGTAGAGTTCAACATGGACGATGCAGCCAATCCGGTCAAGGTGGTCACTCCGATGATCAAGTACTTCTTCACGACTCCCGCCTGGAAGGCCGCAAGCGACTGCACCTTCGACCTGAGCGTGGAAAAACAGGAAATGTACGTGTTCGAAAGAGAAGATGAGAATGGAGAGATGGTCAAAGATTCGATTGTCGATATGACGGTGAAGGTTACTCCTTCGGATGCGGCCGAGAGATATTACATCGGTTTTGTGCTGAAGAGCGATCTGGAGAAAAGCTACGAGAACGACATCCACCTCTTTGCTTTCGACATCATTTACTCCGAAGAGATCTATAACTCGATTACCGACTGGTCGGAAAGCAACATGCTGTCGTCCGGCGAAAAAGTGCTTTCGTCGAAAGACTTCGGTTGGGGACTGTATCCGGGATGCGAGTATAAGGCAATGGTGTTCGGCGTGAACTCCAAGGGCTTGGTTACTACGGAAATCAAAAGCATCGACTGCGTGACTATCGGCGAACCGGCTGCCAGCACCCGGATGAGTGCCGGACAATCGCTGAAAGGACCGGGCGTGAAGAAGGCACCGGCAACCAGCACCACCGACAGAAGATGACAGAAGCAAGTGAATGAACTAAAATCCGGATTGATATGAAAAAACTATATTATCTGACATACGTCGTCCTGTGCTCGCTGCTTGCGATGGCCTGTTCCGACGACAACGACGGCGAAATGTTGCCCGACATCCAGGTGACAACGCAGGTTGAGAACCTTACCCTGCCGTCCGGTAAGAATACGCAGTACTCCATCGAATTTACGGCAGCTACCAACTGGACGGCAGACACCGATGTGGAGTGGGCCACTGTATCACCGCAGGCAGGACAGGCCGGCAACGTCAAGGTGACACTGATCGCCAAGGAAGCCAACAATACGGGGTTGGACCGCTCGGGCGTACTGACGCTGACCGGAACCGGAGGAACCCCCGTGCAGATAGCCTTTACGCAGACAACTGCGGATGTGTTGCTGCTGAAGCAGACCGACTTCGATGTTCCCAGCGACGGTCAGGACATCGCGCTGGAGTTTGCCACCAATGTAGAAGGCAAGTTCAAGTTGATGGTCTATTCCGACGTGTCGAGTTGGATTACCTCGATTGACGAGAAGAATACGCGTGCGCTGACCGAAGACGCTTTCCACATCCGCGTGCTCCCCAACGAGACACGCGACGTCCGCGAAGCCACTTTCCAGATCTATGTGGTAGATGCCGAAAACACCGACAAGGTGCTGATGGAGTCGCAGAAGATCAACATCCGGCAGGAAGGCAAACCGGTGGAAACCTCTACCGACTATTCTGCCGACAAGCAGGTGCGCGTGCTGCAGACACACTCGAAAGGCAACGGTGTGCCCATCGTCATCATGGGTGACGGATTCGTGGATCGGGAGATTGCCGAAGGCTATTACGACCGGGTGATGGACAAGGCGTTGGAGAACCTCTTCACCGAAGAGCCCATACGTTCGCTCCGCGAGTATTTCGACGTGTGGGCAGTGACTGCCGTGTCGCAGAACAATGCCTTTGGCAAGAACTACAAGACCGTCTTCGAGTCGGTACTCGAGGGCGACGGCAGTTCGGGCATCACCGGCAATACGGATAAGGTGCTTGAATATGCTTCGGCTGTTGACGAGCTGAAAGACTTGAAGAAGATGGAACAGACACTGGCCGTCGTGTTGCTCAATACCAGTGTCTATGCCGGTACTACTTCCATCGGTCACAAGCTGAACGGTGACGAGATGAGCGAGTTTGCCGTGGGTTACTGCCCGGTCATCGAGAATCTGGAAAGCGAGACCTTCCGTCGTGTGCTTACCCACGAATGCATCGGTCACGGACTGGCCAAGCTGCTCGACGAATATTCCTACGAAGGCATGGGCGAGATTCCGCTGACGGTTGTCAGCACTTACCGTGAGTTCCAGTCTTATGGCTGGGCCATGAATGTCGATTTCACGAGCGATAAGGACAAGGTGCTGTGGAAGCATCTGCTGAACGACTCCCGTTACCAGGGAGCAGATGCCTATGGCGAAGAACTCGGTCTGTACGAAGGAGCCTGCACCTACTGGACAGGCGCATGGCGTCCGACCAACGAGAGCATGATGCGCAGCAACATCAACGGTTTCAACGCTCCTTCGCGCGAAGCCATTTACAAGCGTGTCATGTCGGTAGCCTTTGGCGACAGCTGGACGTACGATTTTGAAACCTTCGTGCAGTTCGACCAGGCTCATCTGCCGAAGCCTGCAACGCGCAGTGCAGCCGCGCAGAAGCCGCTCAAGCCGCTGCCTGCTCCGCGTTTTGTGAACCGGACGTACTGGATCAAGTAAAAAGTTTCTATTTCCAACATAGAAAGGGGTATGTGTTGAAAAATGCATGCCCTTTTCTTTTCCTGTCATGAAAAATCTTATCTTTGTATCCCGTTAACGAAAAATAGGACTGATTCGGATGAAATACAATCTGCTGTTTGTTTTATTGTTCGGAGTGCTGGCGCCAGCCTGGGCCTGTACTTCTACCGTCGTCTCGGGGCGCGCTACGCCCGACGGGCGGCCTTTGTTGTGGAAACACCGTGATACCGACTTCCTGAAGAACCATGTGGAATACGTACGTGGCGAAAAGTACGATTTCATAGCCGTGGTGAACAGTGACGACTTCCTTCAGAAGCACGAGGCATGGGTAGGTACCAATTCGGCGGGCTTTGCGCTGATGAACACGCAAAGCTACAACCTGATGGACGTGAAGGACGACGAAGAGCGTGGGGAGGCCAACGGACGGGTCATTTATCGGGCACTTGAACTCTGTGCCACCGTGGACGACTTCCGTCATTTCCTGGACACCATCAGCAAGCCCAGCAGGATAGAAGCTAACTTTGGCGTCATCGATGCGCAGGGTGGAGCCATGATGTTCGAGGTAGATGATGAAACTTATACACTGTACGATGCCAACGATCCGGCGGTGGCTCCCAATGGCTATGTGGCGCGTACCAATTTCTCTGTTTCGGGACAGTACGGACCGGGCGCTGGTGTGGTGCGCTATCAGGAAGCTGTTCGGGTGCTCGAGCCTTTGGCTGCCGGTCATTCCATTACTCCCCGGCGCCTGTTCAATGACCTGGCACGTTCGTTTCATAACTGTGTGCTGGGCATCGATCTGAAGCAGCCTGCTTTTAACGGACCGGATGCTTCGGGTTGGTTTGTCGATCAGGATTTCATCTCGCGCAGCAGCACTTCGTGTTCGGTTGTGGTGCAGGGCGTGAAGCCGGGTGAATCGGCGTCACTGACCACCATGTGGACCATTCTGGGCTATCCTCCTACGGGCATTGCCGTGCCGCTCTGGGTGGATGAGGCATTGCCGACGATGGTGTGCATGGACCGGAAGTTAGGCACTTCACCTTTGTCTTACAAATCGTTGCAGCTGAAGGACAAGGTCTTTAGTCTGAAGGTTGGCATGGGCAGCGAACGCTACATGCACTGGGCATTGCTGTACAACGCGAAGGGCGACGGCTATATGCAACGGCTGGCCCCTGTTGAGGAAGAAAATTTCCGGCTGGCGGAATCCGTGTTGGAGCAGTGGCGGCGGAAGAATAAGGTGGATCGCGAAGAAATGAAAGCACTGTATCGCAGGTTAGTAAACAAGTTGACGAGGCTATAGGCCACAAGGTTTTTTAAAACTCATCACCTCGTTCCCTTGTTAACTCGTCCCCTTGTTCACTCGTCAACTCGTCAACTTGTCCCCTTGTCAACTTGTTAACTTGTCAACTTGTCACTTCACCATCTCCGAGCGGAGGTATGTCAGTATCTCCGTCTCCTGTTCGGGATGAAACCAGCGGATATCCGTGTCGCGCTTGAACCAGGTCATCTGTTTGCGCGAGTAGATGCGCGAGTTCTGCTTGATTTTCTCTACGGCAAAGTCCAGCGTCCATTCACCGTCCAGATATTTGAAAAGTTCTTTGTAGCCTACGGTGTTCAGCGAGTTGTAATCCTTGTGCGGATAGACACGGCGGGCTTCTTCGAGCAGGCCGTCGGCCATCATCTGGTCCACCCGTCGGTTGATGCGGTCGTAGAGTTCCTCGCGGTCGCGCGTCAGGCCTATTTTAATGATGCGGAAGGGACGTTGTTTGGTCTGCCGGGTGCGGAAGGAAGTGTAGGTTTTTCCCGTCATGTAGCAGATTTCGAGGGCATGGATGACGCGCTTGGGATTCTTCCGATCCACAATCTGGTAGTATTCCGGATCGAGCAGGCGGAGTTCGTCACACAGGCGTTCGAGTCCTTCTTCTTCGTAACGGCGGAGCATCAGCGAGCGTGTTTCGCTATCGACGGTAGGGATGTCATCGATGCCTTTGCAGACGGCGTCAACGTACATCATGGAGCCCCCGGTCAGTATTACGGTGTCTTTTTCCTTAAACAGGGTTTCGAGCAGTTTGATAACTTCGGCTTCGTATTGGGCGGCACTATAGTAGTCGGTCAGTCCCAATGTACCCACGAAATAATGTTTCACCCGTCGGAGTTGTTCTTCGGTAGGGGCTGCCGTACCTATTTTCAGGTCGGCATACAGTTGGCGCGAGTCGGCGGAAATGATACACGTGTCGAATGCTTCGGCCAGTCGGAGACTGAGTTCCGTCTTGCCGACACCGGTGGGGCCTATGAGTACTATGAGGGTCAAGGGAAATGTAGAATGATGAATGAAGAATTAAGATATGGTGAATGAAGAATGAAAAAATGAAGAATGAAGAATTGGGACTTTGTGGATAAATTCTTCATTCATCCGCAAAGCGGAAATTCTTCATTCTTCATTGACTTAGTATCTGTCTTCGTCGTAAGGATTGCCTCCGCTGCCTTCGTCGAAACCTTCGAAGCCGTCCTTGTCGAAGTCTTCCATGTCGAAGTCCTGGTCGCCGTAGAAGTTCTCGTCGAGGTCGAGGGCGGCACTGTTCTTGGCTTCGAACTCGTTGAAATCGATGGTTTGTTTGGGTGCATCGCCTTCGCTCTTGGTGCATTTGGCACCTTTCATGTGCTTGCCGGTGATGATTTCGGACAGTTCGATGAAGAAGCAGCGTTCGGTCATGTAGTCGAATATATACAGCAATTTCTGCTTTTCGTCTTCCACGAGTTCGCTGATACGGGTATCTTTCATTACCCAGCTGTCTATCTCCGGATTGTCGTCCATCTCTTCCAGTGTCACTTCCTTCTCCTTTTCCCAGTCTTCGTCGCAGATAAAGAACGATGTCATCTGGTCGTCGGTATATCCGGTTGATTTCAAGATCGCTTCGTGGAAGTCGTAGAAGGTAGCTTCCGGATCAATCTGTATTTCTCTGACAAAGTCTTCCACTTCGTCCGAGATGATTGTAAATCTGTAGATCATAATAGATGATGATTATTATTTCCCGGCGGGAATAATGCCGCGGGCTGATTCACGTATAAAGGTTACGATGTAATTGATTTCGGGTGTCATTTCCATTTCTTCCTCAATCTTCTTCAGAGCGTCAGTGGTATTCAGACCGCTCTGATAGATGATGCGATAGGCGTTGTGGATCTGTTCGATGGTTTCGTTGGAGAAACCACGACGACGCAAGCCGACAATGTTCAGGCCGGCATAGCAGATAGGTTCGCGTCCGGCAATGATGTAGGGAGGAATATCTTTGCTGAAGCGGCATCCGCCTTGAATCATGCCATAACCGCCTACACGGCAGAACTGGTGCATCAGTACATTGGCGCTGATGATGGAGTTGTCATCGATCACTATTTCGCCCGCCATCTTGGTGGAATTGCCGATGATGCAGCCGTTGCCGATGATGGAGTCGTGTGCTACGTGTACGCCTTCCATCAGCAGGTTATTGTTGCCGACGACGGTTTTCCCTTTGGCTGCCGTACCGCGGTTGATAGTCACGTTTTCACGAATCAGGTTGTTGTTACCTATTTCGGCGGTGGTTTCTTCTCCCTTGAATTTCAAGTCTTGGGGAACGGCTCCGATTACGGCTCCCGGGAAGATGGTATTTCCGTTTCCGATGCGGCTTCCGTACATGATGTTGGCATTGGCCATGATTTTATTGTTGTCGCCAATGACCACATTCTTATCGATGAATACGAAGGGAGCAATCTCTACGTTTTCTCCGATTTTGGCATCGGGATGAATGTATGCTAAAGGACTGATCATAATATGAATGAAGAATTAAGAATGAAGAATGAAGAATTCTGTTAGCACACCGGAACATGTTGCAATAAATTCTTCATTCTCCATTCTTCATGATTAAATTATTTGTTCTTTACTATTTGTGCCATGAATTCTGCTTCACAGACTACCTTTTCGCCTACGAAGATATAGCCTTTCATGGTAGAAATGCCGCGACGGATGGGAGCCATCAGTTCGACACGGAAGATCAGGGTATCGCCCGGTACCACTTTCTGGCGGAACTTGACACCGTCAATCTTCATAAAGTAAGTGGAATAGCGTTCCGGTTCGTCAACAGAGTTCAGGACTAACAGGCCACCTGTCTGTGCCATGGCTTCGATTTGCAACACGCCGGGCATGACGGGCTCTTGCGGGAAATGTCCCTGGAAAAACGGTTCGTTGGAAGTAACGTTCTTGATGCCGACAATGTAGTTGGCACCGATTTCGATAACTTTGTCCACCAACTGCATGGGATAGCGGTGGGGCAGGAGCTCACGGATACGGTTTACGTCCATGATGGGGGCGCGGTTGCAGTCGTAGGTGGGAGCCTGTATCTCGTGCAGGCGGATTTCCTTACGCATCTGGCGGGCAAACTTGTTGTTGATGGTGTGCCCCGGACGGGTGGCGATGATGCGTCCCTTAATGGGTTTGCCTATCAGGGCAAGGTCGCCGATGACGTCGAGCAGTTTGTGGCGGGCACATTCGTTGGGCCATACCAAC
>ERZ780208.2167-NODE-2167-length-14219-cov-5.612045_pt1 | contig 14219 bp, 10 predicted proteins | sample MGYA00511167_ERZ780208 | MGnify/ENA primary metagenome ERZ780208 (study PRJEB29588, sample SAMEA2159202) | human gut metagenome | biome: human gut; feature: human-associated habitat; material: faeces | place: Denmark | collected 2008/2010 ... | reverse complement strand
AAATCGACGAGACGGCGCGGCAGAGGCTGGAGCAGATGATGCCGGAGCTGATGAAATCGGCGGGCGTGACGGAAGCGCTGAAAGCCAGCGACCCGATGCGCTGGGTGGGGCTGATGAACAGTCTGAAAGCGCAGGTAGAAGAGATCATTCTGAACGAGCTGGTGTACAACTGACCAATGACGCGCCGGAAGCAGAACCGGCGCAGCCCACGGCGGCGTATCAGATGAGCCTGTTCCCAACGGAAGCGGAACAAATTGCATATATCGACACAGCGGAGAGCGTTAATTCTACGCCCTCCGCTTTTTCTATGTTCATTTTGCAGGATGATATTGACCACATCCTGCGCACAGGCGGTAATGCAGATGAAGCCCGTATGAAAATTGCTGCGGAGTTCTCCAAACAAAAGCCCGTAGAGGATCGCGCGGCATTTCTCAAAAATCTCTACTACGGCGGCAATGGCCTGATTACGGAAAACGGCAGGTTTTCCGCATGGTATGGCGACGAAGGCATCCACATTGCAAACGGCGATGCTGCACGGCATCTCCGTTCTGCACAGGTCATCCGTTGGACGGACGCAGCAGAGCGTGTCGAGGAACTTCTGGATGGCGGCACATTTGCCACCAATCTTGAAGTCACGGAAGCTCTGCGCTATGGAATACAAGAAATCTCTCGGCATGAAATTCGCCACTTCCTTCAAGGCGAACCCACAGGCGTTATGGTCGGCCAATGCGGTGCTTCGTATCCTGAAAAATCCGGTCTATACCGGCGTGCTCATTCAGGGCAAGGAGACCACCCCAAGCTACAAGGTGCGAAAGCGTGTCACAAAGCCGGAAAATGAATGGGCGGTCGTTCCGGATACACACGAGGCTATCATTGAACGCCGGGACTTTGACAGCGTGCAAAAAGCGCTCTCACTGGATACCCGCCGCAGCCCCGGCGACAGCGCCGTCCAGCTTTTTAGCGGCATGGTGTTCTGCGGCGAGTGTGGTGCAAGCATGGTGCGCAAAACTATCCCCTCCGGCAATAAAAAATATGTCTACTATGTCTGTGCGGCGCACAAGCAGGATAAATCCTGTTCTCCCCACCGGATGCGTGACGAGGCACTTGCAGATATCGTGCTGGAAACGCTCCGGCAGTATATCCTGGATGTGGTAGACCTGGACGATATTCTTGCCATGACGGACACCGCCTCTTTGAGAACCGCAGAAGCTCAGAAGGTACAGCGTCAGCTTGACAAGAAGCGCTCGGAATATGAGCGGCTTCAGAAGCTGCTCATGTCGCTGTATGAAAATCTTGCAGACGGCATTATCGACCGGGACGAATACGCGAGGCTCAAGCAGAACTACGCAGGGCGCTGCGCCGAGTGCGAAAAGCAGATGGAAACCTTGCAGGAGACCATCACGCAGATCAAAGAGCACGGCGGCGAACACCGGGAGTGGATGGCGCAGTTTCGGGAGCATTTGAACATTACGGAATTGGAGCGTAGCATCGTCGTGGCGCTGATCGACCGCATCCTTATTTATAAGGACAACCGCGTGGAAGTCCGCTTCCGCTTCGCGGATGAATTTGCGTGGCAGACGGATATCCTGCGCCGGTCACAAATCAGAGAGGTGGTATAAGTGGCAAGAACCAAACGAAAGACAAATCCGGTCATTCCGGCAGCGGAGGCTCCCGCACAGGCACAGAAGCAATACCGCGCTGCCGCCTATGCCCGCCTTTCCGTGGAAGACAGCGGCAAACCCGGCGCGGATACCATTGAGGGACAGAAAAACCTCCTGCTGCGGTTCGTCGAAAATGACCCGACGCTCACTCTGTATGGGCTGTTTTGCGATAACGGGCAGACCGGCACGGACTTCCAACGGCCTGAGTTTGAAAAGCTCATGGAAGCGGTCAGGCGCGGAGAGGTAGACTGCATCGTGGTCAAAGACCTATCACGTTTTGGCAGAAACTACAAGGAGACCGGCAACTATCTGGAGCGCATTTTTCCGTTTCTGGGCGTGCGCTTCATCGCCGTTAACGACGGCTTTGACACGCTTACTGCCCAGCGGGGCGCGGACGGTTATCTGGTTCCGCTGAAAAATCTGATCAACGAGGTCTACAGCAAGGACATTTCCAGGAAGTCCGGCTCGGCTCTGGCGGCAAAGCAGAAGAACGGCGATTTCATCGGCGCGTGGGCACCCTACGGCTATCGCAAATGCCCGGACGACCCACACAGGCTGGAACCGGATGAGGCAACGGCTCCCGTTGTCCGGCAGATATTCCGGTGGCGTGCCGAGGGCATTGGCGTCACGCAGATCGCAAGGCGGCTCAATGACGAGGGCATACCCTCACCCTCTGCCTATCTGTACAATACCGGCGCGTGCAAAACAGAAAAGTACAACGGCGTGATCTGGTACGTTCAGACGGTCAAAAACATCCTGTCCCGGCAGGTGTACATCGGGCACATGGTGCAGGGCACAAAGCGGCAGTCCTTTTATGAGAATCGTGGCCAGTACATGAAGCCCAAAGAGGAATGGATCGTCGTGGAAAATACCCACGAGCCGCTGATCGACCGGGAAACCTTTGGTAAGGTGCAGGCGCTTGCCCAGCGCAAAAAGGCAGAATACTTTGAAAACCTCGGCAGGTTCACGCATCTGAAAACCACTGAAAACATCCTCAAGGGGCTGGTCTACTGCGCCGACTGCAAGCGTCCGCTGGTGCGGTACAAGAATGTGAGCCATGAAAAAAAGCTGTGGTACACGTTCATCTGCCAGACGCATACCAACGACATCGCAAGCTGCCCCAAGAAGAATATCCAGGAGGATGTTTTGATCCCCATGATCCTGCAAGCCATCCAGACGCAGATTGCCCTCGCCGCTGATATGGAAGCGCTCATCCGCAGGGTAAACAGCTCTCCCAAATACAGAAAGCAGACTGCGACGCTGCAAGGCAGGCTGGACGCGGCGAAAAAAGCGCTTACGAGATACAACGGCTTATATGACAGCCTTTACCAGAACTATGTGGATAAGCTCATGACCGAGCAGGAGTATATGACGCTGAAACGCCGCTATAAGGCCGAGGCAGAAGAAGCGGAGCGGCTGATCGAAACGCTGACCCGCCAGCAGGCGGCAGAAGCGGCGCACACACCGGAGAACCCTTTCCTTGCGGCTTTCGGCAGCTTTCGGGATGCGGATACCCTGACCAGAGAAATGGCGCAGGCACTGATCCAGCGTGTGTATGTGGACGGAAACAGCAATATCGAGATCGTGTTCCGCTACCGGGACGAATACAAGGAACTCTGTACATATCTGGAAGGGAGGAACGTTGACGTATGAGAACGGCAATTTATCTTCGCATATCCAGCGAGGATGCGGATTTGAGAACCGGCGAAAAGGACGAATCCGAAAGCATATCCAACCAGCGCAGCCTCCTTCGGGAATATGTGTCCAGCCACGCAGACCTGTCCGATTCTGAAATGCTGGAATTTTGTGACGACGGCTGGAGTGGTACGAATTTTGAGCGTCCTGCGGTAAAGGAGCTTCTGGAGCAGGTCAGGCGTGGGCAAATCAACTGCATCCTGGTCAAAGACCTTTCCCGTTTTGGCCGTGATTACCTCACCGTGGGAGACTATATTTCCCGCGTGTTCCCGTTCCTCGGTGTGCGCTTCATTTCCGTCAACGACGGTTTTGACAGCAGCAACCCGCTGGACATTGATAGCCTCGATACCTCGTTTCGGACGCTGATCTATGACCTGTACAGCCGCGACCTCTCCCGCAGAGTCAAAAGCGCAAAGAAGGCCAGAGCCGAGCGCGGGGCATTTCTCAGTCCTTATGCGCCTTATGGATACGTCAAAGACCCGGAGGACAAAAATCATCTTCTGGTAGATGCCGAAGCCGCCGACGTAGTACGGCGCATCTTTCAAATGGCGGCGGACGGCGCAAAAACGTGGGAGATCGCGGCGGCGCTGAACGGTGACGGCGTAAGCTCTCCGAAAAACTACAAAGTCGAGGCAGGCTGCACAAGAGCGCCGTGGCGCAGTATTCAGGATGAAAACTTCTGGACGGCCAGTCTAATCGCAAAATTCCTGCGGGACGAACGCTATATTGGCAAGACAGTGTTCGGAAAACGGAGCCGGGACATTGTAGGCAGTACGCACACGGTTAAAACCTCCCGCAACGACTGGATCGTTGTTCCTGACAGACATGAAGCCATTGTGCCAGAGGCTCTGTTCGAGAAAGCACAGGCCGTTATGCGGGAATACCGGGAATATGAGGTGACTTCTGGCAGCGGCAATCCGCTGAAACGCAAGGTGATATGCGGCGTATGCGGCCACGCCATGCAGCGGGACAGCAGAAAGAACGGCTCCTACCGCTGCATCACCAAAAGGCTGAATACCGGCTTTGACTGTTCAGAGGATAGAATCCCGGAGGCCGATATTCTGGAAGCTGTGATAGACACCATACAGGTCTACGCCCAGTACGCGGTCAGCATAGATCGGCTCCTGCAAACAAGGCAGTCACAGCGGGTGCTTGACCGAAAACAGGCGCAGCGCCGCTTGCGGACGCTCCAGAGCCGGAAAGCCCAGCTTGACGAGCGGCTGCAAGACATCTATGAAAGGTTGGTAGAGGGTGAAATTTCCCGTGAGAGCTTTGCCGCGCAGAAGAAAGCCCTGACGGCGCAGGCGGAGGAAATCTCCCGCACGGTCTTGGAGCTGGAGCGAAAGATGAGCGGCAGCGACGACAATAGCAACGCCGTAATCGAGCATTTCAAAAGCTATGCCGGGATTACGGCGCTTACCAAAGAAATCTCCACTGATCTGCTGCACTCCGTCACCATCTACCCGGACGGGCGCATGAATATTCGGCTGAACCTTGCCGATGAGATCAAAGCTCTGATGGAAACCTTGCGCCGGGAATCCTGCACGGCGTGAATTTGTTAGTCCTTTCTGTACAGCAGCCGATGACGGATATTCCGGGACGAATTTCGACCGTCCCGGTTTTAAGCGGATGATGGCGATGGTGCGCTCCGGTGATGTTTCCTGCATCGTCGTGAAAGACCTTTCCCGATTTGCGCGAAACTATATTGAAGCCGGCGATTACCTTGAGCACATCTTTCCATATCTCGGCATCCGGTTTATTGCGGTCAATAACCATTACGACAGCGATCAGTTTATCGGGACAACCGGCGGTATTGATGTTGCCTTCCGAAACTTTATGTATGAGATGTACAGCGTTGACATCTCAAAAAAGGTAAAAACATCACAGCACATGCTGATGAGAAGCGGCCGGTATGTCAGCCATTGCCCATATGGATACACAAAGATCAAAGGGCAAAAGCACCATATGGTGCCGGATCCCGAAACTGCACCCACTGTGCGAGATATTTTCCTGTGGGCTATTGAGGGAAAGAAATCCACGGAAATTGCCCGTATCCTTAATGAAAAGCATATTCCGACGCCGATGCAGCACAAAAAGCTCTCACGGCAAGGTATGGACAACGATGCGATGTGGAGTCATCAGGCGGTGATCCGAATCATACGGGATTATAAGTATACCGGAGCCATGGTGTCTTTCAAATGCGGAAATGAAACCATTCGGGCCAAAGTGCAAAAACGGTATGCGCCGGAGGATTATGTGATAAATGAGGGCATGCACGAACCCATCGTAACACACGATGAATACTACGCAGCGAATGATACCCTGCGGAAGGTGAAAAAGTACGATGTTGTCAGAACCGACCGCCGTGACCGTGTTTACTATTGCGGGCACTGCGGCCGCAGACTTCGCAAGACCTTTGGCTTGGACGAATATTACTCCTGCGCTACGCCGTTATATATAAGGGACGCTCCGTGTGCAGGCATTCATTGGAGCCGGACAAATATAGAGGATGTTGTTTTCACCACATACAAACGGCAGCTGCAAATTGTCAGCGAAGAATATTGCAGGACAGTAAATGAAAAGCAGCCAGATAAGCTTGTCCCTCTTCGGGCGCAGCAAAAATCCCTCCGCATTCAGCTCGGAGGGATCGGCAGTAAGGTTGCCTCGCTGTATGAGCAATTTCGTTCCGATGAAATATCCCGGAATGTCTTTCTCGAAAAGAAAGGCGCTCTTTCAGAAGATAGGAACAGACTCCAGACGGAGTTATCACGAATCGAGGATGAAATTGAAGGCCTGCTGCAAAAGCAGGAAGAAAGCAACACGGCAATGAATGCGATCAAAAATATAGCCGCTGCAGCAGATGAGCCGGATGATAAACTCCGGGAAAGAATGTACGACGATATAGACCGCGTCATTGTTTTTGACAACGAAAATCTGAAAATTGAATGGAAGTTTGATGTTGCTTTTCAACTTTCATGACCATGTAAAAGCCGGCTTTTTGCTGGCTTTTATGCTGTTTTTGTGTTATAATAACGCAAGGGTTAATTTTGTCGAAAGTCCGGAAACCCTTGATATATAAGGGTTTTTAAGAATTTTTGGATTCTACTTGACACAAGCAGATGATCTGGGGCGGGTGGTCATCCCCAAGGAGATCCGCCGCACCATGCGTATCCGCGAAGGCGACCCGCTGGAGATTTACACCACCCGGGAGGGGGAGGTCATTTTTAAGAAATACTCCCTGATCGGCGGGCTGGAGGATTTTGCAGCACAGTTCTGCGATGTGCTCAACCGCAGCAGCGGCTTTACCGCCGCCGTGACCGACCGGGACGCCATCATCGCCATCACCGGCTCCGGCAAGCGGGAGCTGCTGGGCAAGCCGCTGTCCGACGCCCTGGCTCAGGTCATGGAACAGCGCAGCATTTATCAGTATCAGGGTTCCGGGCGGCCGCTGCCCGTCTCCGACAGCAGCGACCGTTACACGGTGGCTGTGGCGGCGCCTATTCTCTGCGAGGGGGATGTGCTGGGCCTGGTGCTGTTTCTGTCGTCGGACGCGCAGATTCCCGGCGAGGGGGAGTACAAGCTGGCCCAAACCGTATCCGCCTTTTTGGGGCGGCATATGGAGACGTAAACAACAATGCCGGAGGCAGCCGCCTCCGGCATTGTTCTTCTTGGTTTACTCGCCCAGCTGATCGCTGACCAGCTGCGTCAGGGATTCCACAGCCTCCTTGGCGTCGGGACCGTCGGCGATAAGGGTGATGGTGGTGCCCTTCACGATGCCCAGGGAAAGAACGCCCAGCAGACTCTTGGCATTCACCCGGCGCTCATCCTTTTCCACCCAGATGCCGCTCTTGAATTCATTGGCCTTCTGGATGAAGTAGGTGGCAGGACGGGCGTGCAGACCCACCTCATTGTTCACGGTAACTTCCTGTGTAAACATTCCATTGCACTCCTTTTATGAAGCATTTTCGAAAAATGCGGGGACATACTTCTCTCACACTATAATATTATACCGAATCGGCGAAAGAAAGCAATGTCCAAAGCTACAAATTCTTTAAGTAAGGTCTGAAAAAATGTTTGACCCTTTTGGCGGAATCCACAAACCGCAGTCGTTATTTCAGCTCAACGACTGTGACTCCGGCCTCGCCTTCGCCATACCGGCCCAGGCGGAAGCTCTTGACGGCCTTGTTCCGCTTGAGCATCTCGTGAACGGCCTTGCGCAGAGCGCCGGTACCCTTGCCATGGATGATGGTCACGGTGCCCAGCTTGGCCATGACGGCGCTGTCGATATAGTTCTCCACCACGCTCTCGGCCTCCAGAGTCTCATAGCCCCGGATGTCCAGCTCCGAGGCGGCCCGGGATTGCAGATTCAGCTTGGCGTTGCCGCCGGAGGCCGGCGCGGCGGGCTTTTTCTTGGGCTGGCCCTCCGGCAGGCGCACCTGCTGGGCCTTGACGGTCATCTTCATCTTTCCGGCCTGCAAAAGCAGGGTGCCGTCGTTGTTGACGGCCAGCACCGATGCGGCCATCTTTACACCGGGCAGCTCCACCAGGTCCCCCACCTCAATGGGACGGCTGGGAGTATAGACAGGCTCCTGGGGCTGGTCGTGGATGTGCAGGGCGTCCTGGGCCTGGTTCAGGCTGTGCCGCACGGCGGCTTTGGCGTCGTTGAGCTCCTGGAAGCTGAGCTGCTTTTGCTGCTGGCGGCGCAGCTGGTCCAGCTGGGCGAAAATTTCGTCCGCCTGGGCCTGGGCCTGACGCACAATGCGCTTGGCCTCGGCCTCGCCCTTGGTGCGGGCGTTGTCCTTGGCTTTTTCCATTTGCTCCCGGAACGTCCGGGCCTTGCGGGCGTCCTCCTCCCGCTGGCGGTACAGCCGGTCAGTCTCCTGCTCTCGCTTTTCCAACGCCTGCCGCTTGGCCTCCAGTTCTTCCGGCGTGTCGAAGGCGATATAAGCCTTACCGGCATCCAGCAACTCCTGCACGTATTTCTTGTAAATGTCCCGGCGTTCCGACTGACGGTAAGGACCATGCTCCCCACCGAAACTTACTCCTTCGTCGAAAGGAATACCAAGCCAACGGAAAGATTCCAAAATGTATTCCTCCGCTCCCGGGACAAACCGGTTGGAGTCTGTATCCTCGATACGGAAAATGAACTCGCCGCCATGCTGGCGTGCAAAAAGATAATTGTATAAAGCCGTACGTACACCGCCTATATGCAAGGCTCCCGTGGGACTGGGAGCGAAACGAACCCTTACTTTTCTCTGTGTCATAACAACATTTGTGAATATTGTGCAAAAATACTACTTTTTATTTAAACGCCCCGTATTTTTTTCGTATTTTCGCCCTATATAAAATACGGAAAAAGAGATGAACAGACATAACCAACAAAACAGCCTTACCCCGAAGGCTTTGATTTATAGAATCGTCATCACGGTCACGGCCTTGTTTATCGTGTGCCTGTACATGCCGCGTGACGAACGTTCGACCTACCAGTTCGACGTGGGCAAACCTTGGCGTTACAGCCAGCTCATCGCGACCTACGACTTTCCGATATACAAAAGCGCGGAAACCATACAGACGGAACAGGACAGTATCTTACAGCATTACGAACCTTATTTCGCCATCGACGAGACCGTGGGGAAAGAACAGATAGAAAAGTTCAAGGCCACCATAAACGGACAGAAACCGGCCACCATACCGGCCAATTATCTGGCATACGTGGAAAACAAACTGGAACATATTTACGCGCAGGGCGTCATGGACACGGAGAATTTCGACCAAATGCACAGCGATGAAGTGGCGTCTATCCGCATATTCGCGCAGAACGTGGCCAAGGAACAACCGATGACTCAGGTCTTCTCGCACAAAACCGCATACGAATACCTTATCGACTTGGGAGAAGACAGCTTGCATTATGACCGCAGAGTATTGCGGAAATGCAACCTGAGCGACTATATCGTACCCAATCTGACCTACGACAAGACAAAATCCGAAGAATCCCGGAAAGACTTGCTGTCTTCTCTTTCCTATTCGTCCGGTATGGTCATGAGCGGGCAGAAAATTATAGACCGAGGGGATATCGTAGACAAGGAAACATACGACATCCTCACTTCTCTGGAAAAAGAATATACCCGCCGAAACACGTCCAAAATGCAGACGCATACGGTATTGCTCGGCCAAATGCTTTACGTGGCTCTCATCATTGCCTGCCTGACGTTGTACTTCAACCTGTTCCGCCGTGACTATCTGGCCAACACGCGCCACATCCTGTTCATCGCCTCCATGCCGGTCATCTACCCGTTGATAACTTCATTCCTCATCAAGCATAACCTGTTCAATGTCTACATCATCCCGTTCGCCATGGCTCCTATTTTCATCCGGGTGTTCATGGATTCCCGGACGGCTTTTGTGACTCACGTGGCTACGGTGCTCATCAGTGCCATATCCCTGAAATACCCCTACGAGTTCATCGCCACACAGCTTGTGGCGGGCATGGTGGCCATCTACAGCCTGAGGGAGCTTTCCCAACGTTCGCAGCTTATCCGTTCGGCATTTTATGTCACATTGGCGTCTATAGCTTTTTACATGAGTATGGAACTTATTCACGAAAAAGACTTCGCACGCCTGGAGTATGGCATGTATATCTATATTATCATCAACGGCATCCTCTTGTTATTTGCCTACCCGTTGCTGTTCTTGTTCGAAAAGGTTTTCGGCTTCACCTCCAACGTGACTCTCGTCGAACTGTCCAACACCAACAACGAACTGCTGAAACGGCTCTCGGAAGTGGCTCCGGGCACATTCCAACACTCCATGCAGGTGGCGAACCTGGCTACGGAAGTGGCGAATAAAATCGGTGCCAAGGCGCTGCTCGTCCGAACCGGAGCCTTATACCACGACATCGGAAAGATGAACAGTCCGGCCTACTTTACGGAAAACCAGAATAACTTCAATCCTCACGATCGTATCAGTTACGAACAAAGTGCGGCGATTGTCATCAGTCATGTCAAGGACGGACTCAAACTGGCCGACAAATATAACCTGCCGCAAGTCATAAAGGATTTCATCTCGACGCACCACGGCAAAGGCAAGACCAAATACTTCCTGATTTCATACAAGAACCAGAATCCGGACCAACCGGTAGACGAATCCCTTTTCACTTACCCCGGTCCGAACCCGTTCACGCTGGAACAGGCCATTTTGATGATGGCGGACTCTGTGGAAGCCGCTTCCAGAAGCCTGAACGAATACACGGAAGAGAGCATCAGCGGACTGGTAGATAAGATCGTGGACAGCCAAGTGCAGGAAGGATTCTTCAAAGACTGCCCCATCACGTTCCACGACATCACCGTGGCTAAAGACGTGTTCAAAGAAAAGCTGAAGACGATTTACCACACGCGTATCAGCTATCCGGAACTGAAAAAGAAATAAGCGTCCTGCCTTACATGGGGTCTACGTCATAATAGATTTGGGCACTGCGGTAATCGGGATGTGCCATCAGGTTTTGGCGGAGATAAAGCAACTGTTCCCGGACCTTGGACAGAGAAGCTCCGGGTTCTACTTTCACTACGATTTTACGGATGTAGAGCAATTGGATTCGTGCCACGGGCGGCGCGTCAGGCCCTAAAATACGGGAACCGAACACCTGGCGCAGACGGCTCCCCATTTCAGCAGCCAGATGGTCGAGCACATCTGCCCGCTTATGTTTCATATAGACATAAATCAAACGGCAAAAAGGAGGATATACAAACATCTGACGCTCTTCCATCTGCCCTACGTACAACCCGAAGTAGTCATGTTCCGTCACTTGACGGATGAGAGGCAGATCCGGACTCTTGGTCTGCAGGATGACACGTCCCTGCCTGCTGCGGCGTCCGGCGCGCCCGGCCACTTGTGCCATCAACTGGAAGGCGCGCTCAAAGCTTCGGAAGTCCGGGATATTAAGCATGGCGTCGGCATTCAATATGCCGACCACGCTGACTCGTTCGAAATCCAATCCTTTGGTCACCATCTGCGTTCCGATAAGCACATCGGTCTTTCCGCTTTGAAAATCCTCCAAGATTCCTTCGTAGGCCGAACGTGTACGGGTCGTATCCAAATCCATCCGGGCCACGGCGGCCTCCGGAAAGACTTGATGTACGGCATCTTCCACCTTTTCCGTACCGAACCCTCGCTGCACCAGCTCCGTACCTTCACAGGCAGGGCAGCGAGTCGGCACGTTACATGTGTAACCGCAATAATGGCAAGTCATTTGGTTCAGTCCCTTATGGTACGTCAGGCTGACATCGCAGTTTTTGCACTTGGGCACCCAACCGCACGTGTGGCATTCTATCATCGGAGCGTAACCTCGCCGGTTCTGGAACAGTATGACCTGTTCCTTGTTTTCCAATGCCCGGCGCATCTCCTCCAACAAACGCGGCGAGAACGGACCGGCCATGCGCCTTTTGCGCTGTAGCTCTTTGATATCCACCACCTCGACTTCCGGCAAACGTACTTGTCCGAAACGTTCGGTCAGCTCCACCAAACCGTATTTGCCCATGCGGACGTTATAATAAGTCTCCAACGCCGGAGTAGCCGTACCGAGCAATGTACGGGCACCGTACATCCGGGCTAACATAATCGCCGCATTCCGGGCATGATAACGCGGCGCAGGCTCCTGCTGTTTATAAGATTGTTCATGCTCTTCGTCCACTATGACCAACCCCAGATGCCGGAAAGGCAAGAAGACGGACGAACGAACGCCTACAATAATATCGTAAGGCTGTTCGGACAACTGCTTTTGCCAAATCTCGACACGTTCGGCATCAGGAAACTTGGAATGGTACACGCCCATGCGGTTACCGAATACGCGATATAACCTGTCCGTCAACTGGGTGGTCAGCACAATCTCCGGCACCAAGTAAAGCACCTGTTTACCTTCGGCTATCATCTGACGAATCAGATGAATGTAAACCTCGGTCTTTCCGCTCGATGTCACTCCGTGAAGCAGGCATACCGGATGACGGGCAAAAGCCTCTTCCAGCTCCCGGAACGCCCGTGCCTGTGCCTCACTCAAAGGAGAAACACCTATCGTTTCGGTGACCTCCGTATGCGCCAAACGGCCTATCTCGTATGGATAGGCCTCCAATACGCCCTTCTCTTCCAAAGCACGGCAAATCGCCAGACTGCCACCGACAGCTTCTATCAGGGCTTTCCGTCCCACCTCCGCCAGCATCTTCGGATTACGCAACCGGAAAGCCGTTCCGGCACCTGCCAGCTCTAAATACTTTAATAAAAGGGACTGCTGTTTGGGTGCTCTTCCTAAACCGTCAAGCAATTCATGAAGTTTGTCCTCGTCAAAATAGGTATCCGATAAGCGGACATGTACTTCCGTACGTGGCTTATAGCTGCGTTTGACTTCCTCTTTCATGGCAAGGACACCCTTGTCCATCAAAGACCTTACCACCCGCAACACCCGAAAATCCTCACATTCTTTTTGAAGTTGCGTCACGGTCGGTTCGGAACGCCTCGAAACCCAAGTAACAACCCGTTGCTCCCGTTCCGACAATACGGCATTTCCCGCATATTCACTGTTTACCACCACCTTGCTCTCGCTTTCCAGTTTCATACCGGACGGCAGGGCGGCCTTATACACATCCCCCATGGCACAAAGGTAATAGTCTGCCAACCATCTCCAAAAATCCAACTGCACCGGAAGTAAAACGGGAGCCGAATCAAGTATCTCCCACACGGTCTTCACGGCATAACCTTGCGGTTGCCGCCCGTGAACGTCAACCACAATGGCCGTATAAAACTTTTTGGCTCCAAACGGCACGATAACCCTACAGCCCGGCCATACCACCTCTTGCCGCTCTTCGGGCAAAGCGTATGTATAAGCCGCCGGCAAGGGAAGAGGAAGAATGACATCTACAAACTTCATACGCACGGATTTTAATGCGTTACAAAAATACGACAAAAGAAGCTAACAGACAAAAGGAAAGCCGTCCGCTTCATGCAGACGGCTTCCGTTTATTCCATTTTTCTATCGGACTACATTAAAACAGGTAAGCCAAACGAACTTGCCATGTGTTATTCTTTACGTCAAACTCTTTTATGACATCGCCCACACCGCCTAATTTTCCGGTCTCACCCATGGCGATATTGTAGGTCACACCTACTTGCAAATGGCTAAGCAGTGTCACACCGGCTCCCACATTCCAACTGAACGTAGAGCGTTCCAAACTTCCGATACTTTCACCGGCATACTTTAAATTACGACTTCCCAGATACCAGTTGTATTGCGGACCTGTAGCCAAATAAACGCCGACCAGACTGCTAAAGCCAAAATTATACCTTAAATTAATGGGGATCTCCACGTAAGGCATGGATTTGTTAGGCGTACTCCCGTTGACATTCTCCCCGTCTACTTCACCTGAAAAGTCCATCTTCATGTACTTCTGGGAGTAGAGAAGGGAAGCATCGATACCCAAACCGATGACCGGCATGGTCATCTGCACTTTCGGTCCGACGAACCATCCCGTACGATTGGAAGCATCGAACAAGCCTCCGTCACCTTTTATACTTGCCTTACTCAAGTTCACACCGCCTTCAAGTCCCCACTTGAACTGCGCATTGGCAGGTGCCGCCCATAAAAACGCCACCATACACATCAATACTGCACTTAATTTCTTCATAGAAGTTTGCTTTTTATTTCTTATCGGAAAACAAAGATAGCAACTGTTTGCCGTACTTTCAACTTTTTCCGGAAATATATCTCTTTTTTATTATCTACGTTGTCTGCGTACGGTCACTCTGGGCGTGGAGGCTCCTCCCCCTCCGGAACTCCCCCTACGCGTCTTGGAAACCTTAGTCTTTTCTGCCTTTGCCTTT
>ERZ780208.2164-NODE-2164-length-14227-cov-6.758326_pt1 | contig 14227 bp, 10 predicted proteins | sample MGYA00511167_ERZ780208 | MGnify/ENA primary metagenome ERZ780208 (study PRJEB29588, sample SAMEA2159202) | human gut metagenome | biome: human gut; feature: human-associated habitat; material: faeces | place: Denmark | collected 2008/2010 ... | reverse complement strand
TTATAAAAACTTAAATATCAGAGAGTTATAAATTATTCAGTAAACACTAATTAAACTAATTATGAAGATTAAGGCAGATTATGCTAATGCTCCTCAATGGCAGGAGATTACCGTCAAGTCGACTCTTCCGGAAGAACTGAAGTGTCTTGACGAGATTGCACACAACGTGTGGTGGACATGGAACTATGAGGCAAGAGACCTTTTCCGTGATTTGGACCCCGAGCTTTATCATGAAGTGACGCACAATCCCGTCCTTCTGCTTGAGCGTCTCAGCTATGAGCGCAAGGAAGAAATCGTGAAGGACAAGGCGATGATGAAGCGTATCACGGCCGTTTACGCCCAGTTCCGTGAGTATATGGACGTGAAGCCCGACGCAAACCGTCCTTCCGTGGCCTATTTCTCCATGGAATACGGTCTCAACCACGTTCTTAAGATTTATTCCGGCGGTCTTGGCATGCTTGCCGGTGACTATCTGAAGGAAGCATCCGACAGCAATGTCGACATGTGTGCCGTAGGTTTCCTCTATCGTTACGGCTACTTCACACAGTCGCTCAGCATGGACGGCCAGCAGATTGCAAAGTATGAGGCACAGAATTTCAATTCGCTTCCTCTTGAGCGTCAGCTTGACGAGAACGGCAACCCGCTTGTCGTAGATGTTCCTTACAACAACTACAGCGTTCATGCATACGTTTGGCGCGTCAATGTCGGCCGTATCAAGCTCTACCTGCTCGACACCGACAACGAGCTGAACTCAGAGTTTGACAAGCCCATCACCCACTCACTCTACGGTGGCGACTGGGAGAACCGTCTGAAGCAGGAGATCCTGCTCGGTATCGGCGGTGTGCTCACGCTGAAGAAGCTCGGCATCACCAAGGATGTATATCACTGCAACGAAGGTCATGCTGCTCTCTGCAACCTGCAGCGTCTGTGCGATTATATCGAGACTGGCCTGACATTCAACCAGGCTATGGAGCTCGTCCGCGCATCATCACTCTATACCGTTCACACTCCCGTGCCCGCCGGCCATGACTATTTCGACGAAGGACTCTTCGGCAAGTACATGGGTGGCTATCCCGCCAAGCTCGGCATCTCTTGGGACGAGTTCATCGGCATGGGCCGCAACAACCCCGACGACCACTCGGAGAAGTTCTGCATGTCAGTGTTCGCCTGCAACACATGCCAGGAAGTCAACGGTGTGAGCAAGCTCCATGGCTGGGTAAGCCAGAAGATGTTCGCTCCCATCTGGAACGGCTACTATCCCGAGGAGAACCACGTGGGCTATGTCACCAACGGCGTTCACTTCCCCACATGGACATCAACGGAGTGGCGTAAGGTCTATGCCAAGTACTTCGACAAGACATTCATGAGCGACCAGAGCAACCAGAGCATCTGGGAGGCAATATACAATGTGCCCGACGATGAGGTATGGGAGACCCGTATGGCCTTGAAGCAGAAGCTCGTAGACTATATCCGTCTGCAGTTCCGCGAGACATGGCTGAAGAATCAGGGCGATCCCTCACGCGTCGTCTCACTGCTCGACAAGATCAACCCCAACGCGCTGATGATCGGTTTCTGCCGCCGTTTCGCTACATACAAGCGTGCGCACCTGCTCTTCACCGACCTCGACCGTCTCTCAAAGATTGTCAACGACCCCGAGCATCCCGTTCAGTTCCTCTTCGCCGGTAAGGCACACCCCGCTGACGGTGCCGGTCAGGGACTCATCAAGAAGATATATGAAATCAGCCAGCGTCCCGAGTTCCTCGGCAAGATTATCTTCCTTGAGAACTACGACTTCCAGCTCGCCCGCCGTCTCGTTTCGGGTGTGGACATCTGGATGAACACCCCGACACGTCCTCTGGAGGCTTCCGGAACATCAGGCGAGAAGGCTGAGATGAACGGTGTCGTAAACCTCTCCGTTCTCGACGGATGGTGGCTCGAAGGCTATCGCGAGGGCGCAGGATGGGCACTCACCGAGAAGCGCACATATCAGAACCAGGGCTATCAGGACCAGCTCGACGCCGCAACAATCTACAACCTGCTTGAGCGTGAGATCATTCCTCTCTACTACAACAAGAACGAGAAGGGTTACAGCGAAGGCTGGATAAAGGTCATCAAGAACTCTATCGCACAGATTGCTCCCCACTATACGATGAAGCGTCAGCTCGACGATTACTACGACAAGTTCTACTGCAAGGAAGCTGCCCGCTTCAAGACTCTTGCTGCCGACAACAACCGTCTGGCCAAGGAGATTGCACAGTGGAAGGAAGCCGTCGCAGAGCGTTGGGACGCCATCAACGTGGTATCTTCCGAGTGGGACATCCCCTCAACGGGTGCCGAGATGGGCAAGGAGTACACCTTGAAGTTCGTCATCAACGAGCAGGGTCTCGACGACGCCATCGGTCTGGAGTTCGTCACAATCAGCCCCGACAAGAATGGCGAGGACCGCATCTTCACCGTTATTCCGCTCACAGTCACAGGTCGTGACGGCAATAACTTCACCTTCGAGGGCAAGCTCGAACCGAACAACGCCGGTATCTTCAAGAGCGCCGTGCGTATGTATCCCAAGTGCGACAAGCTGCCTCACCGTCAGGACTTCTGCTACATCAAGTGGCTGGAGCTGCCTAACGCATAAGGCATAACGTAAGTAACCCATATTATAGAAAATCCCGGAACTCAAATTCCATGAGTTCCGGGATTTTTTCATATTCATGTATATTCAAGACCGAAGCGTTGCATTTTTATCTTGGATAAATATATTTGCGTAGAGGTGGGGAAATTTGAAGTAGCTTATTTCAGTTGCGACGCGACAAAATCTTCCAGCTCGCTGCCCCGCAGCCCTTTCTTCAGAATCGTTCCGTCGCTGCTGACGACGATGGTCTGTGGAATAGCCCGGACGTTGAATAGCTGTGCGGCAGCGTTGTTCCATCCTTTCAAATCGGACACCTGAGGCCAGACAATTCCGAGATTCTTGCTCGCAGACTTCCATGCCTCACGTTTGGAATCGAGCGAGACGCCCAATATTCCCAGTCCCTTGTCTTTATATGTGTTGTACAAGCGTACCATGTCGGGCATATCCCTGCGGCATGGTCCGCACCAACTTGCCCAAAAATCAATGATGGTGAGCTTGTTCTTGGTGATTTCCGTAAGTGCATTGACCGGTTTGCCGTTGGTGTCGTCCATCGTGAAGTCAGGCATGATGTTGCCCTCGGCAGTTGCTTTCATTCGGTGGAGCTTTTCCACGGTACGTTTCATTGCGGGGCGTTCCTGCCTGTCGTGCGGTAATTTGCTTATCAGTTCCAGCCGCGTGTCGATGTCAATCAGTCCGTCCGGCTCATGCAGTCCGATGCTGCCGGCCATATCGCTGTATGCCATAAGCAGGAAATAGCCGAACTCGTTGTCCGTGTTCTTTCTTGCATAGTCCGTAACGAGAGCTTTATATTGAGCGTGCAGTGCTTTCAGCTCTTTGAACTCCTGTTGCTGTTCCTCGTTGCTCAGATTATTGTTTTCATAGTGACGGTCAATCCTGCGCTTTATCTCCATCACGCTGTCGTTCATCTCCTGCCATGCGTCGTTGGTCGGAGTGCCTTCCACCCTTGTCTCTTCCGGTTTGGCGGACAGTCTTATGCTGATTGTGCCTGGCTCGATGAAGAAAGGCGAATATATTCCTCTGGGATGTGTGCTGTACACGAGGCGGAACTCAGCGGAGCCGGTCTTTCCTTCTTTCTCAAATTTTCCGTTCTCTATGATGAGCGTGTCCGTTGGTGTGCCTTTGATCGGATCGTCAGTAACGAAAAGTGTGTCGCCGTCGTTCAACATCGGTGCTTCACCATTTATTCTGTATTTGTCAGGCAGTTGGGTAGCGAATAGGTTGCATGTGGTGAGTAGTCCTATTATGGAAACAGATAATTTGTTCATGATGAGATATTTGGATTAAGAGATATCGTTATTAGAGTATGTCCCGTGGTGTTTGGCTGTTCTTGGTTTTTGTACGGAGATAAAGAAATTAGGGGGTGATGCGATTATTCATATAATGATTAGTTACTGATTAATCGTATCACTCCCTGATACAAAGTGGAACGGGTTTATTTGAGCTTTTCGCTGACAAATTCTTCCAGCTCGCTGCCTCGCAGTCCTTTTTTCAGAATTGTTCCGTCGCTGCTGACGACGATGGTGTAGGGGATGGACTGGACGTTGAACATCTGTGCGGCGGCGTTGTTCCAGCCGTTCAGGTCCGAAATTTGCGGCCACTCGATGGAGAAACGTTTTGTCGCATTCTCCCAATCGGTTTTGCGCGAGTCAAGAGAGATGCCGATAATGCCGAGGCCGCTGTCCTTGTGCTTCTTGTACATTTCGACCATCGAAGGCATTTCACGGAGACACGGTCCGCACCAGCTGGCCCAGAAGTCAATCACCGTGATCTTGTTTTTGGCAATCTCGCTGAGTATGGACATGGGGCGCTCGTTGATGTCGTTCATCGTGAAATCGTTCATCTTGCTGCCTTCCGCCGTGGCCTTTGAGATGGCGAGCCTTTCCTGAATGGCTTTCACGAGCGGCCGCTCCTGCATCTTCTTGGGCAGCATGCTTATCAGTTGCTGCTTTGAAGCGGCGTCCTTGCACTCCGGGTCGTAATACTGTGTGACGAGGAAATAGCCCAGTTCGTTGTCTACGTTCTTCTTGGCATAGCGGAAGACGATGTCCTGCCATTGCCTGATGAGCTTCTGCTGTTTCTCGTTCAGTGCCTTGGCTTCCTCTGCGGTAAGATTGTTGGTGGCCATGTTTTCGGCCATCATGCTGAACTGTAATCCGATGTGACTGAGACTGTCGTTCATCTCCTGCCATTCATTGTTGAGTGAAGAGCCGGAAACCTTTCTGTCTTTCGGGGTGTCTGACAGCGTCAGCTTGATTGTGCCCGGCTCGATGAAGAACGGCGAGCTCATCACTTCCTGATTCTTCTTGCTGTAGATAAGGCACATAAACGTAGAATCGGCTGTTCCTGTCATCTCAAACTTCCCGGCTTGGGCAATCACGGTGTCAACCGGTGCGCCGGTCATGAAGTCGCTGGTGAGGAACAGTGTGTCACCGTCCTGCAGCATGTCGCCGCTGCCGGTTATGCGGTAGGTGCCCGACTGGCAGGATGCGAAAATGCTTCCTGTGACCATCAGGGCGGTTATCGATAATAAAGTCTTCATATTTTTAATTACGAATGTTGAGTTTTGAATTTTGAGTTGTCGGCAAAGCCGATGTTGAATTATAAATTACGAATTATTAGCTGCGCCGATGTTGAGTTACGGGTTACGAATTATAAATTACGAATTGTCGGCTGTCCCGATTACGAATCATACAATCGTGAATTGAGCCTTTTGGCGGAAGGGATGTTCATCGCGCAGCTAATTCCTAATTATATAATTCCTAATCGGCGCAGCCGACAACTCAAAATTCGTAATTTGTTATACGAGATATAGATTACTGATGCTCTCATTGTGAATCACGCGGCGTATGGCCTCGGCAAACATGTCTGCAACAGAGATCTGCTTGACTTTGGCGCAGCGCTGTGAGTAGGGGATGGAGTCGGTGAAGACGATTTCTTCCAGTGATGAGTCCTGTACTCGCTCGCTTGCTGGACCGCTCATGACGCAGTGGGATGCACATGCCCTTACGGTCAGTGCTCCGGCTTCCTTCATGATGTCGGCTGCCTTTGTGATGGTGCCGGCCGTGTCGACCATATCATCTATGATGACCACGTTCTTGCCTTTCACGTCGCCGATAATCTGCATGCTTTCAACTACGTTTGCCCTTGCGCGTGTCTTGTTGCACAGCACGAGCGGACAGCCGAAATATTTGGCATACGTGTTCGCACGCTTCGATCCGCCGACATCGGGCGAGGCGATGACCATGTCTTTCAGACGGAGGCTCTGCAGATAGGGCATGATCACGCCGGATGCGTACAGATGGTCTACAGGAACGTCGAAGAAGCCCTGTATCTGGTCTGCGTGCAGATCCATTGTTATCAGTCTGTCAATGCCGGCCACGCGCAGGAGGTCTGCCACCAGCTTTGCACCGATGCTCACCCTCGGCTTGTCTTTGCGGTCCTGACGTGCCCATCCGAAATAAGGTATCACGGCGTTGATTGTTCTTGCCGAAGCCCTCTTGGCTGCGTCTATCATCAGCAGCAGTTCCATCAGATTGTCCGAATTGGGGAATGTGCTCTGTACGAGGAAGACGTCGCGTCCGCGGATAGATTCTTCGTAGGACACGGCAAATTCGCCGTCAGAGAAGTGTGTGATCACAAGTTGACCCAACGGACAACCAAGGCTTTGGCAAATCTTCTCTGCCAGATATCTCGTGTTGGTACCCGAGAAAACCATGTAGGAGTTTTGTGCACTCATTTTGTTTGTCAGTTTGTATGAATTGATACAGTGTTATTATCCTTTTCTATCCCACAGCCTTGCGTATTTTCTCAAAGTGCGTGATGAGATTCTTATAGTCCAGCTGATTGTGTATGTCGAACCTGTTCCACAGGTCGCCGCATATCACAACGCCGCCAAATCCCAAATCCTTTGCCACGTGCAGGTTGTCGAGATTCATTCCTCCCAGTGCATATACATGTCTGTCAATCAGTCCGCGTCTGGAAGCTTCCTTCAGTTCCTCCTGAGAGAACGCCGCTTTCTGCTCCGGATCGGTCTGAGAGTTGAATACATTGCCTAAAAAGACATAGTCCGATTTCTTCTTGGCTTCCTTCAGCTGGTCCAATACGCGGCAGGTCCTGCTGATGCGGCCTTTATATCTGGCCGGCATCTCAGTCTTGTCATTGTCAAGATGAATGCCTTTCAGACCGTATTCATCCTTCAGATAAAAATTGTCGTGAACCGTAATCTTGTCATAATAATCGTCGGACAAGAGTGTGAGTAGCCGTTCGGAATACATAGGCTCAGCCATAGGTTTGCAGAGATGTAAGTTGTCCAGTCCCTCATCGAAAAGTGATGCGAGTATTTTGTCTTCCTCCACAAAGAATGTGGGCTTAGTCATGATTATGAGTTTCATCTTGTGACTATCTCTTTTCGGTTTGCAAACTTACACATTTTTTTCGACTTATCGGTCTGTTTGGCTGAAAAATGTGGGCGGAGGCATAATCTTTTGATATATTTGGATGTGGGGTATTCGGGGAAGGAGGACTGTGGAGGGAGGAGAGAGAATTGCTTTGTATTAATCCGATAAGCGCGGATTTCTTTTTTTGATTTTGTTACACGGCTCACGTAACGGTGTTACATGGCCCGCAACAGAGGCACGGAGACACAGAAAAACGGAGACTCTGAGCTCTATTGTCCTCTGTGTCTCCGTTTTTCTCTGGGTTAAAGTATAATAAAGACTTGCCTATTTGCTTGACGGTGAATGAAAGAGGCGTGTCCGACAAAGGCAATTCTCCCTTCTCTCTCCACACTCCTCCCTCATCGAAAAACCTATCAGATGCTCTTGAGGTCTATCGTCTGCGTCAGCTTGCGCTTGGCGTCGGTCACCTTGAGCGTCATTGTGCCGGCAGTCTTCGTGCTTCGCACCACGACGACAAGCTGTCCGCCGAAGAGTTTCATCTGCGGCTGGGTGAATGGTTCGAGCGACGTTGCGTCTCCGTTGCATGCCGCCTGATACGTACCTTCGCCCGTGACCTCGAACGTCAGCTGGTCGTCAGCCGTCGGACAGAGGTTTCCGTCCTTGTCGGCGAGTGAGACCGTGACGAAAGCCACGTCGTTTCCGTCGGCTTTCAGCGTTTTTGCTTCACTGTCGGCATATTCGGCCGAGAGCTGGAGCTGGGCCGGAGCGCCGGCTGTGCGTCTGCTTTCCTCACCGATTTTGTTTCCGTTTTCGTCGAACACGACAACGCGAATCTCACCCGGCTCATATTTCACGTCGTTCCAGCGCAGGCGGTAGCGGTCGAGCCGTCCCTCGCGGTTCTTGCGCACGCGGCCCTGACTCTTGCCGTTGATGAACAGCTCGCCCTCAACGCCGTCCGTATAGCAGTAGACGGGAGTCACCTTTCCCTTACGCTCCGGCCATGTCCAGTGGGGCAGGAGGTGAACGGTGTGTTCCTTGGTGTTCCACTTGCTGCGGTACAGATAATACCTGTCCTTTGGCAGACCGGCCAGATCGCAGATTCCGAAATAGCTGCTGCGGCTGGGCCAATATTCGTCATACGGGGTCGGCTCGCCCAGATAGTCATAGCCCGTCCATACAAACTCGCCGATAACCTTGTCGTAGTCGTCCTGCCAGCGCCAGTCGTCGTCGGGCAGATTGCTCCACGAGCAGTATTCCGTGTCGTAGCCCGAGCATTGGCCGTCGGCGTATGTCTTCTTGTTGGAGATTTCCACCGGGAATTTATATACGCCGCGCGAGCTTACCGTCGACGCTGTCTCGGAACCGAGCAGGAAACCCTGCGGCAACTCCTTCAAGCCTTTCTCATATTTATGTACACGATAGTTGAAGCCCGGAACGTCCATAACCTGGGCAAATCCCGTCTTCATCGCGTTGTCCACGCGGTCCATTCCCTGCGTCACCGTGCGTGACGGGTCAAGGCGGTGGCAGATGTCCTGAAGGCGGCTGGCAATCTCCTTGCCGCCTTTCATGCCCTGTTCCGGAATCTCGTTGCCGATGCTCCACATGATGATTGACGGATGGTTGCGGTGGTTCTTCACGAGATTTTCCATGTCGCGGCCGCTCCATTCGTCGAAGAAGCGGGCATATCCGTTCCGGCACTTGGCATATTTCCACATGTCGAAGCTCTCGGCCATGACCATCATGCCCAGCGAGTCGCAGATGTCCATCTGTATTGTCGACGGCATGTTGTGGGCCGTGCGTATGGCGTCACATCCCATCGCCTTCATCATCTTTATCTGACGGATGAGCGCCGCCTTGTTCACCGCCGCTCCCAGCGGGCCGAGGTCGTGGTGGAGACAGACGCCCTTCAGCTTGCGTGTCTGCCCGTTGAGCTGAAAACCGCCGTCTTTCGTAACCGTCACCGTGCGTATTCCGACGTTGGTCGTCTGCTGGTCGATCAGCCTGTTGTTGCGGAAGAGCTTCGTCACCAGCTTGTAGAGGTAGGGTGATTCCGGCGACCACAGCTGCGGCTTCTTTATGTTCATCACCGTCTCAATGTCTCCAGTCTCCGTCTGTCCGCAGTGGCTTTCGGCCACTATGAAGCCTTTCTGGTCGTAGAGGGCGATGTTCACGCCAATGTTTCCGTCCTTCAGATTGCCCGCCACCTTCGTGCTCACCTTCATCTCGGCCGTCTTCTTGTCGGCGCGTGTCGTGTAGGCGAACGTCTCGAAGGTCTCAAACCGTGCGTCACCCGTCGTGATGAGCTTCACCGGACGGTAGATTCCGCCTCCGGGATACCACCGGCTGCTCTCCTCGACGTTCTTCAGGTCTACCTCAACGAGGTTGTCGCCAGCCTTGACGAACGGCGTGATGTCAACCTTGAAAGCGTTGTATCCGTAGGCCCAGTATCCTGCCCGCTGGCCGTTGACGCTCACCGTCGGCTCGCTCATGGCACCGTCGAACACCAGCTCGGCATGGCTGCAGCCGGCCGGAACCGTCACCGTCGTCCGATAGTGACCCTCGCCAATCCATGGCAGGGCGCCCGAACGGCCCGACTTCTCCGTCTTCTCCTTTTCTCCGTTCTGCTCGATGGCCACGGTTTGGAGGTCCCATTTCTTGTCAAAAGGCCCGCTGATGGCCCAGTCGTGGGGAACGGCCACGTTTTCCCATTGCGCCTTGTCACGTGAAAATGCCCAGCCGTCGGCCAGTGTTGTCTCGTGGCGCTGTGCCGCCGCCGATGCCGCTACCGACAGGGCGAACAATAAAAATCTGTTTCTCATATAGCTATATTATTTCAAGTAAGTATTCATTGTTACTTTATAATAAGTTTTTTGAACACAGAGACACAGAGTTATATTGTCCTCTGTGTCTCCGTGTTCAGAGCATAAACTAATTGTTGCAACATACTTAAGACTAAAGAACAGAAGAACAGAAGGCTGTCGCAAATTGCCATATACCATTTGCGCCAGCCTTCCATTCTTCTTTCCGATAATTATAATACTTTCTAAAATCTTTGCGTCTCCACGTCTTGCGTTGAGAGCATGGCGACCCGGGGGGCCCTGTTTCAAGTTTCCGCGGCTTTGCGTTGGAAGCAGGGCAATCCGGTTTACCTCTTCACAATCTTCTTCCCGCCTACAATATACATTCCGGCCGGAAGCGTTGAGAGAGCCTCTGACGCCGGAACACCACGGCGCAACAGCGTGCCCGCCATGCTGTAGACATCAACCTTTCGGGCTGACTCTCCGGCGGCTGAAGCCACGGTCTCGGAGATGCCGGACGGCTCAACCACCGTGAAGCTGGTCATGCAATAGTAGTTAGGAGTGAGCCAAGAGTTAGAACTGTAGTCCTGCAGCATGAGCACATATTCACCACCGACGCTCAGGTTTGCGGACATATCAGCACTCATGACAAACTCGCGGGTCTCACCGGCGTTCATCGAGACGCTGGTCATGGCATAGTCCAAAAGAGAACCGTAAGAATTAAATACCGCACCGAGAATCTGGGTGCCGGAAACAGCAGAAGCCGCTGAAAGCGTGAAATGGATTTCCACGTTGTCGGCCGTGGTAGTATTGTCGCCGTTGCTGCCCACGCGTGTGTCGCCGGCAAGCATCAGAGCCGGTCTGTCGCCCGTCACCTTCACGCGCGGAATGGTCATGTCGGCAGGGATGCGCACCTCCTGCCAGTTGTCATAAGCGGTCGCGGCGCGATAGACGGGGATTACCTCATATTCGCCGTTGACCGTCACACATTCAGCCGTGAACGACAGGCTTGAAACGCCGTAGGCTGGTTCGAGGGAGACCAGTCCGATACCAGTATAGCACTCGTCGCCTGTGGCCGTGTTTCTGAACATCATTCCCAACTCGACATCTGCCGTCAGCGCCGAATAGCTATAGATACCGCCGTTAATTGACATCTGCGTGCTGCGCGTGACCGAACGGCCGTTGTTCGTAAATGTATAGCCGGCTGGAGCTGCAAGAACGATGGCCGGCTGGGAATTGCTGCCCGCTTTCTCCACACCGAAGAGACAGCCCTGTCCCTCGGTGAAGCCATAGCCCACGGTGCCGCCGCCCGTACCCGTTCCTTCGGGATTGAGCGCACCGGCGCCGGTGATAAGGAAATCGCCGTCGTAGACTCCTTCCCATCCCCAGTTGAAGTGATAGAGTCCGTCTCCGCTATATCCGTCGCAGACGAATGCGTGGCCCTCGTTCTTGACCGTCACACCGGAATAAAGGACCGGACGACCCTCGGCAAGCTCTCTGTAGACCATATCCTCCCACTCGCTGTCCGTATAGAAGGCGCGTTCCTCATAGCGGATGCCCGGATCATAGCCGAAATACTTTATGAAAGCTCCGGCAACATCAAAGCTCGATGCTCCAGAAGCATCCGGACTGTAGTTCATGTTGACGCTGACGCCACAGTGATACATCAGTCTGGCAACGGCGTTTTTTCTTGTATTAGATGAAAACATGGTATATGTGTCCGTCATATTGTCCCAGTCATATTCGGTCGAGCTGAAGTCGGCGCTGACCGTAGCGCCATTGGACATACGGTAGCTGTGAGAGCCCGTTCCGACCTCCGGCCAACGATGATAGCGCATAATCTGCGCCATAGCCGTGGCCACGCATCCGGTGACAGACCGGCGGCCGGAAACCATCGGACATTCCTTATTATAAGGATCGCCCTGTCCCCACTTTGTGGAAAGCAGTTGGGAGATGAGCGGACGCTCCTCTGAGACCTCGCGCCGGATGGGCGTACCCGTGCGCACGGCATCGGTGATGTTCGCCTCAAACTGGCTCAGCCACCATCTCATGGCCGCAGGAGCGCGGTCATAGTCGAACTCGCCGCTGTCGACGTGGCCGAGGACGGCCGGGGCGAGGTCGTCAGCACTAACGATGAGAAAGCCGCCGCCATCGGTCTCACGACCGTTGAAAACATAGTAGCAGTTGACTCCATCACGGGCACCGGTATAGGCAAGCTTCATGGCTCCAGCAGAAAGCGACGGCATCTTGTGGCGGAGACTACCTCCGGCAGTACGGGCACCGGCAAGTGCTTCTTCCGGTGTGAGCTGACGCGCCACGGCTTCCGTGACGCAGATAAAGGCCGCGAGTACGGCGGCCGAAAAAACAATCAGTCTTCTCATAAAAATCTTATATTATATCTGTGTAGTTGTTTCAGTCTGATAAGCAGGTCCAGACAATCGGGGTTATACGATGGCGCGGCTCACCCTCAGGGGGGGCGCTCCCTTTGCGGCAAAGACTCTGCGTTTTTGCGCCTTTGCGTTTAATTATCCCCGTCACCTCACCTTCGTCACAATGCCCTCAATGTATGTCTTGAGGATGTTTATGCCGGTCTTGTTCTCTCCTCCGAGCGGAACGATGAGATCGGCATACTTCTTTGTAGGCTCGATGAACTGCTCGTGCATGGGCTTGAGCACTTTCAGGTAGCGGTCAATGACCATGTCGACGGTACGTCCGCGCTCAATGACATCACGCTGGATGTTGCGGATGAGACGCTCGTCGGAGTCGGTATCTACGAAGATTTTCAGGTCCATCATGTCGCGCAACTTCTTGTTGAGCAACGTCATGATGCCCTCGATGATGATAACGGGTTTCGGCTCGACATGGATTGTCTCCGGAAGGCGGTTGCACTTGAGATACGAATACGTAGGCTGCTCTACGGCCTCGCCGGCCTTGAGCATCTTGATGTGCTCCGTGAGCAGTTTCCAGTCGAAAGCGTCCGGATGGTCGAAGTTGATGGCGTGACGCTCCTCGTCGGTCATGCCGGTCGTATCGTTATAGTACGAGTCGAGCGGCACGACAGCCACATAATGCGGCGGAAGGGCCTCGGCTATTCTCTTCACAACGGTGGTCTTACCTGAGCCTGTGCCACCGGCTATTCCTATTATTGTCATATTCTGAGGTTATTGGTTTATTCCCATTTTAAATACTGCACCTGCGCAGACGTACCTTAATAATATATATGGCATCCGTCACAACACAAGGGCAAGTCTCTATACGCCGAAGATTTTCCGGTAGAACTCCGCTTTCCATTCTATCGGCCTCGGATAGGCGCGCGACGACGACGGCATGCGCCACAGAGTGAGTCGGCGACCGGCGAAATCGACGCAGACGCTCTTGCCCACTTCGGGCATCTCACCGGCCCCGACGATGTCACGCAGTGTGTCGGACGCCTTCTGGCCTGTCACCACCACCGAACGGCACTCGGGCATACGTTCGAGCAAGGCGGCAAGATCCGTGGGCCGCACAATCTGAAGAAAATTGTCCGAAGCGTTGTTCTTCAGCCTGACGACCTCTTCAGCCGTATCGTACAGCGCTATGCCCTGCTCGCGGCAGAATTCCTCTATCCGTCCGCGGTCGAAACGCTTCTCACCAGGGCAGACGAAATGGTTCTTGTCTCCGGTGAAGATATATCCGAGTATGCGCCACATGTCGTTCTGGAAATTGGGATAGAAGAAATCCATCGACCAGCGTACGCGCTGTGGCGGGAAGCTGCCCAGCATCAGCACGCGAGCTTCCGGCGGCAAAAAAGGTTTCAGCGGATGTTTCTCTATGTTCATATTCAGATCTTCAGTTTTTTACCATTGACGATATATATGCCCGCCGGCAGCGAACGGCGCAACTCCCCGACAGCAACGCCACGGCGCAGAAGCACGCCCGAAAGGCTGTAGACGTCCACGGTCGAGACAGCGGAACAGCGGTCAACGTTGACGATGGCGTCGGTTCCGGGGTCGTCAGGTTCCGTAAGGTCGTATGGGGCAAGCTGGGAATATACGTATCTCGCACGTGTGTCTATCCACGAACTCATATTGCTGCTCACCGAAGCATAGCCCCGGCCGTCGCTCCAGAGCGTGGCGTTATGCTCAAACGACGGCCGGGTATAACGGTAGTAGTCACCGCAGTAGTCGATGATCTCCTGCAGATGATTGTCCATGAAATCGGTCCATACCTTATAGTAAGCCTTATCCACTACCTCACCTGTATTCTGACGCAGGTCACGTATGAACGTCCATGACTCCATCTTCCTTGAATATGCCGTCCAAAAATCGGCATTCTGGTCGGCAGTGCAATAATTAGTGTTTACTGAATAATTTATAACTCTCTGATATTTAAGTTTTTATAAC
>ERZ780208.2163-NODE-2163-length-14227-cov-8.010866_pt1 | contig 14227 bp, 9 predicted proteins | sample MGYA00511167_ERZ780208 | MGnify/ENA primary metagenome ERZ780208 (study PRJEB29588, sample SAMEA2159202) | human gut metagenome | biome: human gut; feature: human-associated habitat; material: faeces | place: Denmark | collected 2008/2010 ... | reverse complement strand
CATCAACGTGCCGAACACAAACAGGTAGCGGTCGCTCTTGTCCTGATTCTGGCGCAGCAGCACGGTGGTCAGGGCCAGAGCCAGGCCCCACACCACGCTGAACGGCCCCCACACCAGACTGGAACGGCTCATCCACACCCCGGCGGTCAGGCGGCAGAACACCGTCTCCACCATGTCGCCCAGAAACGCGCCGATCACGAACAGCCACAGCAGATCGGACACGCTGAGGAAGTTCTTTTCCCCCTTCCGGAGCGCAGTCTGCTCCTGCCGGGCCGCAGCCGGGTAAGCATACTGGATGCGTTTTTCAATGTAAAGCGCGATCCTGCGGCGCAGCGTGTCCGACCGCTCCCCCAGTCTCTGGTTGAGCTGCTCCAGCATCGGGTGCCGGGCCGCATACTGCTGCACCAGCACCGCCGAACCGATCTGGTCCAGCACCGCCACCGTCAGCGAGACCCATACTGCCGGGCGCAGCAGCCAGACGGTCGGCAGCTTCCTTCTGTACCATGACGGTCAGGCTTTCAATGGGCAGGCGGTCGCCCAGCAGCTTCATGACGATGGGGCTGGTGATGTAGTAGGGCAGGTTGGCGCAGACAGCCACCGGCATCCCGGGGAACTCCTCCTCGATGAGGGCGCGGAGGTCTACTTTCAGAACATCCTGCAATACCAGCTTAAAGTTATCCACGCCCGCCATGGTCTCGGCCAGCAGGGGCGGCAGGCGCTCGTCCACCTCGATGGACACCACCTTGGCAGCGCGCTGGGCCAGCTCTTTGGTCAGCACGCCGATGCCGGGGCCGATCTCCAGCACGCCCCAGCTCTTATCGACGCCACTGGCGTCCACGATCTTGGGCGGCAGGCCGGGATTGATGATGAAGTTCTGTCCAAAGCCCTTGGAGAGCGCGAAATCGTATTTTTCGCACAGGGTGCGGATAACGGAGAGGTCGGTCAGCTCCGGCATAGTGGTTTTCCTTTCTGTTTTTCGGTTGTCATTTGGTAACGTACATGCCAAAGCCTCTCTCTTTGGGAGCAACAGCGATGACCGCCGCCAGCGGCGGAAACAGGGAGAAGCTGTTGGGGCCGCGGCCAGCAGGATGTGAGCGACAGCGAAGCAGACGCTGGGAGCCGCAACCCGGGCAGTGGCATCGCTTGCGATGACGGAGAGGACAAGGCCGCAGAAAAATGGCCGCTGCACAGCGATAGGCAGCGGCCTTTGTCAGAGCAAGACCATCATAGCCTTGCCCTGTTCCATTTCAGCATCCTTGCCCTCTCAGGCGCTCACGCGCCAGCTCTCCCAAAGGGAGAGCCTTTTTTAAGATGCGCTTTCCGTGCTGGAAGCCTCCTGCTCCCCTTCTGTACTGGCCTCGGAGGAAGCCTCTGCCTCCCCTGCGGCCTCGCTGGAAGCGGTGCTCTCGGCTGCAGCCTCCGAAGAGGCTGCGGCGGAGTCGGCGGCGATGTCAGCGTCGTTCACGCCGCCCACGGTGGTGACACCGGTGAGCTGCTGTGCGGTGCTGACGGCGCGCTGTATCTGCGGGTCCGTGTCGAGGGTGTAGTCATAGTAGCTGGCCTGCTCGTCGGCAGTCAGCGGGCGCTCCACGTCCACGGTCAGGCCGGTGCCGTCGAAGCAGGAGCCGTCGCCGCAGATGAGCTTTGCCACCGTGACCACGACAGCGCTGCCGTCCGAGAGGCGCTGGGGGCTGCTCTGGATGGTGCCTTTGCCCATCGTGGTGCTGCCCACGAGGCGGGTGCCGCACAGGGTGCGCAGGCTGGACGCAAAGAGTTCTGCCGCACTGGCGGTGTTCTCGTTCACGAGGCAGACGGTGGGCTGGCTGATGACCGAGTCGCCGGTGCTGCTGCCCAGCAGGGTGCGGTTGCCTGCCTTATCCTCAGCGTAGGCCAGCACGCCTTCCGGCGCGACGAGTTCGATGCAGCTGATGGCGTCATCAAGGATGCCGCCGCCGTTGTCGCGCAGGTCGAAGATGAAGCTCTGGGCGCCGCTGGCGGTCAGACTGCGGAGCGCAAAGTCCAGCTCACTGGGGGTGGAGTTGTCGAACTGCCAGATCTTGATATAGCCCACATTGCCCTGCACCAGCGCGGAATCGACGCTGTTGGCCGTAAAGCCGGAGTGGGTCAGATCGGCGGTGTGCTGGGCGTTCTCGCTGTCCAGCCAGCCTACATTGACGCTCGTGCCGCTCTCGCCCCGGAGTTTGTTCTGGACAGCCTCCACGCTGCTCAGACTTTTGATGTCTGCGCCGTCGATGGTGGTGATGTAATCGCCCCGCTGGAGGCCGGCCTCCTTGGCAGGAGACTCGTCATACACTTTGATGACCTTGGCGTAGCCGGACTGGTCGATGGCCAGCTCCACGCCGATGCCCATCAGCTTGCCGCTCTGGGCGTTGAGCAGGTCGGTGTAGGCCGAGGCGGTGTAGTAGCGGGCGTACTTGTCGCCGGTACCCAGCAGATAACCGGCAGTCAGACGGTCGTACAGCACGGTCTCGTCGATGTCGTAGTAGTCGTTGGCGCGCACATAGCGGTCTACCTCGGCCACCTTGTTGTACATGCTCTCCTTTTCCTTCACGCTGGTAACGGTGTGGTCAAACAGCCGCATCGCCATCAGCATCGTGATGGAAAAAGTGACCGTCATTGCCAGAATGACGATGGTCACGGTCATCCCTACGGAAATTTTGCGATTCATTCAGTGTCCTCCCCAGTTCAGACCAAAAACATCAGGATGACACTGCCCAGCACCGACAGCAGGAACACTCCTGCCAGAATCAGACAGCCCACCCGAAGGATACGCTTGCGTTTTTGCTCGTTCATTTCGCCTTGTGGCCTCCTTTGACCCCTCGACTTCAATTACAGTTGTATTATCTTATCGGAATATAACCGCGGGGATTGACCGCATTGGCCTTGGAGCCGCCCTTCCACACCTCGAGATGGAGGTGGTTGCCGGTAGAGTTGCCGGTGGAGCCCACATAGCCGATGAGGTCGCCCTGGTTGACATACTTGCCCGCCGACGTTGCCACCGAGCGCATATGGCCGTAGAGGGTGGAGTAGGCGTTGCCGTCTGTCATTTTGCCGTGATAGATGATGACATAGTTGCCGTAGCCGCCGCTGGACCAGCCGGCCACCTGCACATAGCCGCTGGCGGCTGCGTAGATGGGCGTGCCTGCGGGGGCGGCAAAGTCGATGCCGGCGTGGAGTTTGTTGACGCCGGAGACCGGGTTTTTGCGCCAGCCGTACTCGCTGGAGATGCGGGTATAGCTCTTAAGCGGGCAGATAAAGCCGCTGAAGCTCAGCTGGGGCTTGCTGGCCGCTGCCGCTGCGATGAGCTTCTGGATCTCCTTCTTGACGGCCTCGTAGTTCATCTCGTCCGACTCGATGGCCGCCTGGGCGTTCTTCTGGGCCTGCTGGGCCTCAGCGGCGCTCAGACGGGCCTCCTTGACGCTGTTGTTGAGCTCGTTCTGCTTGGACTGCATCTGCTTGTTCTGGGCGTCCAGCTCAGCCTTTTTGTTTTGCAGCTGGGTGCGCTCCTCCACGAGCTGGGTGCGGTCGGCCACAAGGGCTTCCTTCGCAGCCTTCATGTTGTCGAGTATCTCGGTGTCCTTCACCGAGATGTCCTGCATGACCTCATTGAAGGTCAGAAGCTCATACAGATCGTTCACAGACCGGAGCATGGCGACGCTGCCGCCGTCCCGCAGCTCCTGCATCGCGGCCATATGGCTCTTGAAATCGTCCCACTGGTCGGCGATCTCCTGCTCTTTCCGGGCGATCTCATTCTGCTTGGCGGTGATCTCCTGCTCTTTGACGCCGATGCTGTTCTGCACCTCGGAGATCTGGCTCTTGAGGACGCTGATCTGGCTCTGGAGCACCGAGACTTTTTCCTTCAGCTCAGACTCGAGGGCCTTGGCAGCAGCTTCCTTCTTTTTGGCGTCGCTCAGCTCCGTCTTATGCTGCTTGATGGACGCAGAGATCTTGTCCAGCTTGTTCTGCAGCGAGCTCATGCTGGTGGCCGCACTGGCCGGATAGACCGTCACGCTCAGCACGAGGCAGGCGGCGGCCAGAAAGGCGCAGGCAGCGCGCATCATGGCCGAATGGCCCGACGGCTTTGCGTGGCGGGGCGGATGATGCAGGACAAAGCCTGCGGAATGCTTGTCGTGGTACACAGTAGGCCCTCCTTACACGTTCAGGTGCTTGCGGATGGAGAACATACTGCCCAGACCGCCCACCAGAGCGCCGCTCGCGAGGCTGTAGGTCAGGATAGTGGGCCAGACATTTTCCAGCGGCACCAGAGCCGTACCCATAAGCATCTGCCACAGGCCGCCCAGCGTGGGCGCCAGTTGAACGATGTAGGCATAGCCGCCGATGGTGGCAGCTGCCGTCAGGATGCCGGAGAGCAGGCCCATGGTCAGGCCCTCGATGACGAAAGGCAGAGTGACGAGGGCGTTGGTAGCGCCGACATACTTCATGATCTCGATTTCACGGCGGCGGGCAAAGACGCTCAGCCGGATGGTAGTACCCACCGTGATGATGCTGACAGCCATCAGCACCAGCACCACACCGCGCCCGACCTTGGTGACGGCCTGCTGGATCTCCACGAAGGTCTTGGTCATCTCGATGGGAGCCGTGACGCTGTAGACGCCGCTGATGTTCTCGAACTGCTTGCTGATGGTCTCCATCTGGTTCAGATCAGACAGGGAGACGCGGTAATTGGCCTTGAAAGGGTTGTCGTTCTCGAACTCGTTCAGCAGGGCGGCATAGTCGGACATATACCCCTTGTACTGGTTGAGGACGTCTTCTTTGGACATATACTGCACCCGGCTCACACCTGCGGTGCCGCTGAGGGCATTGCCCACAGACTGGATGGTGGCGTCATCGGCCTCGGGGTCCACGTAAACCACCATCTCGTTCTGGCTGCCCAGATAACTCACCATGCTGTCCACATTGACTTCAATGAGGCTGGCGAAGATGTTCAGGGTCATGCAGACGCTGAGGGAGGCGATGCAGGCGATGGTCATGGCCCAGTGCTTGCCGAGGTTGCGCACGCCGCGCCGGGTGAGGAACCCAAACGTAGAGATTTTCATACGTGTACCTCCTCGCCGAAACTGGCCGGAACATCGGAGATGATGCGGCCATGCTTCAGGGTGATGGTGCGGCGGTTGAAGCGGCGCACCAGTTCATGCTCGTGGGTGACGACAAGCACCGTGATGCCCATCTCGCTGACGCGTTCCAGCAGTTCCATCATCTCAAGGCTCATCTCGGGGTCGATGTTGCCGGTGGGCTCGTCCGCAATGACGAGGCGGGGGCTGTGGGCCAGAGCGCGGGCCACGGCCACGCGCTGCTGCTCACCGCCGGAGAGGAACTCGGGGTAGACCTTTGCCTTATCTTCCAGATGCACCAGCTCCAGCATGTAGTTGACGCGCTCTTTGATGTCTTTTTTGCCGATGTTGGTGACATGCATGGCAAACGCCACATTCTCGTAGACCGTCATGGTGGGGATGAGGCGGAAATCCTGGAAGATGATGCCCATCTGGCGGCGAAGGAAAGGCACTTTGCCCCGGCGCAGCCGGGCGACGTCCTTGCCGTCCACCATGACGCGGCCCTCGGTGGGCAGCTCTTCGCGGAGGATGAGCTTGAGCAGAGTGGACTTGCCGGCGCCGGAGTGGCCCACCAAAAAGACGAACTCGCCGTCGTCTACATGGAAGTCGATGTCCTCCAGAGCGGGAGTATCACTCCGTTTGTATATCTTGGTGACATGTTCAAAATCTATCATGAGTATCTTGCTCCTGAAAAGTTATTTGGCACAGAAGTTCCAGACCATTACAAAAGAAACCGGCCAGCATCGGGGTCGAGCGGCCGGTTTCGGCGTCCGCAGCCGGAGCGGCTGAGACGAAATATCAATATTTGGCCGGGTTGTTGGACAGGTACTTCTTGACCATGAGCGCTACCTTGAACACGATAGCGTCGTCGAACTCACGCAGATCCAGACCGGTCAGTTTTTTGATCTTTTCCAGACGATACACCAGCGTGTTGCGGTGGACGAACAGGCCGCGGCTGGTCTCGGAGACGTTCAGGTTGTTCTCGAAGAAGCGCTGGATGGTGAACAGGGTCTCCTGGTCCAGGCTCTCGATGCTGCCCTGCTTGAACACTTCGCGCAGGAACATCTCGCAGACCGTGGTGGGCAGCTGGTAAATAAGACGTGCGATGCCCAGATTGTCGTAGCGGATGATCTGCTTCTCGGTGTCGAACACCTTGCTGACCTCCATGGCGATCTGTGCTTCCTTAAAGGAAGTAGCCAGGTCCTTCACGTTGGCGATGGGGGTGCCGATGCCCACGACAGCCTTGATGTAATGCTCGCCGGACAGGGTGTCCACGATGCTGGCGGCCAGCTTCTCCATATCGGTGCGGTCGATGCCCTTGCGGATCTCCTTGACCAGGACGGTGTCCGTCTCGCTGATGTTGAAGACGAAGTCCTTCTGCTTGTCGGGGAACAGGCTGCTCACCACGTCGTAAGCGGAAATGTCGCCGCCGCTGGTGACGCGGACGATGAACACCACGCGGGAGACGTCGGTGGCAAAGTGGAGCTCACGGGCCTTGGCGTAGATGTCGCCGGGCAGGATGTTGTCCAGCACCACATTCTTGATAAAGTTGGCTTTGTCGAACTTCTCGTCGTGATACTGCTTGATGCTCTGCAGGCTGATGGACAGCACAGCGGCAAACTGGCCCGCAGTCTCGTCCGCACCTTCCACAAAAACGGCATAATCGTTATGCTTTGCGCTGGAGAACTGCTGGTAGGTGTAGCCATCCCGCACGAAGCGGTCACCGGCCGTCAGACGCTCTGCCATAAAGCCCTCGCGCACCTCGCCGATCAGATTCAGCTCCGAGCAGGAGATGACAGCGCCGGTCTCATCCACAACGCCGACCACGCGGTCGATCGCGTCCTTCATCTGGTAGATCACGCTCTGAAATACTCTATTGGCCATAAATGGATACCCCTTTTCCTCTCTTGTGCAAACCGCAGGTGGGCGGGATTGTGATTTTTAACAATTTCGCCGCATTACATTTTATATTTTACACAAAAGAATTTACTTTTGCAACATATTTCACCAAAAAAAATTCTTCTTTCTTGGTGAAATTATCTTTCGGGGTCATTTTCGGGCCAAAAAGGGCCTTTCTGCGTGGTTCTGAGAGCTATTTTACCGGTAAAATGTGATACTTTTTTGAAAACCGGGTGAAAAGCAGTCCTTTACCCCGTGGTAATTTTCGCCACCTCGTCAGCTGTCAGTTCCCGCCACTGGCCCGGGGCAAGGCTCTCGTCCAGCGCAAGCCCGCCGATGGCGTCCCGGTGCAGGGCGTTGACGCCCGCACCGTAGACGCCGAACATCCGCTTGATTTGATGATACACGCCCTGCCTGAGCAGGACGCGGACCGTCAGCCCGTCGGGGGTGAGGGCGGACACTTCCGCCGGCGAAAGGGCCGTGCCGTCGGCAAGGGTAACGCCTGCGGCAAAGCCGGCCTTCATCTCTTCTGTCAGCGGGGTGTCGATGACAGCGGTGTAGGTCTTGGAGACATGGCGCCTGGGCGCGAGGATGTCGTGGGCAAAGCCGCCGTCGTCCGTCAGCAGGACGAAACCGGTGCTGGTCTTGTCCAGCCGCCCGGCCGGGAACAGCTCCCGCCGGGGATAAGCATCCCCCACCAGATCCACGACCGTCGTGTCCCGCTTGTCGGTGGAGGCGCTGACGACGCCCTCGGGCTTGTTGAGCATAAGGTAGACGAACTGCCGGTAGGCCAGCGCCTTGCCGTCCACCGCTACGGCGTCAGCCTCTTTCAACTGGGTGTCCCCTTTCCTGCAGACCGCGCCGTTGACCGTGACGCGGCCTTTCGCCAGCAGTGCCTTCGCCTCGCTCCGGGTGCATTGGGCCGTCTCGGCTAAATATTTATCGAGTCTCATGAAAACTCCTTCTGTGTGCAGAAAAGAGGCCGTTGCCTGCGGCAACAGCCTCTTTTCCTGTAAAATCACGTTTAGACGCTCAGGCTTGCGTGCTGTTCCACAGCATCCGGGTTGGCGTCAAAGATGGGCTTGAGGATGTGAGCAATGAACTCCTCCACCTGCTGGGGAGCGCGGCCCACAAAGTTCTCCGGCACAAGGCCCGCCGTGATTTCTTCCTTGGTCAGACCAAAGGCCGGGTCGGCGGCGATGCGGTCCACCATATCGTTGGGCAGACCTTCTTCCTTGACCTGCTTGCCGGCGGCGATGGCGTGCTGGCGCAGACGCTCGTGGAGCTCCTGACGGTTGCCGCCCTTCTCCACGGCCTGCATCATGATGTTCTCGCTGGCCATGAAGGGCAGCTCGGCCATCAGGCGGCTGCGCACGACCTTCGGGTAGACCACGAGGCCGTCGGTGACGTTGAGCATGATGTTCAGGATGGCGTCGGTGGCGAGGAAGCCCTCAGCCATGGCAACGCGCTTGTTGGCGCTGTCGTCCAGCGTGCGCTCGAACCACTGCGTACCGGTGGTGAAGCTGGGGTTGAGCACATCCACCATCAGGTAGCGGCTCAAAGCGCAGATGCGCTCGCAGCGCATGGGGTTGCGCTTGTAGGGCATGGCGGAGGAACCGATCTGGTTCTTCTCAAACGGCTCTTCCATCTCCTTGAAGTTGGCCAGCAGGCGCAGGTCGGTGGCGAACTTCATGCAGCTCTGGCCGATGCCGGCCAGTGCGTTGAGGATGAAGGCGTCCACCTTGCGGCTGTAGGTCTGGCCGGACACCGGGATGACGGCCTCGCAGTCGAAGCCCATCTCCTCAGCGATGGAAGCATCCACGGCGCGGATCTTGTCGGCATCGCCCTTAAACAGCTCCATAAAGGAAGCCTGGGTGCCGGTGGTACCCTTGACGCCGCGCAGCTGCAGGGTAGCCAGACGGTGGTCGATCTCGTTGAGGTCCATCACCAGCTCGTTGGCCCACAGGGTAGCGCGCTTGCCCACGGTGGTGGGCTGGGCGGGCTGGCAGTGGGTGTAGGCCATGCAGGGCATATCCTTGTACTCCTCGGCGAACTTTGCCAGCTTTGCCAGCACGCCGATGAGCTTCTTGCGCACCAGCTCGAGGCCCTGACGCATCACGATGATGTCGGTGTTGTCGCCGACATAGCAGCTGGTGGCACCCAGATGGATGATGCCTGCCGCCTTGGGACACTGCTGGCCGTAGGCGTAGACATGGCTCATGACGTCGTGGCGCACCAGCTTTTCCCGCTCGATGGCGACTTCATAGTTGATGTCGTCCACATGAGTTTCCAGCTCGGCCACCATCTCGGGGGTGATATTGGTCAGGCCCTGCTTCATCTCGGCCCGGGCCAGGGCCACCCACAGGCGGCGCCAGGTGCGGAACTTGTTGTCGTCCGAGAAGATGTACTGCATCTCATCGGAGGCATAACGGGTGGAAAAGGGGCTGATATAACGGTCATGCTGAGACATTAGGATGTCCTCCTTGGGTAAGTTTTACGAAACCTCAACCTCTCAGTCTCGCTCCGCTCGACAGCTCCCCTACCGAGGGGAGCCTCTGGCGAAGAGAGCAAGCTTTACGAAATGCCAAAGCCTCCCCTCGTTAGGGGAGGTGGCACGCCGCAGGCGTGACGGAGAGGTTATCCATCTTACAGAGAATTTTCATCCAGCCACTGCTGGAAGCTGGCCACAGCCCGTTCGGCCACGGCCATGTAACGCAGGCGCTTGTCGCGGGGACGCTGGTCCTCCGGCAGCGGGGGCAGGATGCCCATGTTCGCGCCCATGGGCTGGAAGTGTTTGTTCTCGGTGGTGAGATACTGGATGAGCGCACCGCACATGGTGTCGATGGGCGGTGCGGGCAGCTCTTTGCCCTCGAGACGGGCGTAAATGTTCCGCGCCGCCAGCAGGCCGCAGGCCGCGCTCTCCATATAGCCCTCGAAGCCGGTGATCTGGCCTGCAAAGAAGACGTTGGGGTGCTCCTTGAGGCAGAGCCCTGCGCTCAGCACCCGGGGTGCGTCGAGGAAGGTGTTGCGGTGCATGACGCCGTACCGGACAAACTCGGCGTTCTCGAGGCCGGGTATCATGCTGAACACCCGCTTCTGCTCGCCCCATTTCAGGTTTGTCTGGAAACCCACGATGTTATACAGGGTCCGCTCCTTATTTTCGGCCCGGAGCTGGACGTTGGCCCAGGGGCGGTGGCCGGTGCGGGGGTCGATGAGGCCCACTGGGCGCAGGGGGCCGAACCGCATGGTGTCGGCACCCCGGGCGGCCATGATCTCGATGGGCATACAGCCCTCGTAGACCGTAACGGTATCAGCTTTTTTGCCGTGGGCATCGGGGTCGGGCTGTGCGCCCTGCTCTGCGCCCGCGTCGAACTCATGGAGCGGGGCTCGCTCTGCCGAGGCCAGCGCGGCGTGGAATGCCTCATACTCGGCCTTGTTGAAGGGGCAGTTGAGGTAGTCGGCCTCGCCCCGGTCGTAACGGGAGGCGGCAAACACCTTCTCATAGTCGAGGCTCTCCGCCGTCACGATGGGGGCCACGGCGTCGTAGAAGTGGAGGCGCTCATCGCCGGTCAGGCGGCCAATTTCGTCCGCCAGCGCACCGTCCGTCAGGGGGCCGGTGGCCACGAGGATGGGCGCGCTCTCGTCGATGTGCTCCACCCGCTCCCGGTGAACGGTGATGTTCGGCGCAGCCTCCACCATCCGGGTGACTTCGGCGCTGAAGGTGTCGCGGTCCACGGCCAGCGCACCGCCTGCGGCCACGCGGGCCACCTCGGCAGCGTTCAGGACCTGACTGCCCATCCGGCGCATCTCCTCTTTCAGCAGGCCGGAGGCGGAGTCCAGACGCTCGGCTTTCAGGCTGTTGGAGCAGATGAGCTCCGCGAAGCCCTCGCTCTTGTGGGCCGGGGAGAAGTGGGCAGGCTTCTGCTCGTAGAGCTCCACCTGTAAGCCTTTTCCCGCCAGCCAGAGGGCGGCTTCGCAGCCCGCCAGACCGGCACCTAAAACAGTAACTTTATAGTTGCTCATTTAATATCCCTTTCATCTTACTTCAAGCCCGAGGCAGTCAGCGGAGACTTTACCGCTCTGCCAAGGGCTCCCCTATCAGGGGAGCTGTCTGCGAAGCAGACTGAGAGGTTTACTCCTTATTTAGTCTTTCTTCGGCACCGGCATCTCAAAGTCGCAGCCCTCTTTTGCGCAGTAGAGCTTGGAGCCCTTGCGGAACAGAGTGGAGCCGCACTTCTCGCACTTGACGGCCACCGGCATATCCCAGGTCATGAAGTCGCAGTCGGGGTAGCGCTCACAGCCGTAGTAGATGCGGCCTTTGGCGCTCTTGCGCTCCAGCATACGGCCCTTGCCGCACTTGGGGCAGATGCCGCCGGTGTCCTTCACGAGGCGCTTGGTGCCGCGACACTCGGGGAAGCCGCTGCAGGCCAGGAACTTGCCGTACTTGCCCACCTTGATGACCATGGGACGGCCGCAGAGGTCGCAGACCTCGCTGGACGGCTCGTCCGGCACCTTGACCTTCTTGCCTTCCATGTTCTTCTCGGCCTGCTCGAGGCTGGCGGCGAAGCCCTTGTAGAAGTCGTCCACGGTCTTGTGCCAGTCCGTCTTGCCGCTCTCGACCTTATCGAGGTTCTTCTCCATCTCTGCCGAGAAGTCCACATCCACGATGTGGGGGAACTGCTCCAGCATCAGGCCGTCCACGGCCCGGCCCAGCAGGGTGGGCTTGAGCTTCTTCTGCTCCCGCTCCACATAGCCGCGGTCGATGATGGTGGTGATGATGGGGGCGTAGGTGGAGGGGCGGCCGATGCCGTTCTCTTCCAGCGCCTTGATGAGGGTGGCTTCGGTGTAGCGGGCGGGGGGCTGGGTGAACTTCTGCTCGCTCTTCAGCTCCCGCAGCTTGAGCACCTGACCCTCCTCGAGGGGAGGAAGGCTGGTCTCCTTCTTTTCCTTCTCGTCGGTGGCCTCTTCGTACAGGGCGGTGAAACCATCGAAGGTGACCGTGTAGCCGCTGGCCTTGAAACGGTAGCCGCCAGCATAGACGGTGACGGACACGGTGTCCTGCTGGCAGTCCGCCATCTGGCTGGCCATGAAGCGGCTCCAGATCATCCGGTAGAGCTTGGCGGTATCGCCGCTGATGCTCTTGTCCACCTCGTCGGGGGTCAGGCCCGGCACAGAGGGACGGATGGCCTCATGGGCGTCCTGCGCTGCCGTGGCGCTCTTGGTCTTCCAGGTGCGCTTGTAGGGGCAGATATAGCTTTCGCCGTAGGCCCCGGCGATGTACTCTCTGGCAGCTGCCACAGCCTCGTCGGAGATGCGGAGGCTGTCGGTACGCATATAGGTGATGAGGCCCATGGTGCCGTGGCCGGCGATGTCCACGCCTTCGTACAGCGTCTGGGCAGCCCGCATGGTGCGGGTGGCCGTGAAGCCCAGACGGCGGGATGCCTCCTGCTGCAGGGTACTGGTGATGAAGGCCGGGGTGGGCTGCTTCGCGCGCTTGCCCTTTTTCAGTTCGCCCACGGTGTACTCGGCCCCCTCGAGGCCCTTTTCGATGGCGCGGGCCTCGGCCTCAGAGTGCGGCAGGAGCTTTTTTCCCTTGTCGTCGGAGGCCAGACGGGCCGTAAAGCTCTTCCGGCCCACACCCAGAGTAGCGTCCACGTTCCAGTATTCCTCGGGCTTGAAGGCTTCGATCTCCTTCTCGCGGTCGTCGATGATGCGGACGGCTACGCTCTGGACGCGGCCCGCCGACAGGCCGCGTCGGACTTTCCGCCACAGGAAGGGGCTCAGCTTATAGCCCACCAGACGGTCCAGCACACGGCGGGCCTGCTGGGCGTTGAAGAGGTCTTCATTGATGGCGCGGGGGTGGGCCATGCCCTCCTTCACGCCCTTCTTGGTGATCTCATCGAAGGTCACGCGGTTGGGCTCGTGGGGGTCGAGGCCCAGGATGTTGGCCAAATGCCAGCTGATGGCTTCACCTTCACGGTCCGGGTCGGTCGCCAGCAGCACACCGTCGGAGTGCTTGGCCTTGCTCTTCAGCTCTTTGATGAGCTTTTCCTTGCCTTTGATGCTGATGTATTGCGGCGCATAGTCATGCTCGATGTCGATGCCCAGCTGGGAGGCGGGCAGATCGCGGATGTGGCCCATGCTGGCCGTAACTTCGTAGTCTTTGCCCAGATATTTGCCGATGGTCTTCGCCTTGGCAGGCGACTCCACGATGACGAGTTTTGCCATTACGTTCTTCTCCTATATATAAATCCTCATCAGCCGCTGCTGCTCGGGCAGGCCCGCCTTCGTACAACCTCTCAGTCTGCTTCGCAGACAGCTCCCCTAGTAGGGGAGCCTCTGGCGAAGAGGCGAGGCTTTCCGATATGCCAAGGCCTCCCCTCCATAGGGGAGGTGGCATCGCGCAGCGATGACGGAGAGGTTATCCCTCTTTAACTTGCGCTTCCTCCGCGCAGAATATACCGTTTGCCCGGCAGACAGCTCACCCGGCCCGCAAGCTCGAGCTTCATCAGGACGCCCAGCAGCGCCGCCGTGGGCAGGCCGCTCTTGACGCCCAGCTCCTCCACGCCCTGCGCCTTTGCGCCGAGACAGGAGAGCACCAGCCGCTCATTTTCACTCAGGGGCCGGGGCGTCTCCCGGGGTGCCGGGGCCGGTCTTGCGGTCTGCAGCCCCAGTGTACCAAATAAATCCGCCGCTGTACAGACCGCTTTTGCGCGTCCGTCCCGCAGGAGGGCATTCGTCCCCGCCGAGGCGGGCGAAAAAATGCTGCCCGGCACGGCGAACACCGGCTTACCGTACCGCTCTGCGTGGCCCACGGTGGACATGGTGCCGCTTTTTTCCTGCGCTTCCACCACCAGCAATGCAGAGCTGAGCGCCGCAATGAGCCGGTTGCGCTGCAAAAATCCATTTGGGCCAACGCCCTCACTGCGAGGCGGGTACTCACTGATCACGCAGCCCTTCTGCTCGATCTTGTGCCGCAGCACCACATTGGCCGCAGGATAGGTGCGGTCGATGGGCACGCCCATCACAGCAATGGTAGGGCAGTTGTTTTTGACAGCAGCGCGATGCCCGGCGCTGTCCAGCCCGTCCGCAAGGCCGCTGACGATCAAAGCGCCGCTTTGGGCCAGTTCCCCGCCAATGTCCGCCGCTGCGTTCAGGCCGTATTCGGTAGGCTTGCGGCTGCCCACGATGCACACCGAGCCCGGCTCGTTGAGCCAGAGCGGATCGCCGGTGCA
>ERZ780208.2156-NODE-2156-length-14244-cov-12.277539_pt1 | contig 14244 bp, 11 predicted proteins | sample MGYA00511167_ERZ780208 | MGnify/ENA primary metagenome ERZ780208 (study PRJEB29588, sample SAMEA2159202) | human gut metagenome | biome: human gut; feature: human-associated habitat; material: faeces | place: Denmark | collected 2008/2010 ... | reverse complement strand
TCATGTATCTCTCTTAACATGCAACTAATCGCTATCTTATCCCGAATTGGGGTATTGTTTTGATACCGGCTGCGGGCGTCAGGTGTGCAGTTCGTGCCCTAGCCTGCGCCGGCAGAGCCATATCTCTACCGAGTTGATGATGTTCTGCCACAGGATATAACAGCCGGGACCTATCGACGACAGCGGGTTGAGGTAGGTATAGGCTATCCAGATAGCAAAGGCGGTGTTCTTCTGGCCCAGCGCCTGCCCCGACTCAGTGGTGGCACCGAAGTAGTGGCCTATAAATCTGCCCACGGCAAACTGGATGACACAGAGGACAAGCCCCAGCAGCGCGATGATGAGCAGGAAGGTCAGCGTGGTGTCAGCGTGTGCGATGTTCTTGGCCGTGGTGCCCGAGACGATGAGCAGCGAGCCACCCCACATGTAGTACGACAGGTCGTTGATGCTCACCACCCACCGGTGCAGCCGCTTCATGCCATGCTTCACGATATACGCCAACAACATGGGCAGCACCAGCACCATGCACACCTCGTGCAGGATGGTCAGAAAGGCGGTGAGAAAACTCACATTGGCAGCCTTGTCGATCAGCGGGAAACATACCGGGATGAGCAGCGCCGTGATGAAGTTGGAGATGAAGGTATAGGTGGTCATCTGCTCCAGTTTGCCGCCCAACTTGGCCGTCACCACCGGCGCGGCAGCAGCCACGGGGGCTATGATGCAGGTGATGATGGCCTCGACGATGATCAGACTGTTGTCTTTGAGCCTGTATTCCACCACCAGCAGCGTGAACAGCGCCACAAAGAGCACCTGAACCACGCCCACCCACAACATCCACCTCACGGGTATCAGTCGGCGGAAGTCTACCTTGCAGCAGGTGACAAAGAGTATCAAGAACATAAACAGAGGTAGGATGCGGTCGCAGATGGGACCACACACCCGCGCCGCGCCGTCGAGGGCTGGCACCAGGGCAAAGACCAGATATATCGCGATGCCCGAGGCGATGGACACAGGCAGTGTCCAGTTGCGCAGAAACTGTAACAGAGACTTCATATCAGCTATCTTCAGAATCCATAATCATCTTTCGCAGACAAAAGTACGCTTTTTCGCGCTAACAGATGCAGCCACACCACTTTTTCTGTCATTCCTGCGCCCGTCAGACGCTTTTTTCCCTGTGAAAGAGCAGAAAGAGCGGCTTTTCCTTTTACCACTACCCGTTTTTTTGTATATTTGTAGCATAATACCAACAAACAATAGATATGCGAAACCTTATCATCTCTTTACTCTTAAGTCTCTGTGCCTCCACGGCATGGGGAGCCAAGGCGTCGTGGATTACGGCTGCCGATGACAGTGTCAACCGCCCCAATACATGGATAGCCTTCCAGAAGGATGTGGTGATGAAGACCAAACCGCGGAGTCTCAAGGCACGCATAGCCTGCGACTCCAAGTACTGGCTGTGGGTCAACGGCAACCTGGTAGTCTTCGAAGGCTCGCTCAAGCGTGGTCCCGCTCCCGGCGAGGGCTACTACGACGAGATCGACCTGAGCCGCCACCTCCAGCGAGGTCACAACCGCGTGGCTGTTCTTGTATGTTACTTCGGCAAATCGGGCTTTTCCCATGAGGACAGCGGCAAGTCAGGCCTCTACATCGACTCCGACAATGCCGAGCTGTGTACCAACGCCAGCTGGATGAGCCGCATCCATCCCGCCTATGCCACAGCCACAGGCGAGGTACCCAACTCGCGACTCTCCGAGAGCAACATCAGCTACGACGCACGCCATGCCATCGACGGCTGGCAGACTGCCGACGTCTCTGCCAAGTACGGCTTCACACCCTCGGTCGAGATTGGAGCCTGGGGCGACCGCCCATGGGGCAAGATGACACGCCGTCCGATACCCATGTTCAAGGACTTCGGCGTCAAGGCTGCCCGCTTCGAGCTCCACGAGGGTGCCCGTCGCGACACCGTCATCGCCTTCCTCCCCGGCAACCTACAGGTGACACCCGTGATGGACCTCACCGCCACCAAGGGTGGCGACACCATAGACATCTGGACCAACCACTCCCACATGGCGGGCGCCTGGAATGTCAGGGCACAGTATGTGACACGTCAGGGACAGCAGCAGTACGAGTCGCTGGGCTGGATGAACGGCGAGAAGATTATCCTCTATCTCCCCAAGGGCATCAAGGTCAACGGCGTAAGCTATCGCCAGACGGGTTATGATACCAAGGTGGTGGGTACTTTCCACTCTGACAACAATTTCTATAACCGTTTCTGGCAGAAAGCACTCAATACGCTCTATGTCAATATGCGCGACACCTATTTTGACTGTCCCGAGCGCGAGCGCGCACAGTGGTGGGGCGACGAGGTGATACTTACCAGCCAGGCTTTCTACACGCTGTCGCTCTCGTCGATAGACCTGATGCGCAAGGGCATGCTCGAACTGGCTGCCTGGCAGACCGATGAGGGAATACTCCACGCCCCTGTGCCCGGTACCTACAAGAGCGAGTTGCCCGGACAGATGCTGGCAGCCGTAGGACTCTATGGTTTCTGGAATTACTATATGAATACGGGCGATTCTGCCACCATCCGCAAGGTCTATCCTGCCGTGCGCCGATACCTTGAGCGTTTCCCGCTCGACTCCACCGGGCTTACAGCTGCCTACAAGGCCACTTGGCTGTGGGGCGACTGGGGCGACAACCGCGACATCAGGCTCATCTTCGCCGGCTGGCATTACATGGCACTCGACGCGATGGCACGTATGGCCGACATGATGGGCCTCGACGCCGACGCAGCCCAGTATCGCGCCACTATGGAGCAGATCAAGAAGGGTTACAACCACTGTTGGAACGGCTACAGCTACCGCCATCCCCAGTATATGGGCGCTACCGATGACCGCGTACAGGCTCTTGCCGTCATCTCGGGCATCGCCGACGAGTCCAAGTATGGCGAGATATTCAATGTACTCAAGACGCAGGAATACGCCAGCCCCTATATGGAACGCTATATCATGGAGGCCCTCTTCCAGATGGGCCAGGGCGACTACGCCATGCGCCGCCTGAAGAAGCGCATCGCCCCCATGGTCAACGACAAGGACTACCCCACGCTGTGGGAGTTCTGGGATGCCCGCAAGAGGGGCTTCCGCGGCGGCTCGTCCAACCACGCCTGGAGCGGTGGCGGTCTCATCGTGATAGCCCAGAAGCTCATGGGCGCCGAGACCATCGACCCCTGCTGGCGACGCTTCAAGATAGACCCGCAGTATGTCACCTTCGGCGAGGCGAGCCTCTCCTTCCTCACCCTGAGCGGCACCGTCTCTACCGCCTTCAAGCGCGACAAAGCCCAGCTCACCATGTCGGTAGGCGTGCCCGCCAAGACCGAGGCGCTGGTCTACATCCCCTCGACAGCCACTGACCGCATCACCATCGACGGCCGCGCTCTACGCACCGACCGCATCGTGACCGACGCCCAGTGGGCCAAGGCGGGCAAGACTGCCGTCTGGCTGCGTGCCGGCAACCACGAGATACGCGTAGCCAAGTAACCCGACGACACCAGCCGGCACCACTGCCGGCATAGATACGACAAGGCCGAAGCCCGAGACCCACTGTGTCTCCTGCTTCGGCCTTGTCATTTCTATGCTTGTCGTGTTGACTACATGATTTTGGGCACCTGGGCGAGATACTGCTGCAGTTCCTCGTCAGAGAGCGAGTAGTTCATCAGGTCGCCGTTGAGATAGCTGTCGTACGAGGGCATGTCGATGAGTCCGTGACCACTCAGGTTGAAGAGTATGGTCTTCTGCTCGCCAGCCTCGCGACACTTGAGGGCTTCGCGCACGGTGGCGGCAATGGCATGACAGCTCTCGGGCGCGGGCACGATGCCCTCGGTGCGCGAGAAGAGTATGCCCGCCTGGAAACTCTCCAGCTGCGGGATGTCTACACCATGCATATAGCCGTCCTTGATGAGCTGCGACACGATCATTCCGGCTCCGTGGTAGCGCAGACCGCCCGCATGGATGTTGGCGGGCTTGAAGTCGTGGCCCAGGGTAAACATGGGCAGCAGCGGAGTATATCCCGCCTCGTCGCCAAAGTCGTATTCAAACTTGCCCCTGGTCAGCTTGGGACAACTCGATGGCTCGGCGGCGATAAACTCGGTCTTCTTGCCGTCGAGGATGGTATGGCGCATGAAGGGGAAAGCCAGTCCGCCGAAGTTGCTGCCTCCTCCGAAGCAGGCTATCACCGTGTCGGGATATTCCTCGGCCATCTCCATCTGCTTTTCTGCCTCAAGTCCTATCACTGTCTGGTGCAGTGAGACATGGTTGAGTACCGAACCGAGCGTGTACTTGCATCCCGGAGTCTGCATGGCCAGCTCTACAGCCTCGGAGATGGCAGAGCCAAGCGAACCGGGATTGAGGGGGTCGCGGGTGATGATATCCTTGCCGGCGCGGGTAGACATCGATGGCGAGCCCTCGACCGTGGCTCCGAAGGTGCGCATCAGTATCGAACGGTAGGGCTTCTGCTTCATGGTAATCTTGACCTGGTAGACAGCAGCCTCGAGACCAAATATCTTGGCGGCATAGGACAACGCGGCGCCCCACTGGCCCGCTCCGGTCTCGGTGGTGACGTTGGTTACGCCCTCTCGCTTGCAATAATAGCACTGTGCGAGTGCCGAATTGATTTTGTGTGAGCCCAGTGGCGACGCACTTTCATTCTTGAAATAGATGTGGGCAGGCGTGTCGAGCGCCTTTTCCAGGGCATACGCACGCACCAGAGGTGTCGAACGATAGTAGGCATAGAGGTCTCTCACCTCGTCGGGGATGTCTATCCACGCGTGCTCGGTATCGAGCTCCTGGCGCGAACACTCTTCGCTGAATATATGAGCCAGGTCTTCGGGACCTATGGGCTGGTGGGTCTGTGGGTTGAGCGGTGGCAGCGGCTTGGTGGGCATGTCTGCCTGGATGTTGTACCACTGCCGGGGAATCTGGTCTTCCTCGAGCAGAAATCTCTTTTGTTTTTTCATGTCTTATCGTGTTAAGTGATTTGATTTCTGTTTACAAAAGTAGTATTTTCCACGCAAACCACATTACGTTTTGCCAGTTTTTTACACACCGCGGGCTACATTTTGCCATTCCCCACCATCGATGCGCCATGCGTAGCTGCCTCAGCCACTCTCTCCACCATCGCCGTCGGGGCAGAGGGAGCAGGCGCCACGCCGCTGAGGGCGCCAATCATGCCCGAGATGACATCGAGAGTCATTTCGTGGTGCGAAACGACTATTGCACGCCGCGATACAATTAAGGCAAAGCCCGAAATGACTATATCTCACCGCCGAAACAACTTTTCGGCCATCGCGACGCAGATTGCGAGGGTGGCGGCGAGGGTAGCGAGGGATGAGGTGAGGGCTGCAAGGGATGGGGTGCGAATAGCAAAGGACGGGGCGACAGCAACGGGGGATGCGATAGCGGCGGCAATGGTAGAAATGGGGATGAAGATGGCTTCCATAACACGCGCACGCATACATATTTTTAAAAAATATGATGCGATTTGTTTTGCAAAATGATTGGTTATGCGTAACTTTGTAGATGATTTTTCCGACAGCGCCAGCTGCCGGACCTCATCAGTATAAGGTGAAGACAACAATAACAATAAACAATACAAACAAGCCAAACAGAATGAACAAGCTAAGAACCCTTTGCACAGTATTGCTGTCGGCAGGTATGGCCATGATGGCCTACGCCGGGAGCAAGACCGAACCCGTAGATTATGTAAGCACGCTGGTAGGCACGGCATCGTCCTACGAGATATCTACCGGCAACACCTATCCCGCGATAGCCATGCCTTGGGGCATGAACTTCTGGGTGCCTCAGACCGGAAAGAACGGCGACGGCTGGACCTACACCTACTCAGCCAACAAAATCCGTGGCTTCAAGCAGACCCACCAGCCCAGTCCGTGGATCAATGACTACGGCATGTTCTCGCTGATGCCCGTCACCGGACGCGCCATCTTCGACGAGGAGCAGCGCGCCAGCTGGTTCTCCCACAAGGCCGAGAAGGCACTGCCCTACTACTATCGCGCCTATCTGGCCGACTACGACGTGGTGACAGAGATTGCACCCACCGAGCGTGCCGCCAGCTTCCGCTTCACATTCCCCGAGACCGACTCTGCCTTCGTGGTGGTCGACGCCTACCACAACGGCTCTTACGTGAAGATACTGCCCCAGGAGCGCAAGATAGTGGGCTATACCACCTTCAACCACGGCGGTGTGCCCGAGGGCTTCCGCAACTACTTTGTCATCACCTTTGACAAGGACTTCACCTATACCGCCACCGTAGACAAGGGCGTAATCAGCCGCGGCATCGCCGAGACTGCCAACGACCATGCCGGAGCCATCATAGGCTTCAAGACCCGCAAGGGAGAGGTGGTCAACGCCCGCGTGGCATCATCATTCATCAGCGCCGAGCAGGCTGAAGTCAACCTCGGAGAGATTGGCAACCGCTCGTTCGACGATGTGTGCAAGGCTGGACGCCAGCGCTGGAACGAGGTGCTGGGCCGCGTCGAGGTCAAAGACCAGAGTCTGGACCACCTGCGCACCTTCTACAGCTGTCTGTACCGCTCGGTGCTCTTCCCCCGCGCCTTCTGGGAGGTGGTAGACGGCCAGCCCATGCACTACAGCCCCTACAACGGCAAGGTAGAGAAGGGCTATATGTACACCGACACCGGCTTCTGGGACACCTTCCGTTCGCTCTTCCCGCTGCTCAATCTGCTCTACCCCTCAGAGAACGCCAAGATGCAGGAAGGTCTCGCCAATGCTTACCGCGAGAGCGGCTTCCTGCCCGAATGGGCGTCGCCCGGCCACCGCGGCTGCATGGTGGGCAACAATTCGGCATCGGTAGTGGCCGACGCCATCATCAAGGGAGTGCGCACTGCCGACGCCGAGACGCTGTGGCAGGCTGTGGTACACGGTACCCAGGCGGTTCACCCCGAGATAAGCTCTACCGGCCGTCTCGGATACGAATACTACAACAAGCTGGGCTATGTGCCCTACGATGTAAACATCAAGGAGAATGTGGCCCGTACCCTGGAGTATGCCTACGACGACTGGTGTATCTACCAGATGGGCAAGGCACTGGGCAAGAAGGACAAGGAGCTGCGCCCATTCAAGCTGCGCGCCATGAACTACCGCAAGGTATTCGACCCCGAGACCCGTCTGATGCGCGGCAAGTTGAAGAACGGCGAGTTCCAGGCACCCTTCAACCCGCTCAAGTGGGGTGACGCCTTCACCGAAGGCAACAGCTGGCACTACACCTGGAGCGTCTTCCACGACCCGCAAGGACTTATCGACCTGATGGGTGGCAACGCCACGTTCAACCAGATGATGGACTCGGTGTTCACCGTACCTCCCGTCTTTGACGACAGCTACTACGGCTTTGTCATCCACGAGATACGCGAGATGCAGGTGATGAATATGGGCAACTACGCCCACGGCAACCAGCCCATCCAGCACATGATCTATCTCTACAACTACTCGGGCCAGCCCTGGAAGGCTCAGCAGCGCGTGCGCGAGGTGATGGACCGCTTCTATACGCCTAACCCCGACGGCTACTGCGGCGACGAGGACAACGGACAGACCTCGGCATGGTACGTATTCTCTGCTCTGGGCTTCTATCCCGTATGTCCTGCCAGCGACCAGTACGTGCTGGGTACACCCTACTTCGACAGCGTGACGCTCAATCTGGAGAACGGACGCAAGGTGACCATCAACGCCCATGGCAACGGTGCCGACGCTCCCTACATCAGCAGCATGCGTATCAACGGCAGCGAATACACCCGCAACTACATAGACCACGCCACACTCATGGGCGGCGCCAACATCGACTTCAGCCTCAGCCAGAAGCCCAACTACCAGCGCGGCACCAGCGCCAACGACGCCCCCTACTCGTTCAGCCGTGAACTGAAGAAAAAGAAGTAACAACTATATCAATCATGAGAAAAACCATTAAAACACTGATGATGCTGGCAGCACTCACCCTGCTGCCGGCTCAGACATTCGCCATCAAGATTCTGCACGGGCCTTACTTACAGAGCGTAGGCGAAACCGAGGCCACCATCGTGTGGACCACCGACAGCATGTCGGTAGCTTGGGTAGAGCTGCTGCCCAACGACGGCATAGAGTTCTATGCCCAGGCGCGTCCCCGGTATTATGACACCCACATCGGCATCAAGCGCACCGACCGCATCCATGCCGTCACCCTCAAGGGACTCAAACCCGGCACCACCTATCGTTACCGCATCTATGCACAGGAGGTGTTGAGCCATCAGGCCAACAGGGTCATCTACGGCAACGTGGCAGCCACGGTGGTCTACAAGAAGGCTCCGCTGGCGTTTACCACACTCGATGAGCGCAAGGCGAGCACCTCCTTTGTCGTGGTCAACGACATCCACGGCAAGAGCGACGTGATGGCGCGTCTGCTCGGCAATGCCGGCTACAAGGACAAGGATCTCGTCTTCTTCAACGGCGACATGCTGTCAATCCTCGACAAGGAAGAGAAGATCTGGAACGGATTTATGGACGAAGCCGTCAAACTCTTCGCCTCGGAGAAGCCTCTCTACTATGTACGCGGCAACCACGAGACACGCGGACAGATAGCCGACCGCTTCCAGCGCTATGTGCGCCCCAACGACGCCAAGCTCTACTTCGCCTTCCGTCAGGGTCCCGTGTACTTCATCTGTCTCGACACCGGTGAGGACAAACCCGACAACGACATCGAGTATGCCGGCATCACCGACTATGACAACTACCGGAACGAACAGGTGGAATGGCTGCGCCAGGTCATCGCTTCAGACGAATACAAGCGTGCCCCCTTCCATGTAGTGCTGGGCCACATCCCTCCCCGTTATGACAAGGATGCCTGGCATGGCGATATTGAGGTCAGGGAGAAGTTTATCCCCGTGCTCAACGAAGCCAACGTCGATCTGATGCTCTGCGGGCACCTCCACGAGTTTGCCTACACCGAGCCCAATGCCCGTCTGAAGTTCCCCATACTGACCAACAGCAATGTAGCCATAGTCTCGGTCAAAGCCGAAGGCGGCAAGCTCGATGTCAAAGTGATAGAGGAAGACGGCAAGACCTCATTCCACAAGACCTACATGCAGCGATAGGCTGACAGCGTAAATAAACAAAGCGGACCAAGATGGTTATCCAACCTGTCTTGGTCCGCTTTTTTGTTATAAAGACTTGGGGCGCTGTGGCCCCAAGCGTCTGTTATCTCAGAAAGAGCATCTCGCGATACTTGGGCAGTGTCCAGAGTTCGTCGCTTACCACCAGCTCGAGCTTGTCTATCTGGTAGCGTATCTCCTCCATCTTGGGCGCCACGGTGTCGTGGTAAGCCACAGCCTTGGAGCGCTCGTCCTCTATCTTGTTGGCCACCTTGCGGGCGTCTACGAGTTCCTCCACGCCGGTCTCTATGGCCTGGGTGCGCTCGGCTATCTCCTTGATGAGTTTCTTGTTGCGCGCGGTGAGTGCGTCGGCCTCTTCCTTGGTGAACACCTCATACATATTGGTCACATTCTTGAGCAGCTGGCTCTGGTAGTGGGTGGCCACGGGGATGATGTGGTTCATGGTGAGGTCGCCCATGACGCGGGCCTCTATCTGTATCTTCTTGGTGTATGTCTCCCATTTCACCTCGTTGCGGGCTTCAAGCTCGGCGCGCTTCATCACGTTGAGACTCTCAAACATCTTCACGCTCGACTCGTCGAGATAGCGGTCGAAGATGACAGGACATGATGTCTCGCAGTCGAGACCACGACGCTTGGCTTCCTCAACCCACTCGTCGGAGTAGCCGTTGCCATCGAAGTGGATGGGCTGGCAGGTCTTGAGGTCTTCGCGAACCACATCGATGATGGCGCTTATCTTTTCCTCGCCCTTGGTGATGAGTGCGTCTACGCGGCTCTTGAAGTCGTTGAGCGCCTCAGCCACTGCAGCGTTGAGGGCAATCATTGCCGAAGCGCAGTTGGCCTCTGAACCTACCGCGCGGAACTCGAAGCGGTTGCCGGTGAAGGCGAAGGGAGAGGTGCGGTTGCGGTCGGTGTTGTCGATGAGCAGCTCGGGGATGCCGGGGATATCGAGGTTCATGCCCTGCTTGCCCTTCATCGAGAAGAGGTCGTCCTTGTCGGCTTTGACGATATGGTCGAGCAGGTCGGTGAGCTGTCGACCCAGGAAGCTGGAGATGATGGCGGGTGGCGCCTCATTGGCTCCGAGTCGGTGGGCATTGGTGGCGCTCATGATAGAGGCTTTGAGCAGTCCGTTGTGACGGTACACGCCCATGAGGGTCTCGACGATGAATACCACGAAGCGCAGATTGTCCTCGGGAGTCTTGCCCGGAGCGTGGAGCAGCACGCCCGTGTCGGTCGAGAGGCTCCAGTTGTTGTGCTTACCCGAACCATTGATGCCGGCAAAGGGCTTCTCGTGGAGCAGCACACGGAACCCGTGGCGGCGCGCAACCTTCTTCATGACCGACATGATAAGCATATTGTGGTCTACAGCCAAGTTGCACTCCTCGAAGATGGGCGCCAGCTCAAACTGGTTGGGCGCAACCTCGTTGTGACGGGTCTTGCAGGGGATGCCAAGGGCAAGAGCCTCGATTTCCAGGTCCTTCATAAAGGCCTGAACGCGCTCAGGGATGGTACCGAAGTAGTGGTCGTCCATCTGCTGGTTCTTAGCAGAGTCGTGACCCATAAGGGTACGGCCGGTAAGCATCAGGTCGGGACGCGCGAAGTAGAGTCCTTCGTCTACGAGGAAGTATTCCTGCTCCCAACCCAGGTTGGCCTGCACCTTCTTGACATTGGGGTAGAAGTACTGTGCCACTCCGGTGGCAGCCTCTCCTACTGCGCGCAGCGTGCGGAGCAACGGCGCCTTGTAGTCGAGCGACTCACCGGTATAGGAGATGAAGATGGTGGGGATACAGAGGGTGTCGTCGATGATGAACACGGGCGATGTGGGGTCCCAAGCCGAATAGCCGCGTGCCTCAAACGTGTTGCGTATTCCTCCTGATGGGAAACTTGAGGCGTCGGGTTCCTGCTGGACGAGTAGCTTGCCTGAAAACTCTTCTATCATACCTCCCTTGCCGTCATGTTCGACAAAGGCATCATGCTTTTCGGCCGTTCCCTCGGTCAGGGGCTGGAACCAGTGAGTGTAGTGGGTCACGCCGTTCTCCTCGGCCCATTGCTTCATGCCCGCAGCCACAGCGTCGGCTATGGAGCGGTCGAGCTGGGCGCCGTTGTCCATTACATCTACCAGCTTGCGATATACATCGGCGGGCAGGTACTTGAACATCTTGGCACGGTTGAACACCAGCTTTCCGAAATACTCGGACGGACGGTCCTTGGGAGTGGCCACCTCGACGGGTTTCTTGTGGAAAGCCTCTTCTACAGCATCAAATCTCAAATTTGCCATAATCTTCGTGAATTGTAAATATGTTGATAACTTGAATATTCTTTGTTTCAGCGCTGCCGGCGATGGCTCCGTCGCGTGCCGACATGGAGAGCCTCACCGTTACGGTGTGCAAAGTTACTGAAAATCTTGCCTATTCCTTTACTGTTTGTCACTTTTTTTTACGATTTTCATCCTCTCTGCCGTCATCCCATCCATTGGCGCAGTCGCTGCATGGCTTCTTCGCAACTGTCGCGGTCGCCAAAGGCGGTGAGCCGGAAGTAGCCCTCGCCGCTGGGACCAAAGCCCACGCCGGGGGTGCAGACTACCGAGGCGCCGTAGAGCATCTGCTCGAAGAAGCGCCAGCTCTCCTGACCCTCGGGAGTGCGCACCCAGAGATAGGGAGCGTTCTCGCCGCCATAGACGCTGAAGCCCATGGCGCGCAGGGCGTCGGTCATGAGTCGGGCGTTGCCCATATAGTAGTCGATGGTGGCTCGGGTCTGTGCCTTGCCGTCGGGGGTGTAGATAGCTTCGGCTGCGCGCTGTGAGATGTAGCTGGCGCCGTTGAACTTGGTACACTGGCGGCGCTCCCAGAGATGGTTGAGCTCCACCTGCTGGCGTCCGTCGGTGGTCACAGCTTTCAGGTCGCGCGGGATGACGGTGTATCCGCAGCGTACACCGGTAAAGCCTGCCGTCTTGGAGTAGCTATGGAACTCTATGGCACACTTGCGTGCGCCCCGTATCTCGTATATCGAGTGGGGAATGGACTTGTCCTGGATGTAGGCTTCATAGGCAGCGTCGTAGAAGATGATGGCGTCGTTGGCGAGGGCGTAGTTGACCCATTTCTTCAGTTCTGCCTTAGACAGCACGGTACCCGTGGGGTTGTTGGGATAGCACAGGTATATCATATCGACACGGTGGTCGGGCAGCGCGGGCACGAAATCGTTCTCGGCAGTACAGGGCAGATAGGTCACGTTGCTCCAGCGGCCGTTGGCGAAGGTTCCGGCGCGGCCTATCATGGCATTGGAGTCGATATAGACAGGATAGACGGGGTCGGTGACAGCCACCGAGTTGTCCCAACGCACTATCTCCTGGATGTTACCCGTATCACTCTTGGCGCCGTCGTTGATGAAAATCTCCGAGGGGTCAAGGTGTATGCCGCGAGGGGCGAAGTCGTTCTTCAGGATGGCTTCGCGCAGAAAGTCGTAGCCATGCTCGGGGCCATAGCCGTGGAACGACTGCTTGACAGCCAGGTCGTCTACGGCACGGTGCATGGCTTCAATCACCGCTGGACACAGGGGCTGGGTGACATCGCCTATTCCCAGACTGATGACGTGGGCATTGGGATGGGACACGCGGTAGGCGTTGACCTTCTTGGCCACATCGGCGAAGAGGTAATTGTCCGAGAGTTTCAGGAAGTGTTCGTTTACTAAAGCCATATTCTTCTTGATGTTGTTAAAGTGGAATTACAGGGTTATCTCGCCGTCGAAGACAAACTCGGCAGGGCCCGAGAGCATCACGTGGTCGTCCTCGGCCCATCTCACGTGGAGCCTGCCGCCGTCCATCACCACATCGCTCTCGCGCGAGGTCAGCCCCACGTGGGCGGCAGCCACGGCGGTGGCGCAGGCTCCGGTTCCGCAAGCCATGGTGATGCCCGACCCGCGCTCCCAGACACGGGTGCGCAGTTCGTCGGTGCCCGTCAGCTGGGCAAACTCTATATTGCAGCGCTCGGGGAAGGCTGGCAGATGCTCGCCCATAGCCCCCACGCGCGCCACATCGATGGCGGCGATGTCGTCGACGAAGACCACACAGTGGGGATTGCCCATCGACACAAACAAAGGATGCCCATACTCTCGCAGGGCATCAAGACCCACCTGCTCGTCATACTGACTGGCTTGGTGGAAAGCGGGTTGGAGCATATCGACGGTGACGCCGGTGACCGTAAGCCGGTCGGGCGAGAGGGTCAGCGAGAGTGTTTTCACCCCCGAGAGGGTCTCAAGTTTTATCTCGCTGCTATCCGTAAGATGTCGTTCATAGAGATATTTGCCGATACATCGGCTTGCGTTGCCGCACATCTTGGCTTCGGAGCCGTCGGCATTGAAGATACGCATCGAGAAGTCGGCTCCGCTCAGTATCGAGGGCTTCCCGATAAGCACCAGACCATCGCTCCCGATGCCTGTGTGGCGGTTGCTCCACTTCACCGACGCCGTCTGCGGGTCGGAAATGGGGTAGCGGGTGGTGTCGACATAGATGTAGTCGTTGCCGGCACCGTCCATCTTGGTAAAGTGTATCCTGTTGTGCATCGTTTCTCTCAATCTTACGATTGCAAAAGTACATAGTTTGTCACAAACCATGCCCTAAAATATTGTTTTTTTATCTTTTATTTATGAGAAAGTTACGATTTGCAACGCCGAGGCGCCATTTTTGCATAAAAATGTAAGCACGGAAGTTGCCAAGACTTACACTTTTGTCACAGAGGTCATCAAAAATTCCGTGGAGATGGCCTCCAGCAGCGTGGAGATTGCCAGGAGCATTGCAGAGGTCATCTCCATGCGCGCATCTGCTATCCCCACGTGGATGAAGAGAATACAAAAAACCTTGGCGTCTTCTGACGGCTCCGCCTTGGTGGCAATGACAGCAATGGCAGCCGGAAAACAAGTTTTCCTTCGTGCCATCACCGTCATCACCACCGTCATGCGCGGCATGACGTCAGAAGATACCAAGGAGCAAAAAGCCGCCGTTGGCGGTAAAAAAAGCCCGGCTCGCGCCGGAACAAAAGAGATAGTCAATAGGATAGCCGTAAGCAGCGGCAACTCTGAACCGAAGG
>ERZ780208.2147-NODE-2147-length-14279-cov-7.076912_pt1 | contig 14279 bp, 8 predicted proteins | sample MGYA00511167_ERZ780208 | MGnify/ENA primary metagenome ERZ780208 (study PRJEB29588, sample SAMEA2159202) | human gut metagenome | biome: human gut; feature: human-associated habitat; material: faeces | place: Denmark | collected 2008/2010 ... | reverse complement strand
CTGCCAGTTTCTTCTCCTGCCTGCGGATCTCCCGCTGAAGCTCGGCGGATTGCTTGCTGCCAATGTAGGCGGCGAACTTTTCCGGATGTTCCCGCGCCGCACTCGTCACCCGGTGCAGGTCCTCCAGTACGATCTCATTCAGAACGTACTCCCGGATGTAGTGGCCTGTGCAGGCTTCTCCATCTTTCTTGTAGGTGCGGTAGGTAAAGTGATTGTACGCTTGCCTGCCCTCCTCTGTGTGATCGTGCGTTCGTGATGCGTGGCTCAAGCCGCAGTGTTTTCCTCGTCGGACTCATCCTCGAAAGCAGCAGCGGGCATGGCATCGAGCGACCGCGCCGCGGAATTGCTGGCAGTGGAATCGTTTATTGTGAGTTCTTTACCGATGTTTTCAAATCCTTCGGGGAATGTGTTGGTAGCATCGATGTTGGTTGTCACAGAGTATTCTGTTCCGGTCTTCGAAACAACGCGCTTTCCGATGCCGCCGAGGAGACCGCCGACTGTCGCACCTGTTGCACCATTCTTGTCGACCGTCATACCCGATACCGCGCAGCCGGTGATGGTCACACTGCCGTTGCCGCGATAGTCATTGTCGGCCCACTTTCCTTCTGCGTCATACGGTGTGTACAAAGCATCCGCGTAGCCGATGAGACCGCCAATCAGGAACTGTGTACCGCGGTTGTCATTTATATCGGTGACATTGACGGTCATATCCTCCACCTTGCAGCCAGTCAAAGTCACGGTGCCCTTGGCATAGCCGATAAGTCCGCCGATGCACTCCGCAGGCAGCAGGTGGGCGGAGATATAAGCATTCCCTTCCTCGCCCAGCAGGTTTAGTTTCATGGTCACATGTTTGACCGTCACGTTTTCCGCCGTGAACCTGTCGCCCACAAAGCCCGCCAGAGCGCCGAAAGCATGATACGCGTTGGGGCTACTGACAGTAGCCGTGTAATCCACCGTCATGCCGTCGATGGTCAGGTTCTTCACCGTCACGTTATCTCCGTAGCCGTAGATGGTGCCCACGGATTGGTTGGGAGCCGCCTCGCCGCGTTTTGCATGGTAGATCGTGCGATTGTTTCCATCGAATGTGATGCCGCCGACAATGTCACCGGTGCGCGTCGTATCGGCATAGCAGAGATCCAAATCAACGCCCAGTGCGTAGCTTGCTGCCTCAGAGGAGTAATCCTGCACGACCTTAGTCAGAAAATCGTTGGCATTATAGAGCAGCTCTGTGCCATTGCTATCAGTTTCGGATTTCCATTGGACACCGACCTTGACGATGGCTCCCTGTTCAGCGGCCATTTGGGTTAGTTTGGTATCTTCCACTTTTACAAAAGTCTCGGTAGGTTTCCCCCATTGGTTCAGCTCTTCCTTATAATAGCCGAAATATTCGGTGCCGGGGATACCAGTGGGCAGGGTAAAGACCTGATCGTACTTTACGCTCACCTCAATATAGGGAATGCCATGGTCGTTGGCGTTGCTATACACACCATTTTCCTCATCGTACGCAGCCGTGAGCAGCTTGCCGCCATTTTCAAGCAGCCAGTCTCTCAGCGGCACATTGCCGTCCCAGTCGAAGCGGAGGAAATAGGTCATAACATCCCACTTGGCGTAGAGCGTGATGTCACGGGCGGGCATGGTCGTGCCGCTCCATTCAGTCCGATATGCTTCATCTTCATACCAGCCGACGAAGGTATAGCCGGTGCGCTTGACATTCGTCATGTCCACAGAAATTTCCGCGCCGTAGTAGGTGTCTCCGCTGGTAGGGGCGCTACCCTCGTCCAGACTTACTCCGTCGCCCAGGTTGAAACTCAGTATGTACCGGTTACGGGTATAGTAGAGATTCACCACATTCTGTGCGCTGTCGGCTTGGAGGGTGATAGAGGAGGGTGTATCAGATTTCGGTGTAAAGCCCTCGTAAGACTTCTGCACATCCACGGTCTGACCAGTCTCGTCGGAACCGGTCACAGTTTCAGAAGGCGTATCCGGATAGGTCGTGCCGTCCACGTTTTGCAGATAGTAGTTTACAGTGTAGTTGACCTGCCCCGCGTTCCACTTGGCATACAGGGTGGTGTTCTCCGCAGGCATGGTGGCTGCGGTGAACTCAGTCGTACAGCCCGCATCCGTGTACCAACCATCAAAGGCGTAACCTACTCGGCTCAGGTCATTGGAGGTCGGAGTGGTGATTTCCGCACCGAAACGATATTTGCAGGATTTGGCGGTTTCACCGTTTGTCCAAACGGCATCGCTGCCGTTCAGGTCATAGGTCAGCGTATACTCGTTACGGGTGTAATACACCTTGACCACCGTGCTGCCGTCGCCCTTGACAGTCTGCTGGTCGAAGTTCTGGGCGGTGAATCCGGGGTAGGACTTACTTTCGGCGGCAGTAGGCTGACCCGCAGCGCCGGTCTTGGATTCTTTGTCCGCAAGGGTATAGTCATCGCCCGCTACATTTTGCTGATAATGCTCCACGGTGTAGGAGATACCGCCTTGCGCTGTCCACTTGGCGTAGAGGGTGACATCGTGGTCGGGCATGGTGATCTCAGTAACCGCAGTCGTGCAGTTTGCATCCGTGTACCAACCATCAAAGGCGTAACCCGCTCTCTTCACATAGCTTTGCGTCAGGAGTTTGAGCGCAGCGCCCAGACGATAGGATTTAACACCGGGGTCCGAAACCCATGCTGCATCCGCGGTGTTCAAGTTATAGGTCAGTTTGTACCGCTTACGGGCGTAGCTGATGGAAACCGTTCCGCCGTCCTCCGCGTTGACCTTGTAGCTCATCGGTTTAGGAATGGTATAGATGCTGTTCTCCGCCTCTGTAAGGAACTTCGCCGGATCGATGGAAACTGTTTCGTCCGTTTTCCCGGTTTGGATCTTGGTCGCCTGCGTCCACTTGCCGTCTGCCCCCTCTTTGCGGAGCACAAGGAAATAATTGATATCGACCGGCACCCACTTGGCGTAGAGGGTAAAGTCCTTGGCAGGCATGGTCGTTGCGGTAAACGCATTTTGGCAGGTTTCGTCCGTATACCAGCCGCCGAAGGTGTAGCCAAGGCGGGTGGGGGCATCGTTCAGCCGGTCAAGTTGATCGCCATAGCGATAGGGCACAGTGCTTTTCTGACCATTGCTATTTAATGTAAGCGTGTAGGGTGCGCGGCTGTAATAGTAGTTCTGCCCGCCCGTTCCGTCCGGACGGATGTGGATGCCCGCATAGCCGGGGTGGCGGTAGCCGATTTCGTCCGGCACAAGGGCCTTATCCGGCACAAAGTAGTTGTCGGCGGTGCCATAATGAACCACGCTCTTGGTCGGCGTTTCGGGATAGGTTCCGTCCTCGTTTTGCAGATAGAAATTGAGCGTGTACGGAATGTTGGTCTTGGGTTCAAACGTTGCCACCGCTACCAATGCGCTCTCCGGCATGGTGGTGCCGTCATACCGATCTGCCTCGGTATAAGAGAAGATGTTGCTCTCGTTTTTCAGCAGATAATACGTCCAGCCCGTAAAGTCATAGCCGGTGCGGGCGGGCGTTTTCAGATTGAGCGCCTCGTCGAATTTCCGCTGCTCCCAACCGATGTAACCGCCGGTGCTGCTCAGCTCATGAATGGGATAACCGTCCCGCAGGCGGTCCCAATGGACCTTGACCTTGAGCTGCACCGGGGTGGTGGAAAAGCTCAGGTCTGAGCCTTTGTAGGTGAGCGTCATCACGCAGTCGATCTCTGGCTCGTCGCAGGTCTGCCAGTCGGAGAGATTCAGTTTCACATACTGCTGACTATAATTGCCGCTGTCGGGGCCGGTGTGATAGGTAGTAAAGCGGGGATCGTCAAAGCTGATGTCAAACTTGTTCCAATCATACGTCTCGGTGCGGTCTTTGCCCGTTGTGAGGTCAAAGCCGGTCAGCGCTTGCACCGTTTGGGGCAAAACGACATCAAGGCCGCCGTTTTTCAGATAAACCGTCGGTGTGTCTTCCTCACCGTCCGCATTTTCCATCTTAAATGCCGTGATGGCGTGGGTGCTGCCCGCCGACCACAGAGGCGTTTCATCGGTGTATATCTCCGGTGTCCACGAAACCTTGCCCTTAAACGCGGAGAGGTTGGCGCTGATGTCCATGAACATGCCGACTTCCACATACAGCGCGCCCGAGGCGTTGGAGGTTTTTGGTTTCCCTGCCTCATAGTGGAGCGCATACAGCACATACCCGTAGCCTTTTAAGTACGCGCCCAATTTGGCCACAATGCCCACTGTGGCCACCTTCCTCGATATGAGACTGACGCTGGGCCATATCTCCACACCGGCTCGCAGACCCACCGCACCCATCGCGTACAGGCGCAGATTGTACTGCTCGTTCACAAGATTGTAGGTGCGGGTGGTGGTCCTGTGCTTAAAGATGTAAACGCCGAACACATATCGCTTGGCATTGGTATAGTTGAAGTTCATACCCATGGCCATTCGGATGTTCAACTCGACCACAAAGTCTACCGTAAGCTCAAACTTGATGATCTTTGCGACGGTCTTTTTTGTTCTGAAAATCTGTTTGCGGTACAATTCCACCCAGTCGCTGTCCAACTCCAGCATACTGTTGTACAGTTCCTGCAAGCTGAGCTTGGAAGTATCAATTTCTTCTCGCTCGCCGCCGGTGTCCTTGCCCTCCAAAGCATCCAGTTTCTTTCCCAGTTTGTTCACCAAGTCCTTCACCTTCGTCACGGTGTCCTTTTCGCCCTGAGAAACAACGGTGGCGTCGAGGTTGATGGCGGTGTAGGTATAAACATTCAGACCAGCCTCCAGATACACATCGCTGATCCAGTAGAAAATGAACTTGTGTTTCCAAACAAGCTTGCCGTGGGTGCTCAGATCCAGTTTCAGCTCCTGAATAAAGGTAGGTGTGACGGTGATGACAATGTCGCCGCCGTCCTTCTGGATTTCCTTCGTGACCTCCAGTTGCAGTTCCAGACGCACGCCGGACAGCGGGTTTCCGGACGCATCCGTAAAGTTTTGCAGTTTCTTTGTAATCTGAGCGCTTTTGACCTTCACACTGGTCTTGCCCCCGCCGTTGGCATTTGCCCTCGCCGGTGAGACAGCGCCGGAGCCTCTTGCATCATTCAAGGATAGGGTAGAAATACCGAGAGTGCCCTCCGGGTCGATGTCAATGGAACGCAGGTCGATCTCATCACCTGCCGTCAGGCCGCTCAGATCCATCTCGTCTATCGCCACGGAAATGCGGTCCGCCACAGTCTGGGCAAAGCCGCTTTCTATGGCTTGCTGGGCAATCTGTTCCTCCAATTTTTGGGTGTCAACACCGTCCAGCATGGCATCACCGCTGATAGGGTCAGTGGTGTCCACATCCATGGAGGAGAGCACATCATCTTTAGTGGCATCGGTATAGGTGAGTTGATAATAGTCAGAACCGAGTTCATCCGTGGTATAGTCCACAGCCGTGATGCGGCCGTAGCCATCGGACTCTGCGTTTCCGGTTGTATAGCTTTCACCCGTATAGAACGCAAGGAAATCACCCACATCAACGGTGGTGTTTTCGTCCAGATTTTCCACTCCCGATGCAGTGGTAAAGGTCAGTTCCTCCACGGGAACAAGGATGGTGTAGCCGTCGGAAGTGTTCGCTGTTTGATCCTCTTTACACTTTGCCTTCACCGGCAGCACATCGGGAACGAACAGAACATCCTCCACCGCGGCTGACTGGTAAGAATAGGTATTGGTTGTCTTGTTGACCCCCGTGATTTTCACATAGGAAACATCGCCGGTGTTGGCATCGGTGGTTCCGACTGCCACACGCTTTTCAGGCTCGGTGCCCTCATAAATGGCCACGGTGTCACCGACTGCCAAGTTGCCGTCGTAAACAAAGCTGCCTGTGCTGTCGGAGACGGCATCCATAGCCGCGCCGCTGCTGTCAAGAGCAGCGACCGGCATGCTGAGTGCCTTGACCCGTTTGCCGTTCTGGGTGGCATTGCCGATGGCGGTTGCCGGGATGGATTTAACTTCCTCTCTGAGATGCCAGTTCAGCACCGGATCGCCCGCTTCCACGGTGAAGTGGTATTCCCGCACGGAAGGCGCTTCGCCGTTAAAGTAGAGACTGTTATCCTCCAGTACCACCTTATAAGTGCCGCCCTCTGCCCATCCGCCTGCGGGCGGCGCAACGGTGTAGGTGCCATTGTTATTGTTCCTGACATTGCCGACAACGAGGATCGTATTGCCGTCCGCGTCCACTTCGCTGGTGGGCTGCTCCGTGCCGATCAGACTGATCTTGCCCGTCAGGTCGCTTTCGGAATCGCTGTTGACGCGGATCGTAAAGTTCGGTCCGACATCCGTCGCTCCGGCGTAAGTCGGTGTTTCCACGCCCTCGATTGCATCGTAGTCCACCATCTTTGCGTAAAGGGACAGATTTTCGCTGAGCGGATCACCGTCGGCAACGGCCTTGTTATAGCTTTCATCATAATACCAGCCGACGAAGGCTTTCCCCGCTACCGAAGGCGTGGGAAGATTGGCAAGGGAAAGTGCAGAAGTTGTCTGTGTAAAGGTAGAAGTCGTTCCATCGGGCAGATACAGCGTGATGGTATGAGCTGTGCTGCCAGAACCGTTTCCACCAGAGCTGCCGCCAGAGGAACTGCTGCCGGAGGAATTGCTGCCGCTATTCGGCTTGCTCTGATCTTCCTTCTGGGGTGTCTCACCCGATTTACGCCCCACGATGCCGGGTGCTGAATACCAAATCTCCACCGCCTCGTCCGCACGCATACACAGCATCGCCATCTGGGCGCGGGTAGCATTGCCTTCGGGGGCAAAGCGTGTGCCGTCACCGTTCAAAAGCCCCTGTTTCCAGAGCTTCAGCACAGCATCCTGTGCGTAGGCGGGGGTACGCTCCAGATCCGCAGGCGTAGTGGTGACATTTGCGCCGGTCGCATAGTCCACTTGGAACGCTTCAAAATACCGCACGAAGAATGCTGCCATCTGTGCCCGGTTGATGAACGCATCGGGAGAGAATTTTCCGTCACCTGTGCCTACTGTGATGCCGTACCTCGCCGCCCACTGCACATAGGGGGCGTAGTACATCGTCTGCGGCACATCAGAAAACGGCGTCTCTCCACTGTGATCATCTGGATTTACACCGGCCATACGCCCAAGCACCGTAACGAACATTCCACGGGTCATGGTGCCGCTGGGACTAAAGGTGGCAGTTGAGGTGCCGTTGAATATGCCGTGGGAATAGACGTACTCCACAGCTTTGGCACACCAGTCCGAGGACTTTACATCCTGAAATGGCATTGTCTGGCTGGGCTGCTCCGCCCTGCCGCCGTTGCCTGCGGCAAGTACCTCCATGGGCAGCATCGTTACCAGCAGGACGATACTCAGCAGTCCGGCCACAAACCGGTTCCATTTTCTCCTCATCCAATACCCCTCCTCATTTTTTAATTGGATGTGCGGAAAGTACGCCTCCCTCTCAGGCGCACGCCTGAGAGGGTTTTGCACGCAAGCCCCTCCACAGCATGATGTTGCACTTTTATTTTACCATTCCCATACCGTGCTGTGTTGTGTTGTTTAGGGGCAAATTCGTGTCGTTTAGGAAAAAGAACCCTTTGCCGCTTGTGCAGAGGAACACACTTTGTTACAATGGCAAACAGGAAAGGAGGCGGTATCATGGAGCCTCAGCACAGAAAAATCTGGCCCGCAGCCACTCTGTTGATCCTTGCTGCCGCTGCAGCGGTCTTCTGCCTGTTCCGCCTGTCTCAGCCAGACAGGATGCAGACATCGCTTCTTTTAAACTGCACACAGACGAACCGGAACGGTTGGACCTTTGAGACAGAAAGCGGTCCGGTGGAACCTGTATTTGGCTTAGGCGGCTATCTGGATGGTATTCCGGTGGACGGAGACAGCCCGGTGGCGGCGGAGCGGGTCATGGAGGAACCTGGTCAACGGGATCTGCTGCAATTTTTTGGCTTTGGTGCGGGGATACAGGTGTTTCTGGATGGTGAACTGCTCTACACTGACTTTCCGAACGAAGAAAACCGTGCGGATGCCTTTTTGGAAGATGTGGATTTCAGCAGCATTTCCTATGACGATCTGCGCATCCCGCTTCCTATAGACTGCGCCGGGAAGACGCTGCGGATCGTCACCTACGGCACAGCCCTCAACGGTTTACTTTACCCTGCTTTCCCATCTCTGGTCAGTCGCTTTTCCGACTCTGTGACCGCTGTTTCCAGCATTGTCTGGCCCATGGCAGCCATCACAGCACAGGTCATACTGGCGCTTTTCCTGCTGCTGGTTTTCCTTTTCAGCGCCCAGACGGGACCGTATCTGTGGAAACTGCTGCCGCTGAGCGGCTATTTTCTGCTGACGGCGGTGCCTGTGGCGTGCGGCTCATTCTTCGCACTTTCTGCCGGATTGGATACAACGGGCAGCCTGACGGCCTGGCTCTGTCTCATTTATATTGACTTGCTGTTCTGCTTTCTGGCCATTTCCCTGCATGGTTGGAAGCGCCGGATATTGTTGATCGGAGCGGCGGCGCACATTTTGTGCTCGGCCCTGCGGTGCTTTACGTCGGTCACACTGTTTTACGGCAGGCTGATGGACTGGCTTGGCTTTGGCCTGTTCCTGCTGGCGGTTCTTTTGATGCTGCTCTCTCATGAACGGATGCTCCGTCGGACAAGCCTCTGCCTCTGCTGCGTCGCAGGCGCGCTGTTTGCCGCATGGTGCGTCAGCCGGTTCGTGGGCGTGGAATATCTCTATCCACTGAGCAATCCCATCACCTCCCTGCTCTACGGCAATCCGAAAGCGCTGTATACCCTACTGTGCGCTGTGACCGGTCTGCTCTGTGCAGTGCAGGTGGTGGCGGAGTTCATCCGCACCGCCTTCTCCCGCCAGCGGCAGATGATAGTCCTGCAAAGCCGCAGCCAACAGGCACAGGAGCAATACAAGCAAGCCCAAGAATCCCTTCGGAATGTATCGGCCTTCCGCCACGAGTGGAAAAACCACATCTCCGTGCTGTCGCTCTTGCAGCGCAAGGGGGATACCGAAGGTTTGACGGAATATCTTGCGCAGTTGGATGACCAGTTGGAGCAGCTTTCACCCCTCCATTATACGGCGAACTTCATTGTCAACACCGTTTTGCAGCGCTATGTAGCCAAGGCGAAAGAGATTGGCGCTGCCTTCCATGCAACGGCTCCGTTACCTGCCGAGCTGTCTATTGATGAGGATGACTTGTGCAGCTTTCTCTTCAACCTGCTGGACAATGCCGCGGAGGGCGCAGCCGGAACACCATCGGGCAAGCCGCGGGAAATTCGTTGTTCCTTGCAAATTCGCCAAGGCTACCTTGCCATCCGCTGCGAGAACACATTCAGCGGTGTGGTTGCCCTCGACGAGGAGAACAATTTGCTGACCACAAAGACTGCATCTGCCGACCACGGCTACGGACTAATTCAAATGCGCAGGATTGCTGCCAAATACGGCAGCACCCTTTCCGTCAGCTACAATGCGGAGCGTTTCACAGTCATGACCGCCCTCAAGCTGCCTTAAAACAAAAAAACGGACGCATGGGGAGACTTCCCATACGTCCGTTTTTTCATCGCTCATTCAGATATCGCACAAACTGTTCCCTGAATCGTTCGGCATACTTCCGCCCGATGGGCAGTTTCAAATGTTCAAGGGAAACAGTGCGGCTGCTGACTTCCCGCACACACGCCAGATTCACAAGAAAGCTGTTGTGGCAGCGGCAGAACTGCTCTGCCGGTAGATTTCCCTCGATTTCGGTCAGGCTCAGAGGGTAAAACTGCTCCCCGCTTTCCATATGAAACAGGCTCCCGTGGTCGCGGCTCTCCACATAGCGAATGTCTTCCAGCGGCAGCACCGCCATGCGCCCGCCCACCTTAATGGAAAAGGTTTTCGGTCGGTGATGGAGCCGCAGGTCGGTTTCAATGGCTCGTTTCAGTTCCGCTTTCGATACCGGCTTGAACAGATACTGAATCGGTCGGACCTCGTAGCCGTCTTTCAGATACTCCGAACTACCTGTGAGGAACAGAATACTGGTACGGTCATCTGTCATGCGCAGCTTTTTCGCAAGCTCCATGCCGCTCTCGCCGTCCATGAGAATGTCCAGGCAAAGCAGGTCAAACCGGTCGCCGGTCAGCAGCTGCGTTTCCAGTTCCTCTGCCGAGGAAAATGCAGCGATATGATGTTCGATTTCCAGGTCGGTGAGGACTTCGCCGCACAGTGCCGCCGCTTCCTCCCTCGTATCCTTTTGATCTTCGCAGACCGCCACTGTATACATCGCTCATCACCTCCCGGAGATCAGATAGATTTTAGCACAGATTTTATTTTTTTACAACAAAGCCGTTTGTTCGGACATTTCAAGCATCGACGGATCAGCGCGCAAGCGACATGGAGTAACGGCGACTGATTCAGTTAAGGAAATGATTGTCCTGGTCATGTTATGCCGCTAAGAAAACTATCTGGATGTGTAATGACTGAACACCGCTTTGTGTTGCTCAAAGTACCATATTTTCTTTTTCCATCGGCTCATTATGCCGTTGGAAAATTTTTTTGAAAATTTTTGCCGAAACTTTGCCAAAACCGCGCCTTCCATTCGGGATAGAAGCGAAAGGGGAAGAAAGCCGACCTCTCGGTGCATGAGAGGAGGTGAACGACTCTTGGAGCTGACACCATCCCAAAAGAAAACCGTTAGACATCAGTTCGACAGCTTTTGCAGGAAGGTTCTGCGCGAAGAAGCCCGCGATTATGAGCGTCATATTGCGTGGCGTTCCAACCATGAGGTATCCCTTTCGGAGCTGTCAGAGGAGCAGGAGCGCCAAATGTATGTGCTGGACGAGTATCCGTCCGAGCAAACGCATTTTCATGTGCAGGGCTATGATGTGGCAATCGAAAACGAAGATCTCGCCAACGCCCTGACGGTGCTGCCGGATGATAAGCGTGACATTGTTCTGCTTGCGTATTTCCTTGATATGACCGATCAGGAAATTGCGGACAAGCTGGACATGGTACGCCGTACCGTGCAATACAAGCGCGCTCAGTCCCTCAAGGAATTGAAAAAAGAAATGGAGGTTACTGAAGATGGCGCGCAATCTGAGTAATGCCGCTGCATCTCTGCTGCCTTACTCGACCATCGAAGCGGCAGCGTCCGGCAATGTGGACGCGATCAATGCTGTGCTGAAGCACTATGAGCGTTATATTGCGGCTCTGGCAACCAGAACCCTGTATGACGAAAACGGTGTTCCGCACCTTTGCCTCGATGAAGAAAAGGTATGCAGGATGCGAACCAAGCTGATTACCAAGATTCTTGACTTCAAGGTAAACAAAACAGCCTAAAAACCCATAGCAGCCCGTGCAGAAGCGTGTGCCCCTTTCCACGCTTCTGCAACGGGCCATTCGTGCATCCGCGAGGAAAGGTTCTTATCACCCGATAGGAGCCTTTCCCGGCTGATCCACAGCCAAATATCACACGCGCCTGAAAGCGCGGATATGCTGCACCTCGAAAACTTCATAGGCAACCGGATAACAACCCGAATGAAGCACAGCTCGGCAAATGGTGCGCCATGATCCACACAGAAAGGAAACTTTGGGTGAGCGATACAGCCAGTTTGCAGATGCGAGTGGCACCGCATTTGGCAACGACCTTCATTCGGATAGCAAGCACCATTGCGGCAGATCTACGCTTACTTTGAAGTGTTAGAAACAAAAGAGCAGATGCGTAAATATACGAGGCGGTTGAGAGCATTATTACCATAGCATGTTTCCAATTTTCGGCGCTTCCCAATACGTTGATATGCCGCAAACTGCGGAGATTGAAATTGGAATAGGTCAGATGCAAAATGCTGTGTTTCTGGATTAATAAAAAATATTGTTGTATAGTCACAAGAATGATATAATTTCAAAAGGTTGTCTTGGGGGGATTATAAATGCTTATTTATCTGGCCATGATAGAATCGGATGAGGATAAATCCAAATTCGAGATTATATATGATACCTATAAAAAGCTGATGCTTTACGAGGCAAATAAGATACTTATGGATACACATGATACTGAGGATGTAGTTCATGAGTCCTTTTTGAAAATTATTAAGATCATTGACAAAATTGAAGATCCGCAGTGTCCCAGAACACGAAATTTAGTCGTAACAATAGTTGAGAGAACCGCGATTGATCTCTATCGATACCGGAAAAGGCATTCATCTATGGCATTTGATGAAACTTATATCAATGTACCGTCTCCGCAGGATTTGGAAAAATTAGAAAACAGGATGGACATTTCTGCGGCAATTGCAACTCTTCCAACCGAATATCGTGAAATATTACTTTTGAGATATGACAGCGGATTTACAGAAGCGGAAGTAGCGCAAATACTTTCTATGACACAAGAAAATGTTCACAAAACTGTGCAACGGGCAAAAGCAAGATTGGAGAAAATATTAGAACGAGAAGGGGTGTAGAAGTGCATATTACAGATGAAATGCTGTTTGAGCATGCCGCTGATGCACGCAATATTTGGTTGAACACACTGCCGAGAGATGATGAGATTCCTGAATTTCGATGTTCCCACAGATTCGAACGAAAAATGCAGAAACTCCTAAAAGAACAGCGTCGTACACCTAAGGTAAATAGGCTTCTACGTTATATGAGACAAACAGTTGCTGCTATACTAGCCGTCGCGATAATCTCTTTCTGCGGACTTATGACGGTGGAAGCGTATCGTGAAAAGGTTATTGAAATTGTTGTTCGGGTCTTTAATGAGTTAACGGATTATCGTTTTGTATCTCATTCCAATAAGGCAGATGAAATTATACTACCAGAATTGTCTTTTGGATATATTCCTGAAGGAATGTGTGAAATTGCTAATAGAATAACATCAAATAATCGACGCTATATTATGTATGAAGATAAGCGCGGGGCATTCTTTGAAATGAACCAGCGCCCTGTCGGAGACGATGGCGATTATGGCTCTATCGTTGATACAGAAGATGCAACATGTGAAGTTATCACTATTAATGGGATTGAAGCGTATTTGAATAGCAAGGATGGGAATAATAGTATAATTTGGGTATATGACAATATTGTTTATAATCTATATGGAAATATAGATTTAGACGAGTTGAGTATGATTACTGAAAAAATAGAATATTTGTCAAAATAAGTGTCCTTGTTTACACCTCCTTCTTCGTAATTATAGGCAAATACGATGGAAGGAGGTGTTTACTATGTCTGTGAGAAAACAAAAGTATCTCGCTTGTGTGCTGTGCATGGTGGTCTGTATATCGATTATCTCGGCACCAAGGGCTGCTGCCGTAAATGATCCTACTGATAATGGATATAACGCTGTCGTACCATTGATGGATTATATTTACGACGCAGATTACGACTTTGTCGTTTCCGATGGGAAAGCAAGGATGTATGCAGTTGTTAGAGGACACTCTTCAAAAGCGGCAAAGTGTGAAGTCACGGTCGAACTTCAAGAGAAAGGGATAATTTTCTGGGATACCATTAGGAGCTGGACCCAGACAGAAAATGGACGACGAGCAGAACTTGATGTGTCTTACAATGTAACTACGGGCAAATCATATCGTATGGTTACAACTGTTACGGTTTGGAATGGAAGTGACTCAGAAAGCCGTTCCATGACATCGGAAGTACTTAAAGCGTGAAAAAGTGTGACTTGCATATATGCAAGTCACACGGGGCACCCCGTGTGAGATATGGGCATTGTAATCTAAATAACCACAACGAAATATTATGAAGAACTCCAGACTTATTAGCTTTGTCCTTTCCTGTGCAATGGTTTTTGCTCTTGTGGTTCCTGCTCTTGCTACTGACATTGAAACTGGCACTACTGTAAGAGGAAATTCGCTTTTGCACGCATTAGACACTAAAAATCAGGAATTTACTATATTGGAAGAAAGTACCCCCGCTTTATCTGGATTGCCTGTATCGTATCAATATACCATTGAAAGGACCACCGGTGAACCGGAAACTGTGCAGGTTACATTAAATCTCTCGATTCAAGGCAATAATAAAACATATCAGGCTGTTGTTACAGGAACCCCGAAAGTTCACACCATTAATATCAATAATTCTGAATTCGAGTATATTTCCGGACCGCTTCGCGGAAATATCAATATGGATGGTGAGATCTACAATATTATCGTCGGATTCCAGAAGCATTCCGAAAGTGAAGATATTCAGGGAGATGTAACAATTCAGGATGCCAATTACGAATTTGAACCCATGTTTTTTACTTTTGGTAATGTAACTGTTGACAACGAACTTCTTGAGGCCATCAG
>ERZ780208.2145-NODE-2145-length-14280-cov-2.351986_pt1 | contig 14280 bp, 13 predicted proteins | sample MGYA00511167_ERZ780208 | MGnify/ENA primary metagenome ERZ780208 (study PRJEB29588, sample SAMEA2159202) | human gut metagenome | biome: human gut; feature: human-associated habitat; material: faeces | place: Denmark | collected 2008/2010 ... | reverse complement strand
AGGTCTGGCCGCTTGAAAAAAGCGGGGAATTTCAACCCTTGACATCGATAGGGCAGGAGATCTCCTTATCCACGGATGCCGTGGAGACGGTGATGCCGTATGGGGTGGCGATGATGCTCGCCCAAGCCGACGGGGATGGGGCCAACCAGCAGTTTTACGCGGCCCTGTATCAGCAAAAACGCAATTATGTGCATCGCCCGGCAAAGCGCAGGGGCGATGTGCTGCCGGTAGTATGGGAGGACTGACATGAGGATCCCGAAAATGCCGAAAAGCAATCAATACCGTGTGTCTGTCCCGGCCCTGAACGGGGGCGTGAACCTGAACGATGCGCCGAACCTGGTGGAGGACAACCAGCTCACCGCTGTTTTGAATATGTGGTGGAAGGATCAGGCGTTGCGGACCAGGGCGGGGCTTGCGACCACCGTGGAGCGTTCGTTCCATATTCAGACGTCCGGCATTGGCGATTCCCTTACATACAAGGTGTATTCACCGGTGAGGGTGTACCGGGACGGAAAACCGGAGGACTATGTGTGCTGCTCCTGCGAATTCGAAACGAGCCGGGCAAACCATGTATTTCATTTTTACAGATTCAATGAAAGCGGGAGCGCCACGCATGTATCCTCCCTGACGTTTCTCGATTATGAAGACGGAGACCCGTATGCCACCGGCATGTTTATGTTTGCTGCAAACCCCACGGAGGACGGTATCGGTCTTTACGCAGTTTTCAACAGCGGCGACATATACAGCATGAATAAGAATTTTGAGCTCCAAAAAATCGACAAGTCCGCATTCTATGCCCCGCTAGTGGTGGTAAATGCAAAAGGATATGACCTATCTTTTGTTGGGACGCTGACCTGCGGAGGAACCTTTTTTGAGGGGTATAACCTGTTAACTGGTGCGTTTCGTACGGCATTTACGACAGACGGGGGTGCTGTACGTTTCAAGCTTCCAACAGAAGACCTGACGCAGAACAGTCAGGAGCCTGAACGAATCGAATATACGGATTCTGGTGGCAACGTTGTTGTATGGAGCGGATTCAGCGGAAGCACGATATATAGAGAGGCCACTGCAACGGTGGAAGGGAAACAAGTGACTGCCCGGATATATTACGGGTCCGGGTTGGTTGATTTTTATAAATCGGATGGTGGGGCGGCTTATGCCCTTCCGGCCACAAGTGTAAATAACCTTATCGTCACGGCCTGGAAAACGGATCCGGAGGCCACCAAAAAGATATCGAATATGCAGTTTGCCACTTGGTTCGGCGGGGACCGGTCCGGCATAAACGGGGGGACCCGCTTGTTTGCGTCCGGGAACCCGGATCATCCGAACCTGGTGCATTGGAGCGATATCAACAACCCCTTGTATTTCCCAGAAAACAACTACGCCTATATTGGGGAATCCTCCCAAAAGGTGACGGGGTTCGGAAAGCAGACGGACATTCTGGTGATTTTCAAGGAACACGAGATTTACAGCGCGGAGTATGTATCTGGAAACACCTACACGGCGCAGGATGTGATCGACGGCAAGGTGGTGGACGTGACCGCCAACGCCGCCGTTTTTCCCATTACCCCCATCAATTCCGGGATTGGCTGCGACTGCCCAAACACGATTCAGCTTTGCAACAACCGTCTAATCTGGGCAACCTCCGACGGGGCAGTATACGGCCTGATGGCGGCAAACCAGGCGAGCGAGCGGAATGTGCGCAAGCTGTCTGCTATGATTGAAAGCCGTCTGAAGGCGGAAGACCGGTATTTGTTAAAAAGCGCCCTCTCCTGTGATGTAGACGGGCATTACATGCTGTTTGTCTGGAACCGGGTCTATCTGCTGGATTATATGGACGGTGTGTTTCAGTATTACGCAACCTACTCCGACGAACGGAAGGCGCAGCGGAACATGTCTTGGTACTGCTGGGAATTCCCGGAGGAGTGTGTGCCCGCGGCCGTTATGCCGAAGGGGGACCGCCTGTCCGCTTTCTGTCTACAGTATCATTCGTATGACAGATCTGGTATGCCGACACGCGCGTTGTTCGGCGCCGCCTATCTCCTGGACGGGGAGAGGGATTGTGTCTTTCACCCGAGCGGACCGGCGTTTGAAACGGGAGAGTTTGATATATCAGTGGAGGACCGGGAAATCCAATCGTGTTTTCAGACAAAGGTGTTTGATTTCGGGTCTCAGGAACGGAAAAAGAAGATTCACCGGCTTCACATGAACATGGCCGACACGTCTAACGCCCGTATCACGGTATCCTACGTCACCGAAAAAGGGGCGATGGATGATGTGTATGAACTGTCCATGTCCGGCACTGGGGCAATGGTGGGGCGTATGCTCACACCCGGCGTGTCCAGGGTATGCCGGTTCGGCGTCCTGGTGAGCAGCGCCGGGGCGATCGGCGTGGACGGCCTGGTCATCCGGTATGAGATCGGCGGGGAGGCAATCTAAATGGCCAATTCGGCGCAAGAGTATATCGACAAGTTATACAATCAGTCACAGGGAGTGGCCGGACAGCTTCACGAGCAGCGCAAGCAATCGGACGACGAGGTCATCCAGCAGATAAACGCCGCCATTGATCGCGCTACCGCGTCTTCCACAAACCCATACAAAACTCAGATGGAGCAGCTTCCGTCTCAGTATCAATCGCTGTTTGACGCAAACGCCGTGCAGGAGCTGGTGGGGCGGCGGCAGGTGCAGGAGGCGATGGCGAACATGGGGTTGACGGATTCCGGGCTCAACCGGACGCAGCAAACCGCTCTTTCGGTGCAGCGCGGGAACGCGGATGCCAGCGTCCGGCTGGCACAGCAGCAAAAGACCCAGGAGCTCCAGGACAAGATATCCCAGCTCGTGGAGAACGCGGCGGCACAAAAACAGCAGCAGGAGGCGTCTATCCGCGCGAATACATCCGACTGGTACAATACCCTGCTGTCGAATTTCTACAGCACGGCCCAGCAGCAGGGAACCAGCTTGTACAACGCGGAGCAGGAACGGGCGGCCGCCGCAGCCGAGGCGGAAAGACAAAGACTGATCGCAGCAGCGGATGCCGAGGCCAAAGCGAAACAACAGGATTTTGAGAACCAGCTGTCAATTGCTAAGATCCTTCAGGATTCCGGTGCGTCGTCGGAAGAGGTCAACCGCTATTTGCAGAGGGCGGCATCCGGGGCCGGAAACGGAACGCTTATCAGTGATACTGCGAACACCACGCAGTTCCGGGCGGCTATGATGACGCCGGGTGAGTTCTCTCGCAGGAGCACAACCAAGACCAAGTACGGGAACTACGATAACTATATCAAATCGTTCCTGACCGATTGGTACAACCAAAACAAGCTATCCAACGAAGAGTTCGCCTTCCTTCTGAATTATTACGGGCTGTAGGGGTGATTTCATGGCATTGTCCTTTGAAGAAATCAAAAATAAGGTCACGGGGCAGCAAAGGAGTGGGACGGAATCCTTTGACGAGATCAAGGCCCGTGTATCTCAGATGAATATGACCAGCCCCCTCACGGCCGATGATGTGGACGCCTGGTTTGCCAAGTCACGCGAGCTGGAGGGCAAGACGAACCAATATCTGTCTGATTCCGGCACCTATGACGGGTGGAAGGGTGCCTCGTCCCCTTATGACGAGCTGCATAAGCACCGGCTTCAGGAGGCATCTGTCCGGGCTTGGCTGAACAGCAACAAGGACGCTCTCGGAGATCGATATGATGCGCTGACCGCCCAATTGGGAGATTACTCCGGCGGATTGGGGCGTCTTTCCTCGGGAATACGGGATACGTCGGCCAATTGGCGGAACAGCCAAATAGAGGAGAACAGAGATCAGCACATCTCGGACAATGTTGCGGAGGTGCTGACATTACCCCCTATTTCCGGCGAGGAAGCGATGTTTGTTTACCCGCGGTTTTCATATCCGGGGCTAACGGAAGATGAGAACCATGATTTTGTAGAGGCACTAAAGTCGGAAATGAAGGAAGGGCTTGGGGAAAAAGCGGCTTTGGATGCCGTTGTTGATCATGTTTATAAGGTTATGGGGCTGGATCCGCAGGCAAGCGGTTCCCGAGAGGCGTTGCCGCTGCACGCTCGATATGCTCTCGTAAGCATGATTCAGGACTCTGGGCTTCAGGATACTGCCGTCCGTTACGGAATCGGGAACCCGGTCCAAAGTGAAGCCGTAAATGATACGGAAGATGTGACGTATGAGAACTTACGCCCCTGGGACACAGTCAAGACGACAGGAACCGGACATAAACCTGCTGAATTCATGAGCGACGAGTATCTTAAGATCAACCGTTTAGCCAAGGAGGACAAGGCGCAGGAGATAGCTGATGCGATGTATTCTGGCGGAGGGCTTGGAAAAGCGTTCGCGGCAGGGGCAGCCAGTGGTATAAACCGCGTCGCTACAGGGCTTGAACAGTTCAAAAATGTGGCTCAGGGACGTACAGAGCCGGTAGCGCGAAATTTTAACGATTTTGCCGGCGACGTCATTGCAAGAGATGGCACAGCACTTCAAAAAGGAGTATTTGATATTACCAGTAATGTGGTTGCTATGGCCCCTGCCGTAGCGGCCGGGGGGCCTCTTGGCCTGGCCCTGACAGGGGTAACTTCCGGCGCCAATTCATATAGAGATGCTAAAATTGATGGGTATGCCACAGATGCCGCGCTGCTATATGGGGCTATTAATGGCGCGGTTGAAAGTAGCCTACAGTATGCACTTGGAGGAATTAAGGGACTTGGTAAGGGAGGGGCATCAAAGCTCATACAAAAAATACCCGGCATAAAGGATACTGCCTCAAAAGTAGCGGCGAAGGTTGTTACAAGTGACGCTGCTTTGAGGCATTTGAGGAATGCCGGCGGGCGCCTGTTGTCCATGACAGATGAGGGGTTGGAGGAATATTTACAGGCGGTGATTGATCCGGTCATCCGAAACGCTGTCCTCGGGGAAGACAATGCCTTTGAGCCGTTTTCGTCTGACAAGTTGTACGCTGGTTTAATGGGAGTTTTGACGTCGGGGTTGTTTAATCTATTTTCAGGCAACGGCGTGACACGTGCTCAAAATACAGAGGATCCTGGCGGTTCTGCCTCCACACAAAGTGGCATTTCATTTACTCAGTCGGATTTCAGCCCTGATGCTAAGAACGGCCGAGCGGGGATCGTACGTGAAACCGGGACGGCGAATCGTATCGACCCGGCCGCTATCCAGTTAGTTGCCTCAGTGGCCGAAAAAACCGGACGAAACATCCAGTTCGTAGAGACATTAGGAGGCCGCAACGGTAAATATGACGCAAAAACCAATACGCTGTATATTTCGGCTGACGCAGCAAACCCGGTAAAGACCGTGCTCAAGCATGAGCTGACACACAGCTTGGAAGGAACGGAGGCGTATAAGGAGTTATCGGATTATATTGCGGACATAGTGGTAAGGGAAACCGGAATCAGCCTAGATAACATAATCGAAGCCAAGATTGGCACTTACGCATTGGAGGGAGAGGCTCTGGATTCCGCCGGGGCCATGGCGGAAATCATTGCGGATTATGTGGGAGATAACCTATTTGCCAGTGAAGCCGCCATCCGGCGGTTATCGGCAGAAAAACCTGGTCTTGCCCGACGCATTCTCGACTGGATCCGTGAAATGAAAACCCGGCTGTTTGGTACTGAGCGGGATAATATGCTGGCGCAAGCCGAACGGCTGTACCGCAACGCGCTCGCGGAGCCGGTTGCGAGTAGAAGCGGCGTTCAGTATAGCGTACAGCACAAGTCGGATGGTTCCAAATACGTTCTGATCGATACTGATCAGGATATCTTTGACGGCGTCCCGCGGCGGGAATGGCCTAAGGTTGCCAGGCAGTACATCAACAGCCATTTCAGAGGAAAAGTCCTGCCGCTTGGCGATTACGATGCCGCGCGGGTGAAAACCAAGGCTTCCGGTGAATACGCACATCCTAGAAATCAGCATCCGACCCAGTCCTCCGAATTTGAAGCCAAAATGAAAGCCTCCACCGAGTTGGACAATCTGATGGAGGCCGCCGAATATGCGTATTCGGCAAAGGATACAAAATCCCACCCAGAGGCTTCTCTCGGGTGGGATTACTATACGGTGCGGTTTTTGCTGGATGGACAGGAATTCGAGGGGCTTATCAACATTGCCAATGGGGAAAACAGCCGCCAGTTTTACGACATGACAAAAATCAGAGAGGTCCCGGACACAAGAGCGGAGCCCGACGCCTCTCTGGCACGGTCAGCCCCCTCATTCCGGAACCTCTCTTCCGACACCATTGTACCGCAAAGCACAGATGGTGTCAATACCAGTATATCCGAAAACGGTCCGTATGATCCAAAATCCTCGATCGGATCAAGTAGCGGCAACACGGCTGCGGATATCAAGGCCATGGTGGAACGGTATGGCGCGATCAAACGGGGCGAGGCACCGGCACGGGATGTGAAAATCCCGAAGCGGACAAGTGACAATACCAAGGTACGGCAGTTTGTCCGTACGGCGGCGGAATCGTCGCAGGTCCCCGATTCCTTTTTGGACGGTATTACGGACGACGTGATGAACGATGTTTACAGCTATGTCCCGGCCAGCAACGAGGCTGCTATGAAACAAGCCGTCAACACGGTTGAGTCGGTCGGTTTAAACGGCGCTATTGAGCAGTGGAACGCTGTGGTCAATGGTCATCATGTACCCGGTAAAAATGACGTTGCCTTGGGAGAGTACCTCTTAACTCTTGCCGGTAAGAACGACGATCCGGCTCTGGCTTCTAAGATGATCACCGAACTATCTGTCGTCGCCACCAACGCGGGACAGACGGTGCAGGCGATGTCTATGCTTAAGAGGATGACGCCGGAAGGACGGTTGATGGCGTTACAAAAAGTCGCGGATCAAATTAACCGGCAAAATCCAAAAAGCAATATAAAAATACCGGAGTCAATCATCGATAGAGTTCAAAAAGTGAATCCACGTGACACGGAAGCCGTGGACGGGATAATGCGAGACGGGTTGGTATCCATTGCAGAACAGGTACCGTCCACCTGGCTAGACAAGTGGAACGCCTGGCGGTATCTGGCTATGCTAGGGAACCCCCGAACTCACGTCAGAAACGTGGCGGGGAATGCGGCTTTTACGCCGGTCATCTACGTGAAGAACATTCTGGCAGGGGCAATCGAAGAGGCAGTTGACGCCGTGTCCAAAGCGGTAGGCGGGAGAGGGATCACCCGCACAAAAAACGCTTTTTCCGGACTTCCTTTTTTGAAGAGGAGAAAATATCTGGATTTTGTTCGGCAGGACTATCAAAAAATGAAGGAGGTACTCAGCGCAGGCGGAGCCAGAAATCCAGCGGACGTCATAAGAGACAATCAGACCGTTTTTACATCCGCGCTTATGAAGCCAATAGAGGCGGCCAGAAAAGGCAACTTTAAAGCGATGGAGGCAGAGGATGCTGTTTTCAAACGGCTTCACTATGAGCGGGCGCTGATGCAGTATTTGTCGGCTAATAAAATCGACCTGTCAAAGCTGGACGCGGATACGCTGAATCGTGGCCGGAATTATGCTGTACGGGAGGCCCAAAAAGCTACGTTTACCGACGCATCCGCCTTGGCGAGTGCGTTAAACCGGCTGTCGCGAAAACACAAATCCGCACAGTTTATTGTGGAAGGTTTGCTTCCGTTTAAGAAAACCCCAATTAATATCCTGAAGCGTGGCGTCGAGTACAGCCCGGCTGGGCTTTTTGACGCGGTGACGAGAAAGGCGTATCAGTTAAAAAAAGGCGACATTACTACCGCAGATTTTATCGACAGCCTATCCGCCGGACTCACCGGCACCAGTATTATGGCGCTTGGCATGTGGCTCGCCTCCATGGGCGTACTGACTGGCGGACTCGGTGACGACGAAGAAGATCGGTTCTCCACGCTTCAAGGGCAGCAAGAATACGCCATTAATATTGGCGACACCTCTTTCACAATCGACTGGGCATCTCCTTCCGCGCTTCCTCTGTTGGTTGGGGCGGAAATTTTCAAACTGGGACAAGAATCCAAAGATGGGGATATCCCACTTTCCAAAGCATTGGAGGCACTGACTAATCTGTCGGAACCGATGGTAAACATGTCCATGCTACAGGGCATTAACGACGCCATCGAAAATGTCAAATTCAGCGAAAATCCTCTTGTGGATTTCGCCCTAAACGCTGGAGCCGGGTATCTAAGCCAAGGAGTGCCGACGCTGCTCGGCCAGATTGCCAGAACGTCCGACGACCGGCGCCGCCGGAATTACGTGGAGCAGGGTGAGGCGTTCCCTTCTTTGCAATACGCCGCACAGCGAAGCAAATCCAAAATTCCGGGCGCATTACAGACCCAGCAGCCGTATGTGGACGCCTGGGGAAGAGAAGAGCCGACAGGGAACATAGGAGAACGGGCGTTCAGCAACTTCCTAAGCCCTGGCTACGTCGGCGAACAGCAAACCTCCGATATGGAGGAGGAACTGAAAAGGCTGTACAAAGAGACGGGAGATGCCGGCGTTTTGCCGTCCGCCGCCTCGAAAAGCGTGACTTATGATGGGGAACGATACAGCCTCACCGCGGAGGAGTACACAGAGTACCAACGCGCCATGGGGAAAACGGCATATACGCTTCTAACTGATCTGACCGATTCCGCACCATATCAAAGTATGTCGGACGAGCAGAAGGTCGATGCGGTTTCCACGGCCTATGCGTATGCTGGTGATTTGGCGAAAGAGATTGTACTCGCGGAACGCGGCATAGAATATGCGCCATCCTCCAAGCGAAAAAACATGGACGCGGCTCAAAGAAACGGTGTTCCTGTGTCGGTATACCTCCAATACAGTATCCTGTCGAAAGATTTGAAGGTGGATAAAAAAGGCAACGGGGATGCCATCAATGGATCACTGCGCCAAAAAAAGGAGGCGCTGCTGACGGATATGAAAGTGAATAGCCAGCAGAGGCGGGTTCTTCTTGCGTTGGACGGATACGGAAGCAAGCAGCTGCGGGAGCAGATTCTTAACGGGGGGACAGCTTCCTCTAATGAAACGGCCATAGATCGATTACTTAAGGAGGCGTTTCAATGAGCACACCCATCAGGACTGTAACCTTTTCGGCAACCCCGTCTGGGGTAACGCCGGACCAGCCGCAATTTGCGGGGGTGCAGGGGGACCACAACGCCACGTCCGTTGTGTTTGCGCTGGATGAGGCGTTGGTGAACGCGGCGTATCAATACCGGTTCGAGTTTGTGGACGGCGCGGGCGGGTACGATACCACGGACTTTGTGGCCCTGGAAAACAGCCAGGCATCGTGTTTGTTGCCGGGGAACTGGACAGGCGCCGGATCGACCGGAACCATCCGGCTTTGTGCGGTAATCCTTGGCGCGGACAACACGGAGGAACAGGTGGTGTACACCCTGTCCGGACGCCTCAAATTTGCGCCCCGGGATACGGGTACGCCGATGGAGACGGAGTATGAAAAGGGGCTGTCGGGGCTGATCGCGGACACGAAGGACGCGGCGGATGCGGCCAATCAAGCGGCGGCAGATGCGGAGGCGAAAAACGCAAACACAGCGGCATCCGGAGCCAATCAGGCAAAGTCGCAGGCAGAAGCGGCCGCGACCCGGGCTGAACAAAAATCCGATGAGGCCAATACGGCGGCGGCGAACGCAAACACAGCGGCGTCCACAGCCAATCAAGCGGCGGCAAATGCGGAGACAGCGGCGGATACGGCGCAGACGGTGGCCGATACGGTACAGCAAAAGCTTGATAACGGGGAATTTATTGGCCCACCGGGACCACAAGGCAAAAAAGGGAACCCCGGAGAGGATTTTCGCGTCCTTGGGTATTATGACACCCTGGCGCTGCTTCAAGCGGCGGTTCCGAGCCCTACTGCGGGAGATGTGTACGGCGTGGGAACGTCAGCCCCGTATACCATCTATATTTTTGATGCGGTTGGCGGAACATGGGTGGACAATGGGACGATCCAGGGCCCGCAGGGCGAAGCGGGAGCGGACGGAGCGCCCGGCCCGAACGAGGTGAGCACCAACACAGCGACAAATATAACCGGCCTGCTTAAAGGCAACGGGGCCAATGTATTGGCGGCGGAGGCAGGGGTAGACTTTGCCACGGCAGGAATCGCGGAATCTGGCGGATCGGCGTCTACCGGGTATTGGGTTAAATATGATGACGGGACGATGATTTGGACCGCGACAAGGACCATGTCAGTGGAGCCTTTTTCCGCGTCCGGGAGTTTATATATTAGCTCATTTATAGATTTGGGGACGTTTCCGGAATCGTTTTATGGGACTCCCTTTGTTAAGGCGGAGCAGCAATACGAGCCAACCAAATGGACCACATCTGTGACCAACACGTCGTCGACATCGGTCGGTAAGGTTGCGGTCTTGAGCGCACTGGCAACGACTAACGGAACGCCGCTATCGATCAAGTGTTTCGCCATCGGCCGGTGGAAGTAAAGGAGGAACCCCGATGACCATACACACCCGATACATGAAGGAAAACGATTGCTATAAAACCGCCCGGCAAAACCAGCTAAAGGGGATCATGGTCCACTCGACGGGGTGTGCGTATGTGCCCGCCTCGGGGTGGTTCTCCCGGTGGAACAAGCCGGGGATCGAGAAATGCGTCCATGCCTTTGTCGATGACAAGGAGGTATGGGTCTATCTTCCCTATGAGATGGGGGCGTGGCACAGCGGGACGGGAGGGGCCAACCCCGCCAATATTGACCATATTGCCTTTGAAATGGTCGAGCCGGGGCCGGGCGCGTCGTCCCCGTCCTACAGCCCCTCCCGGTATGAGGCGTATACCAGGGCTTGCATCGCCAATGCCGTGGTTTACTGTGTAATGCTCTGCCGTCAGTTTGGCTTTACGGCGGCGGATATCACCAGCCACTATGGGGGGTACAAAAAGGGGATCGCCTCCAATCATAGCGATCCTAAGCACTGGTTCGACAGGCACGGGTACAGCATGGACATGTTCCGCCGCGAGGTGGATCGGAAACTGAAAGGAGAGATTGAGGTCATGGGGAAGGTAGTCAATGCGGATGCGCTGATCGCCTGGATCAATGAAAACGCGGTGGAAACGGAGGAGGGGAGCGTGGAGCCCGCGCCCCCGGCCGAGGCCCCGGAGGTTACATACCAGGCATACGCCAATGGCAGATGGTGGTCGGAGATCACCGGCTGCCACGATGAGGACACCAGCGGATATGCCGGGGTATTGGGCAAGGCTCTATCCGGCCTGTACGCCAGGTCCAGCCGTGGGGTGATCCGGCTGCGCGTCCACCAGATCGACGGGGACCGGTGGTTAAATTGGCAAACCAACGGCCAGGACTACGCGGGCAATCTCGGTAAAGACATCGATCTGATTCAAGCAGAGCTGATCGACTGTCCCGGATAGGCCGTGGAATACCAGGCATCCAACCCCGGCCGGGACTATTGGTCCTGGATCCGCAATTGCGACAACCCCACCCCCACCCTGCAATATGCCGGTGTCCCCGGCAAGCCCATTGACCGGGTGCAGATGAGGATCGTGGGGGTGTAATCACATGGAGTGGCAAATCGTGGGGGTGATCGTCACCCTGGTGGGGTTTTTGGCGGTGATCCTGCCGCCGATTGTCAAGCTCAACAGCTCCATTACGAAACTCAACATCACGATGGAGCATATCACCAAGGAGCTGGGGGAGCTCAAAAGCGACAACCATGATTCCCACCGGCGCTTGTGGGACAAGAACGACGAGCAGGACAAGGCCCTGAACGACCACGAAACCAGAATCACGACATTGGAAAGGAAATGAGGACATGGAAATTCTGAGCTATATTATCGACAACGCCCTGGTCCTGATCCCGGCCCTGGTCATCATCGGGGCTATTGTCAAACATATCGAGGTGATCCCGGATAAGTTTATCCCGCTGATCCTGCTGGTGTTCGGTGTGGGCGGGGCCTTGGCCATCATGGGCCCCACCGTGGACGCGGTGATCCAGGGCGTCCTTGTAACCGGCGCGGCGGTGTACGGCAACCAGCTCGTCAAGCAGATGGGAAAGAGTGAGTAATGCCAACCAGTAGCATATACCACGATGTGGTGATCGACAGTGACGAGGCGGCGGAAAGGCTGTTGGAAGTGCTAGAGCAGTCCGAAAAGTGGGCCGAAGGAAACGTTGAGCCGCAAGGCGGGGAAGTATAAAAAGAATCGTAACCAATGGGCGTCCGCATATGACGGGCGTCCTTTTCATTTAAAACATAAAGGAGAATGGATTTATGTTAGTGAAAATCAGCGGCAAGGAGAATTGCGAAATCTTGACGGCAAACAGTAGGGACGTGGCAGAGCATTTCGAAAAGCAGCATAAGGACGTACTCGAAAGCATCAGAAATCTCGTGGCGGAAAATTCCGCCACCAAATCGATGTTTATTGAGGCGACCTACGAAAACCGCGGCAAGCTATATCCACAATATGAAATTACGCGAGATGGGTTTTCACTCCTAGTCATGGGATTTACCGGCCAAAAGGCTTTGGATTGGAAACTCAAATATATTGCTGCGTTCAACGAAATGGAATCGGAACTGAAACGGATTTATGCAGAGCGTCAGAAATGGGAGATCGAACGGGCAAAAGGAATCTTGATCCGCCACATTCTGACCGATACCATCAAAATGAAGGTGTCTGAAAGCCCTCATAAACGTTTTGCCTATCCTAATTACACAAAGCTCATTTACAGAAGCATTTTTGGGATGCCGCTGAAGGAACTGGAGCAGAGCTTCGGCGTGAAGCCGAAAGAGACCGTTCGGGATTATCTGAACGCGGAACAGCTCAAAGAGGTCGAAAGCATGGAAATGCTGGTAAGCAGCTTAATCAACATTGGTATGGGATACGATGAAATCAAATCCTTTATTTCCGAACGGTATACTTTGCGTTTGTCCGCGTAAAAAGCAAGCCGGGGGCATCCTATTGGGTGCTCCCGGTTGGTTTTATTTGAGTGATTGCCTTGTATTATCATTAAGTCGCCATACACAGTGACCAAAGCACATATATCATGTATGTATATACTCGTATAACATATTAGCTAATTTTTCCTCGCTTGTGGGTCCTCCATCAAGCGAGGATTCTTTATACCCAAAATAACCAAGCACATCCTCAATACCATAATATCGGCACAGAAGCAGCAAGCAATCTGGCGACGGTTGACTATGACCGTTTTCCCATCCGTATACGGTCTTTTCGGAAATATCGACTCCGTTGGTTTTTAAAAATGAAGTCACGTCTTTAACCGAACGCCCGGACTCCGTTCTAGCTTTTCTCAGATGGTTACCTATGTTGTTAGACATATCATCGCCTCCGCGCTAAAAGAATATCACGTATATTTTTCGGTGTCAATAAAATTCTCTTCAAATTTTGGAAAATATATCTTGACATTCCAAAATATAAAGAATATAATAAGAGCGTGATTTTCAATTTGAAGAATCGGAGGTGACTTGATGGACATTTCGACAAAGCGTTTAGTTGAGTTCGCGCGAGACAAAGGGGTATCGATTCTCAACCTATCGAAAAAGACAGGCATACCTTACGGCAAAGTATATTCTTGCTTTTCAGGAAAAAGAAGTCTAAGGGCGGATGAATTTTTATCCGTGTGCAAATTTCTTGAAAAAAGCCCTTTAGACTTTTCGCCGGAAGGCAGGAGAGGGGAGGATTCCGTCGATCAAAAAGGCGCATAAAAAAACCGCCCTCAAGGAGAGGGCGGGAAGGAGGTGTTATTAATTGCATTTTTCAGACGCCGTTTATGCGAGCAGCCGAAATGCGACAGGAGAGATTATAGAATTCACGGGACTCTTTATTGATAGCGAAAAGCCGCGCGTCGATGCTATTCAGGATGCACTTATAGGAACTTCAACAAAAGAAGCCCGGTCAATCCTTAAGCGACTGCTTCAAATCCTGGATGATAACATGATCATAACCAAACCCGATATTACTTAATCTACACAAGGAGGCGATGATGTGACAAAAATGAAGCCGATCTGTGACTGGAGTGCCGTTCCGCTCATGTTTGACATCCCCATAGCCTGCGCTATTACTGGTCGCTCGTATGAAAATATTAAGTACCTGTGCGGAAAAGGGCAAATACCGGCGTTTAAAGTCGGAAATGAATGGAGATTTGACAAAGACTTATTCCGCGAATGGATGCAAAAGCAGAGCTTGAAAAACATGAAAGGAAGTGAGGGAAAATGGAATGGATCACAAGCCCGTTGAGCGTGGCGTTTGGGTCGGCGGGGTTGCTGGCCTGTGCTGTTGGGCT
>ERZ780208.2144-NODE-2144-length-14283-cov-4.252249_pt1 | contig 14283 bp, 10 predicted proteins | sample MGYA00511167_ERZ780208 | MGnify/ENA primary metagenome ERZ780208 (study PRJEB29588, sample SAMEA2159202) | human gut metagenome | biome: human gut; feature: human-associated habitat; material: faeces | place: Denmark | collected 2008/2010 ... | reverse complement strand
GCTTGACGGTGGTGGAGCCGGAGTCGATGCCGATATGCACCGGGCCGCACTGGGCGCCGAACGCCACCCGCGGCACGCTGTGGGACATATGGCGGGCATGGAATGCCTCGTACTCTTCCTTGCTGGCGAAGAGGGGCGGCTCGCTGGCGTAGGTCGCCGTGGCGGCATACTCATCCAGCGCAGCGGCCACGTCCGAGAGGACGAACTCCTTGTCGGCGTAGAGGGCAGCGCCCAGCGCGACGTAGAGCAGGCTGTTCTCGGGGCAGGTACCGGTGACGCCCAGTGCCTCGTCGAAGCTCTTGCGCAGCACGGTGCTGAAGGTCAGCGGACCGCCCAGATAGAGGATATTGCCCTGAATGGGGCGTCCCTGTGCCAGACCGGCGATGGTCTGGTTGACCACGGCCTTGTAGATGCTGGCCGCGATGTCCTCGGTCTTTGCGCCCTGATTGATGAGGGGCTGCACGTCGCTCTTGGCGAAAACGCCGCAGCGGGATGCAATGGTGTATGTACGGGTGGCCTGTTCGGCCGCCTTGTTCATCTCATCGGCACTCATCTTGAGCAGCGTCGCCATCTGGTCGATGAAAGCGCCCGTGCCGCCGGCGCAGCTGCCGTTCATGCGGACCTCGGTGCCGTTTGTCAGGAAAAGGATTTTGGCGTCCTCGCCGCCCAGCTCGATGATGCAGTCGGTGCCGGGGGCCAGCCGGTTGGCGGCCACACGGGTGGCAAAGACCTCCTGCACGAAGGGGACCTTGCAGCTGTCGGCCAGGCCCATACCGGCGGAGCCGGAGATGGCTAAGTAGGCGCGGCCATCGGGCAGATATTCGGCGGCAACCTTCTCAAGCAGCGCCCTGCCCTTCTCTAAAATATGGCTGAAATGGCGCTCGTAGGTCGAATAGACGATCTGCCCGGCGTCGTTCAGCACAACACATTTAATGGTGGTGGAACCAATGTCCAGACCAACTCTCATAGGATTTTGCCTCCTGCGGATGGAGTGAAATTGCGGGATATGTGCGCCGGGTCTGCCCCACGGCGATACAATATCAGACTATATTATACAGGGTTCTGCACGATTCGGCAAGAGTACGGTGCAGGAAAACACGTTGTCAAATGCAGAAATCTGTCCTAAAAAAACACCGAAGCGGTGCAGGAAAGTCCTGCACCGCTTCGGCATCAAAAGAAAAGAGGAGTATGGATGAAAAACTTGGGGTTCTGTTCTCAGGCCCGGGTCCCTGCTCCCTTCCTGAGAACACTTATAGTATACCCGCCATTTGTGTTAAAGTCGTGAAGGAAAATTCAACAAATTAAGAAGGGTTTGTGAACAAAAGAAAGAGCCTCCCTTGTCAAATGGAGGTGTAGCGTGTAGAAAAAGTCTGTTTCCGGGATGTTTGTAGGGATGGGTCTTGACCCATCCGCACATCTGGCCGCGCGCAGCGCATAAAATCGCGCCGAATGGCGCGCGGTTTTCTCGTTACGTCGTGCTTTTGGCAAGGCAGCACGGAACGGTCAAGACCGTTCCCTACAAAACAATCGATAGGTTGTAAATGCAAGATAAAGCCAAAGAAGGTTTTTCGACAGTCTGACAGGAGGCACCCGAAATGGGTGCCTCCTGTTGCATTTTGAAACTATAAAAGCGGTGGTCTTGGCGCGGATCGCACCAAGACCACCGTTTGCTATGGCATACACCGGCGGGTGCGCCCAGAGCCACGCCTACCCGGATACAAGCCGTTGGTGTTCCCTTGCGGGATGTACTCCGCTTTCCCGGAACTGCGGAGAAAGCCGTTGAAATCATACAGGATTAGTTGTTTCCGTGTGGTGGCAGCACGTGGAGCGTGCTATAATAATGGCGAGAACCAACCCAACAGCGTAAAAAAGTCGGCATCAAAGCCGATGACTGACCATGGACGGCACGCTCTTTGGTTTCCGTTGGGGTAAAGCAGATTTCCCGTAAGATATTCGTAAAAGGGAGGACGAAACGGGTATGAAAATCGTTTGTGGGGCATTGGCCGCTCTTTTGTTCTGTGTGGCAAGCGCGATTTGGTATGTGTATCAAAAAAAGGCGGTGTTTCTGCCAGCACTTTTCGGCTTATGCGGCTTCCCCAAGATAAAGGAAAGCTGTTATTATGATGAAAGCGGACACTTCCGACCGGCAACCAAGGAGGACAAGGTCGGTTTTTTTATGCAGCATCCAATCTTTGGCGGCTTTAATCATATGTTCTTCAATCTGGAGGATAACGCGCTAAAAGCCATTGCCCCTGCAAAGTACAAGGATTTCATGCAGGCACAGGGCCGTGCGGAACAGACCGACACCGCGCTGGATGCGTTCAATTATCTGACGGGCCTTGTGGAGAAGGGACAAGCCAAATTGGTGTCCGGCCTGTACCCGCAGGAAGCCATGAAGGACCATCCCGATCGAAGCCATCTGACGGGAATGTTTTACTACGGGCAGCCGGGCAAGCCATTTGCCATTGTGGTTCCCGGGGGCGGTTTCATTTCTAATGTGACGGATTGCGAGGGATACCCCATCGCGATGGAACTGCATAAAATGGGATATTCCGTCTTTGTCCTCAGCTATCCGATCGGCAAGCAACTGGGCGAAACAGAGCCGTTGAAGCAGGGGCAGGCAGCTGCTAAGGAACTGACACAGGCGATCCGTTATCTGACGAACCATCAAAAGGAACTTGCGATCTGTATGGATGATTATGCCATCTTCGGGTTCTCGGCCGGGGGACTTATGACGACAGCCTATTCTTTTGCAAGCTATGCCGATTGCTGCCACAATCATCACCTGCCAAGGCCGAAGGCGATTTTTCCTATGTACGGACTGGATTGGAATATCAAAGCACTCCCGGAGGATCAAGGTTTGGCCGTGTTTTCCATCGCAGGGCGTCAGGATGAGTTCGGCTTTGCCAACGTAGAAGCACAGCTTCCGGCGTTGGAAAAAACACTGGGCAGAGAAAATGTGAGCGTCAAAATCATTGACGGTCTGGGGCATGGCTTTGGCATTGGGTCAGAAACCAAAGTGAAAAACTGGCTTCAGGAAGCAGTTGTCTTTTGGGAAGCGCACAGATAACAGAGAAGCGAGGAAAACCGTATGGGCGAGATTTATGCTGCAAAAACCAATCACATCACAAACCCTGTAGGCTATGCTCTGAAGCCGCTGGTGTTTTCGTGGAAGGTAAAAGGGTGCAAAGGGCAGGAACAGCGCCACGCAAGGATCATGATCAGCAAAGAGCCGACCTTTACCACGCTTTGCTTCGATACGGGAGAGGCCGCACTTGACAGCCGCGCCGCAAGGGTAGAATTTGATCCACAACCCTGCACAAGATATTACTGGAAAGTCCTTGTGGCAACGGATGCCGCAGAAACGATCGAGTCCGACGTGCAGTTTTTTGAGACCGCCAAAATGGAGGAGCCATGGACAGCCCAGTGGATCACCTGTGACAGCAGCCAGCAACGTCATCCGATTTTTTCCAAGCGGATCAGCCCGACCCGGGCAGTTGCACGCGCAAGGCTGTATATTTGCGGTCTGGGATTGTACGAAGCATATTTTCTGGGGGAAACCAGCAAAGTATCGAGCAAAATCGGCGACGAGTATTTAACGCCGTACTGTAACAATTATGCACAGTGGATTCAGTACCAGACTTATGATGTTACGGAGCAGGTATCAGAAGGTGGTATGCTGTCGATCCTGCTGGGAAACGGCTGGTACAAAGGGCGGTTCGGATTCAGCGATCCTGAGCGGAAAGAATACTATGGAAGTGAATGGAAGCTGATCGCGGAGATTCACATTGCGTACCAAGATGGCACAAACGAGGTGGTCGGCACCGATGAGACTTGGTCGGTAAAACGAAGCAACCTGTGGTTCTCCAACATTTATGACGGCGAACGGCGGGATGATACCTTGCCGCCTACCCCGGAATGCTGCGCACGGATCGCACAGGCACCGAAGGGGCGGCTTATGGAACGGCTGTCTATCCCGGTCAAGGCACAAATGCTGCGGAAGCCGGTGGCGTTGATCCATACGCCGCGCGGTGAAGAAGTATTCGATTTGGGGCAGGAAATCACAGGAATTTTCCAACTGCGTGTGCGGGAACCGGCGGGGACAACGATTCGCATTCAAACCGGCGAGGTGCTTCAAGATGGGTGTTTCTATAACGAAAACCTGAGAACGGCACTTTCGGAATATATCTATGTCTCAGATGGAAAAGAAAAAACCATTGTTCCCCATTTTACATACTACGGCTACCGTTATGTAAAGGTCAGCGGTGTTTCCAACCTGTCATGTGAGGATTTTACAGCCATCGTGCTGCACAGCGATTACGAGAGCATCGGCAACGTGAAAACGGGCAATGCGCTGGTAAATCAACTGATCTCTAATGTAGAATGGGGCATGAGGGGAAACTTTCTCGATGTGCCAACCGATTGCCCGCAACGCGATGAGCGAATGGGCTGGACCGGCGATACGCAGGTCTTTTCCGCAACGGCAAGCTATCTGGCCGATTCGTTTGCCTTCTATCGGAAATATTTATACGATCTGTATCAGGAACAGCTCTTGGCTGGCGGTATGGTCCCCGAGGTCGTCCCCACATTCGGACCGAGCAAGTGTTCCTGCGCATGGGGCGATGCTGCGTGTATCATTCCGTGGAATGTATATTTGTTCAGCGGTGACAAAACGATCCTTGAAAACCAGATCGAGAGCATGAAAGCATGGGTCGATTATATCCGCAAGATCGACGGCGATCACCATGGATGGAGACAGGTTTTTCATTACGGAGACTGGCTGGCGCTTGACCGTGCCGGGGCCGTTGCAAACAGCGTTTACGGGGCGACGGACGAAGCCTACATCGCTGACATCTACTATGCGGCAAGTGCCCAGATCGTTGCCAAAGCGGCCGCAGTTCTCGGTCTGGAAGAAACAAGACAGAACTACCAGGCCATCGCCGACCGCCAGTGGCAGGTGGTGAAGGAAGAATATTTTACCGCTACCGGCAGATGTGCCGTGAAAACGCAGACAGGGCTCGTCCTTGCACTGAAATACCATTTGTCGGACAATGAACGTCTGACGGAGCAGATGCTCCGAAAACTCCTTCGGGACAACAAAAATAAGCTGAACACCGGCTTTGTGGGGACCCCGCTGCTGTGTAACGTCCTGACCGAGCATGGCATGACGGATTTGGCTTATCGGCTGCTCCTGAACGAGGAGTACCCGGGCTGGCTCCACGAAGTAAAGTTGGGGGCCACAACGGTGTGGGAGCGCTGGAACTCGCTGGATGAAAACGGTCGCATTTCCAGCACCGGGATGAACAGCCTGAATCATTATTCCTATGGCGCTGTATTGGAGTGGATCTTCCGCCATGTAGCCGGGATCGATGTGACGGAGCAAGGCCCGGGCGGCAAGATGATGCGCATCAGCCCCAAGGTGGATCACAAGTTGGGCTCGGCAAGCGCGGTTTACGATTCGGCCAGCGGGTGCTATCGCTGTGGGTGGCAGATCGAAAACGGCGACCAAATCACAGTCACCGTCACCGTTCCGTTCGGTGCAAAGGCGCAGGTAATCCTTCCGTATGCGCCAGACTCCGTATACCACGATACGGATAACCCTTTGTTTGAAACGGTGGAAAACGGGATCTGCTGCGTAAAGGCCGGGCAATATACGGTCACCTACAAGGCCGCAAGCCCCTTGAAAAAAAGCTACAGCGTAGACTCTACGCTGGAAGACTTGTTGGGTGAGCCGGCGATCAGGGCGTTCCTTTCCAATATGATGGAGGTGGATATGATCCCGGATCTTGCGTATGGGCTTACGCTGCGGCAGGCCGCCGAAGCTTTCGCGGGCGGGGTGAGCGCAGAGCAAGCACAACGTCTCAACGCATTGCTGGAAGAATTTTGAACGTTTCAGGAACACGTTCCCGACGAAGGAACGCTAATTCCTACAAGCACAGGAGACCATTATGGAGCTTACAAGACTTAAAGCAAACAGTCAATACAGACCATGCGTGGACGAAAAGCATGGCAGGGCATCTGATTCGCAAGATCGAAGAAAACGGGGGCTGCCTTGACACTGGTTTTCTTGCGACGCCGTATCTGCTGGATGCGATTTGTAAGACCGGCAGGGTCGATCAGGCCTATCAACTTTTGCTCCAGACCAAGTGCCCATCATGGCTCTATGAGGTGAAGCAAGGGGCGACAACGATTTGGGAAAACTACATCGCTTACAAGGAAGATGGAACCCCTGTTATGACAAGCCTGAACCATTATGCCTTTGGCTGTGTGGACGACTGGATGTTCCGTAAGATCAGCGGCATTCAGCCAGCGGCACCCGGCTTTAAGGAAATCGTGATCGCACCGGAGTTGAATGACGCATTCACCAATGCAAAACGCGCCTATATGAGCGAATACGGGAAAATTGCAACTGCATGGGATCTCAAAGATGGCAAGTTCCATATAGAAGTGGATATCCCCTGCAACACTACGGCAGTGGTAAACCTGCCAGACGGAAGTTCGTACAAGATCGGAAGTGGTTCCTATACGTTTGATTGCGATGTAAAGCAGTAATTCTGGGCAAAAACGTCAGATCAGCGGGCGGCACCGCGATGGAACGCCCCATTTTCCAACACACGGAAAGGAAGGATAACATAATGGAAAACACTGTTACCAAAAGGGAAAAATTCAGCTACGGTATGTATTTTATGGGCCAGAACGTATTCTACGGCCTGATTGGATACATGACCACTTATTTCACGGATGTCGGCATCACGGCGGCTTTGGTTGCGGTCGTGGCACTGATCACAAAAGTATGGGATGCCATCAACGATCCCATCTTCGGCATGATCATGGATAAGGTGCATTTTAAGAAAGGAAAATTTCTCCCCTGGCTCCGAATGTCTGTCATCGCGATCCCGGTCTCTACCATTCTTCTTTTCGTGATCCCTACGGGCATCCCGTTGGTGGCCAAGGTCATCTGGGCGACCCTTGCCTATATGCTGTGGGATACAGCCTATACGCTTTGCGATGTGCCGATTTTTGGCATTGTCACTACAATGACGCTTGACCAGAAAGAGCGCGTGTCCCTGAACAGCATCGGAAGAATTTTTGCAATTTTTGCCGGCATTGTGACCGGCATCCTTTTGCCGCTGGTCCGACAGAGTTTGGGCGGCTGGGCTACGACTGTGATCGTGTTGTCCATTTTGTCCGCTGCCATGATGATCCCGATGTGTCTGTTTGCAAAAGAGCGCGTGATCGAAAGAGAAAAAGCACGGGATGGAGGAGCCGAGGAAAACTATACGCTGCGCGATATGGTCGAATGCCTGCGTTCCAATAAATACCTGTTGATTTTCTTTGCTGCTCCTCTTATCAGCAGTCTGCTCAATATTGGTGCCACCTGGGGGTTATACATTGCCCGGTATTGCCTCGGCGGCGAAGAAATTGCTTCCTTTGTCTCGATGGCGGTGATCGTTCCGACACTGATCGGTGCGGCGATTGCTGTACAACTATGCAAGAAATATGACAAATTCAAAATTTTCTATTTCTCCTATATGTTTGCTTTGATTTTGGGCATCGTTCGCTACATAGCCGGATATGAGAACATGATGGTCTATGTGATCCTAAACGCACTGGGTGGATTTCCTCTGGGCATCGCCGCGATCCTGCAATACCAATTCACCCCCGATTGTTATGAGTACGGGCAGTACAAAACCGGGCTGAAAATGCGTGGCGTTACTTTTGCGGCGCAGACGTTCTTTACCAAACTGAACGGTGCGATCGCAACCGCCGCCAGCGTTTTTGCCCTGACTCTGATCGGTTTCAAAGAAGGTGAGGGCGTCATTCAGGCGGCAGGATTTGCCGATAAATTGTGGACCTTCAGCTGCCTTGGCAGCATCATTGGGGGGATCGGCACGCTGCTCATCCTGCGCCTGTACAAACTCAACGACCATGATGTTCAGCTCATGTCCAAGTGCAACAATGGTGAGATCACCCGCGAGGAAGCGGAAGCACAGATGATCAATCGGTACTAAGTCATCTCTACGTCAATCACTTGCGGCTGAGAAGCACTTTTTCCTGCATCCCTCCCAAAAATCCAATCGGCATCAGAATCCCGGATTTTTTGGGGGGGATTTTGCCGCATGATCCCGTTGGACGATCTGATCGGCTGTTTCTCGTTTGTACGGGAGAACAGCATAAAATCATTTGTTTTGCTAAACTTTGGAGGCAAGCTGCAACACATGAATGGATAGGAACGTATTAAAATGAAGGCGAAAAGTCAGAAAATCGGCGCGCTGGAAAAGGTCAGTTTCTTCTTGGCCAATGTCGGCAATATTCCTTTGATGTCTCTGCTCTCGTCGTTTTTCACACTGTTTTATACCACGATCGTTGGTCTTGATCCGGCAGCGCTGGGCACTCTGTTCCTGATTTCCAAGGTAGCGGACGGCATCAGCGACCCGATCATGGGCTATTTTCTTGACAAATTTCCCGTGACCAAAATGGGAAAATTCCGACCTATGTTGATCCTTGGCACGGTGATTTGCGTAATCAATTACATTTTCCTGTGGTTTGGTGCGGTATGGAGTCCCGTTGGAAAATATGTGATCGTATACATCACATACCTCCTGCTTGGGTGGACCTTTGACATCATGGACATTTCCCTGAACAGCCTCTTGCCGGTCATGACAGCCGAAAACAAGGAGCGAAATTCCCTGTCCCTCATCAAGGCACTCGGATACGGCCTTGGCGGCGCGGCGATTTCTATTCTCGCCCCCATCATCGTTGCGTCGGGCACACTGGAAAGCTACTATATCCTGATTTTCGGCTCCATGGCTGTCACCTTAGTGTTCTCCATCCTTGGCGCTTTGGGGGTCAAGGAGCGCGTAACGCCCAAAGGCACCGACGACGAACGGTATAGCCTGCGGGAATTGTTTCAGTTCCTTCGCTTCAAGCCAGTCTGGACGCACTTCCTCACGATTCTGCTATCCACGGTCGGCACCTCCCTTAGCAGTGGCACCGGCACCTTTTTCTACACTTATATTATGAAGGATCTCAAACTGATGTCAGGTGTTTCGGTTGTTTCCCTTGTGATTACTCTGCTCGGCATGGCTGTGGCACCTGTTTTGGCAAACAAACTCGGAAAGAAAAACGTTTTTCTCGCGGGAATCATCGTTGCCGTAGGTGGGTCACTGATCCGGTTTATAGATGTCCGGTCTCTGCTGCTGATCTATTTGGGCGCTGTTTTCGCCGGGATCGGTGGGGGCTTTATCGGACCCCTTGCCTACGGCATTCAGGCCGACAACACGATGTATGTGCAATATAAAACCGGCAAACGAGCCGAAGCCGCCGTCGCATCCCTGTCCTCTTTTGTCTCCAAAGCCGCCCAAGGCGTTGCGGGGGCAATCCCTGGATATATGTTGGCGGTAACAGGATTTATTGGAGGAGCAGCGCAACAACCGCAGAGCGTCGAAGGCGGCATCATCTTCTGTTCCATCACGCTTCCGCTGATCCTGTGCGCTGCTGCCGGGCTGGTTTTTGGGACCTTGTACCCTCTTGGAAAAAAAGAAGTCGATGAAATAACTCTGGCGATTGAACAGGGTGTCTCCACAAAATGACACCCCCAAACACTTTTTCTTACACGCCATCCACCAGAAAATCCAATCGGCATCGGAATGTCGGGATTTATTACGGAAGCAACGCAGCAACCACAGAGCAATGAAGCATAATGCTGCTCAAGAATGCCAGCGCAGAGGAAAAACGGGAGTTCGCGCGGACCTTTTCTGTTGTCTTTCTGCCCTTGGTCATATAAATCTCCGTTCCGGCTGCTCGCCTCTCCTTGATTTCTTTATGACCATTATACCACTTTATCCAGTTCCGCAGCTGCTTTTTGTCTTTAATCCCGTGTTTTTTGCAAATAGTCCGTAAACTGCCACCGCCTCCAAGATAATCTTGCACTGCTTGCAGCTTTAGTTTCCTGTCGTAGTACTTGTTCCTTCTTCTTGACATAATAAAGCCCCCTTAGTGTAGACTTGAAAATTTTTGCTTCTTTAGATGTCTACTCTAAGGGGACTATATCAGTTCATCCTTTGAACTGCCGGGACGTTGTTCATTCTTTTCGTCGCTGATACTCCGTAGGGGTCAGGCCGTACTGCTGCTTGAACTGCCGGGCGAAGGCGCTCGGGCTGGGGAACGCCAACAGATTGGCCAGCGTGGCGATGGTCGGAGAATAGTTGTCCAAAATATAGCGGGCGTAGTTCAGTTTTTGTGCGCGGATGTACTCGGTGGGGCGAAAGCTGGTTTCCTTAAGAAACAGTGCGGACAGATGATTGGGAGAAAGATTGACCAGCTCGGCCAGTTCCGTCAGGCTGATGGGCTCGTGGATGTGCAGCAGGATATACTCGCAGCACTGCTTGATCTCCTTGCGGCAGGATTGCAGCCGCCAGTCCTGCATGACCTGGCAGTATTCCCGGAACGCGCTGAGGGATAAGAACTGGATCTCCTCAATGCTTTCGGTCTCGTCTAAGTGCAGCAAATAGGAATCGCTGATGCTGTAGGCGAGATTCTCCGGCAAGCCGTTGTCGATGGCCGTGCGGCAAAACAGCGTGACCGAAGCCACGGTGGCGTATCGCGCCTGCTGGATCGACGAGGTGCTCATCACCCCAAAGCGAAACGATTCCTGCTTGTTGTAAGCACGAGCCAGAAACTCATCGGCCAGCACGGCGTTGCCCAGTGCGATGAACGACAGAAAGCGTTTTTCCTTGACGCGATTCGAGTCTCCACTTGCCGTTTCCTCCAACTGTGCGTAGGTGCTCGCCCGATAACGCTCACGAATCTTGGCCGTGACTTCCTTCAAGTGGTTGTTGGATTTTTCCTCAAAGATACCGGGCCGCATAAAAAATCACCTTTTCGTTGAAATCGTGTTGAGATAGTTTATACCATATAGTCATTATACGTCTTGCTGTGTAAAATAGCAAGTAAGGAATGCGCGGTACAATGCCGTTGCCAAATAACAGACAAGGAGAATAGAATATGAAGCGCGATTTGAAAGCATTGATCGGCCAAATGACATTGGAAGAAAAAGCCAGCCTTTGCTCCGGCTCGGATTTCTGGCACACGCAGGGGATCGAGCGGCTGGGCATCCCGGCCGTGATGGTGACCGACGGCCCGCACGGTCTGCGCAAGCAGGCAGGTGAAGCGGACCACCTCGGCCTGAACGACAGCATCGAGGCTGTCTGCTTCCCGGCCGGGTGCGCCACCGGTTCCAGCTTTGACCCCGACCTTTTGGAGCACATGGGTCAGGTTTTGGGCGACGAGTGCCAGGCCGAGGATGTAAGCATCCTGTTGGGACCCGCCGTCAACATCAAGCGCAGCCCGCTGTGCGGCCGCAATTTCGAGTACATTTCTGAGGACCCGTATCTGGCCGGTAAGCTGTCCGCTGCGTACATTCGCGGCGTACAAAGCCGGGGCGTGGGGACCTCCATCAAGCACTTTGCCGCCAACAATCAGGAGACCCGCCGCCTGACCATCTCCTCGGACCTCTCGGAGCGTGCGCTGCATGAGATCTACCTGCCCGCCTTTGAGGAAGCCGTCAAGGCCGCCCAGCCCAAAACGGTGATGTGCAGCTACAACAAGATCAACGGCGTGTATGCTTCCGAAAACAAGATGCTGCTCACCGACATCCTGCGGGACCAATGGGGCTTTGAGGGGTACGTCGTCAGTGACTGGGGTGCCGCCAATGACCGTGTGAAAGGCTTGGAAGCGGGTCTTGACCTGGAGATGCCTTCCTCCAACGGTTACAACGATGCCAAGATCGTCGCGGCCGTACAGAACGGCTCGCTGGACGAGGCGGTACTGGACCGCGCGGTGGAGCGCATCCTGAAGGTCGTGTTCTCCTATGTGGATGCCCGCCGCCCCGACACCGTGTTCGACCGCGCCAAAGACCACGCCGAGGCCGTTGCCGTCGAGACGCAGTGCGCGGTACTGCTGACCAATCAGGGTGTTTTGCCGCTGGGCACGGATCAGAAGATCGCCTACATCGGCGAGTTTGCCGCGGCACCGCGCTATCAGGGCGGCGGCTCCAGCCACATCCATCCCAGCCGCGTGACCTCCGCGTGGGAGGTTGCGCAGCAAAAGGGCCGCAACGTCTGCTACGCCAAGGGCTTCTCGGCGATGCGGGACGAGATGACCGACGCAGAGTTGGCCGAGGCCATTCAGGCGGCACAAAACGCCGATGTCGCCGTTGTCTTTGCCGGTTTGCCCGAATCGTTTGAGTCTGAAGGGTATGACCGCACTTCGATGGAACTGCCCGCCTGCCAGAATCGCCTGATCGACGAGATCGCAAAGGTCCAGCCCCATGTGGTCGTGGTCCTGCACAACGGCAGCGCGGTCGGGCTGCCGTGGGCCGACCGCGTCTCGGCCATTCTGGAACTGTATCTCGGCGGCGAGGGTGTCGGTGAGGCCGCCGACCAACTGCTGTACGGCGAGGCCAACCCCAGCGGACATCTGGCTGAGACCTTCCCGCTCCGTTTGCAGGACAACCCCAGCTATTTGCACTTTCCGGGCAATGACAAGCGTGTTGCCTATGGCGAGGATGTCTTTGTCGGCTACCGCTACTACGATACCAAGCAGGTCCCTGTCCGCTTTGCGTTCGGTCACGGCTTGTCCTACACCGAGTTCGCTTACAGCAATTTGCAGCTTTCCGCGCCCGCATTGCAGGATGGCCAGACTGTCACCGTCAGTATGGATGTGACCAACACCGGCAAGGTGGCCGGGCGCGAGGTCGTCCAGCTTTACGTCCGCGACAAAAACGGCACACCGGAGCGTCCCAGCAAAGAGCTGCGCGGCTTTGCCAAGGTACTGCTGGAACCGGGCGAGTGCAAGACGGTGACCCTGACGCTGGCGGCACGCGACTTGAGCTACTATGAGGAACGCCTGCACGACTGGTTTGCCCCCAGCGGCGTGTATGAGGTCATGGTGGGTCGCGCCAGCGACGACATCCGCCTGACGGCCGAGTTGTCCTTTACCACCGAAAAACAAATTCCCTTTGTCGTAACACTGACCACCACACTGGGCGAGTTGCTGACCTGCCCCAAGACCGCGCCGACCATCATGCAGTTGTTGGCCCCGCTTGCGCAAAGCGCCGGTACCGACGGGTTGGATGAAGGGTCGATGAACATGATGAAAAAGATGATCATGGAAATGCCGCTGAAATCTCTGGTCAGCGTGATGCCCGGTGATCAGATCGAGCTGCTGATCCAGCAGATGAACCTGCTGCTGGCGCAGTAAAGGGCTTTGTATCTGGAGTTCTCTCGTGATCCCCTGTTACACAGCGCGGGACATCCGGAAACTCAGGTGAAGAAAGAAGATAGTTTGTATGAAAAAAGTAGGAAAAGTCCTTTTGATCATTGCTCTGATCCTGGTCCTGCTATTAGCGCTGGCTTATGGTGCTCTGCAAGGTCTTTTGGGCCATGGGCCGTTCCGCTTCCTGAACACGATGTACCTCAAAAGCTTGCCCGGCAACGCCGAGATCTACCGCCCCGAAAACGTGGCGCCGGTGGAAAACAGCCCGTTGAGCGGTATGAACCTGTGCTTTTTGGGGTCCTCGGTGACCTTGGGGGCTACCTCGCTGGAAACCTCCTTTGCGGAGTACATTGCCGTTCGCAACAACTGCACCTATGTCAAAGAGGCTGTCAGCGGCACCACATTGGCCGACAACGACAAGAACTCCTACATCCAGCGGATGCTGCACAATATCGACCCCAACGCACAGTTTGATGCGTTCATCTGCCAGCTTTCCACCAACGATGCAAGCAGCGCGATCCCGCTGGGGGAAATCAGCAGTTCCCGCAATTTGGAGGACTTTGACACCAAAACCGTCCTTGGCGCGCTCGAATACATCATCGTATATGCCGACACCACATGGCATTGCCCGGTGGTGTTCTATACGGGCACCCAGTACGACAGCCCCGCCTACGGCAAGATGGTGGAGCAGCTGCTGAAGTTGCAGGAAAAGTATGAGATCGGGGTCATCGACCTGTGGAATGATGCCGAGATGAATCAAGTTTCTGAGGAAGATTACAAGCTCTATATGTTCGACGGCATCCATCCCACGCAGGCGGGCTACCTGAACTGGTGGACCCCCAAGATGGAGGCGTACCTGTACGATTATCTGGGTCAATAAAGGGCCGCGTTTTCCTTCTTGACACAACAGGAGGCACCCGAAATGGGTGCCTCCTGTCAGCTTGTAGAAAAAGCCTGTTACCGGAAGATTTGTAGGGATGGGTCTTGACCCATCCGCACATCTGG
>ERZ780208.2143-NODE-2143-length-14288-cov-14.915057_pt1 | contig 14288 bp, 10 predicted proteins | sample MGYA00511167_ERZ780208 | MGnify/ENA primary metagenome ERZ780208 (study PRJEB29588, sample SAMEA2159202) | human gut metagenome | biome: human gut; feature: human-associated habitat; material: faeces | place: Denmark | collected 2008/2010 ... | reverse complement strand
GGAGGATCAGGCTGCACTGGAGACTCTCACCGTAGCAGAAGCAAAGGATCTGATCACAGCAGGACAGTTTGAGGAAGGCACCATGCTTCCCAAGATCGAGGCAGCGATCTCTTACCTGGAGAAGGTTCCCGCCGGCAAAGTCCTGATCACTTCCATGGATCACGTCAAGGATGCCATCAGGGGCAAGGCCGGCACCGTGATCACCGCTTAATTTTATATCAGAAGCAGTTAAGGCAACACAAAAGGAGATATCCGCCACGGATACCTCCTTTTTACATGTCATGATTCTAATATCTCGGGTTCTATATCTCTGATCTCTATGCTTCCTTTCCGGTCAGATGGTTCGACAGGATATTATACAATGTCTTCGGGTTGATGGGCTTGGACAGGTGATAGTTCATTCCGGCCTCCAGCGTCTTTTTCTTCTCCTCTTCAAAAGCATCCGCTGTCATGGCAATGATAGGTACCGTTTGCAATCTCCACCACACATCCGGCTTTTTCCAGGATCAGCTGGGCCACATAAATGTTGATCTCGTTATCTTCCACCAGTAAAATTCTGGCATCCATCAGATTCTCCGTGATGTTTTCCTCGGAACGCTCCTGGGAGAACGGATCGTACAGGTGCGGCAGGAACTCCGGACTCATTCCGATACCGTTATCCCTCACACGAAACCGGATTTCCACCTTGTCATCCTACTTCATTTCTACACCACAGATACAATACCAACATTTTCTTTTTCGTTCTGCATACCATGCCATACTTAACTTATACTCTCCCTCTAAATAATTGCTATCTCTGTATAGATGTACTTCTGTAATAAACATTCCTAGGCCAGCCATCTACAACAAACTGATCGGCAAATTTATAGCCTGTACTCTCTATGCTACATACAGACGGAGTATTATTAGGATGAGCACAACACCAAATAGTATCATAACCCATCTGTCTAGCTTCTCTTATAGTAGCATCCATGAATCTCTTCTGTATACCATTACCTCTATATTCCATATCAACCACAACGAATTCATGACACATAATTTTATTGCCAGGAATTTCCATCCAATCAGTAATAGGCTTAGAGAAGAACAAACCACCTTCAAATGCAAAGCTTGCTGCAATAAGCTTATCTTTATTATATACGCCTAATAAGATATAATCACCATCCAAACATTCCTGTATAGTTCTTTCATCTGTAGGATAATAATATTCATCATGCAGCAAAGTCTTATTAACTTCATCCTGTAATTTAATAACAGGTTTCAAGTCTCTTTTTGGTTTCTTTATCTCAATCCTTCTTATTGATAAATCAAAATATTGACTCATATGAAACCTCCATTTACTCCGGCTTTTTTACTCGTATTTTTCCAGATAGAAGGAATACAGGATCCTCTCCTTCACGGGCAGCTGCATCAGCTTCGTCAGTGCCTCCTCATAGTATTGGATCTGGACGCTGTAGCGGTTCCAGAGGGCTTGCAGGGAATCGATCACATCGGTCTTGTAGTCCAGCAGGACGATCTCTCCGTTTTCTATAAAGAAGACATCGATGATACCCTGAATGAGAACCTTTTCCCCTTCAGGAAGGTCCTGATCCAGGCGCTTCGCATCAATGCCCAGCACGAAGGGCTGCTCTCTGTACAAAAGGCCCTGTTCGAAAGCTCTCCACATACGGTAGGCCAGCTCCTGTTCCAGAAAATGCCGGATTTTGGGAAGGCTTACGGCCTGCGCATACTCTTCTGTCAGTCGTAGGGAAGCTGTCTCCCGCTGCAGGAATTCCTTCAGACGTTCCTGTAACCGGTCCGTATCCAGGCCCTGACGGTATTCCTCATAAGTCCCAGGGCATCCGGCAAATAGTCCGGATTTCATAAACAGATAAGAAAAGTCCAACAGTTCCATGGTCCGGTGGAACGCATTACCGCGGACGGCTCCGCTGACCTTTTCCTGTTCTCTGCGGAAAGCCGGGATATAAGGCACCACTTCTTTTTCTTCGAAGGTATGAAATGCCGCTTCATCCTTCTCCACCATGGCCGCAATCTTCAGTTCCGATACCGTGGTCTTGGTATAGAGCTTCTGCAGGCCGGGATACGGATAGGCATAGGCAAATCGCTCCCGCAGTTTCGCAAGCTTTCGTTCGTTCTCCTCCGGGTCCCCAGGCAAAGGAGTCTCGCCGTCCGTCACACGCTGCAACAGTTCCCTGCGGTCTCCCATGCGCAGTTGTTCCCTGATCTCCTCTGCCGCCAGGTCTTCTGTTCCCAGCGTTGTTACTGCAATTCCTGTCTTAGGCAGGATCGGTAGCAGAAAATCCATATAGCTCCCCGCCTCACAGAAATCCAGATAGGTCAGCTTCTCCTGTCCTGTCATCCGGGACAGCTCCCATTTTTCCTCCGCCTTATCCAACACCGCTGTCAGGATCAGTTTTTCTCTGGCACGGGTCAGTGCCACGTAAAGCACACGCAGTTCCTCCGCCAGATTGTCCTCCTTCATTTTCGCTGACAGAACAGCCCGGCGGAGGGTCTTATTTTTAATGCGGCGGCCGGAATCCACATAGTCCACCGCTACTCCCAGATCCATATCCACGATCAGGGACTGGTTCGCATCCTGCATGTTGAAACGCTTCGACAGCCCGGAGACAAATACCACGGGGAATTCCAGACCTTTACTCTTGTGGATGCTCATGATCCGCACCACATCGGCATTTTCGTCCAGGGTATCCGCCTCACCGTAATCCACATCGTATTTTTCCAACTGTTCCATATAACGGATGAAATGGAACAGTCCAAAATAACTGGTCTTCTCAAAAGCAGAAGCCTTCGTCAGCAGCATCTCCACGTTGGCCCGGCGCTTGCTGCCAGCAGGAAGTGCCGTCACATAGTTCAGATAATCGTAATCGTCCAGGATCCGCTGCAGCAGGTCGCGGATGGAGGTGAAGGGAGTCAGATCACGGTAATGATCAATACGTTGTAAGAAAGTATCTGCCTTTTGGGAAAGTTCTGTCTCCGGTTCCATGTCCTCCGGTACTGTTGCAGCTTCCAATGCGCGCTGCCAGTACTGTCCGGCCCCGGCGGTTTCTTCCCCGGCGCTTTCGCCCGCTGATGCCTCTTCTCCCGCTTCCGCCATCCGTCCCCTCTGCGCCACTTCTTTCAATGCCTCATACAGTGTCATTCTCTTCCGGGAATGCCCTTTGCTTCCGCTGCGGATCCGGGCGATCTCTTCCTGGGTAAAGCCTCCGAAGATCGACTGCATCACGCCGAACAGCGGAATATCCTGTCTCGGGTTGTCCAGCACTCGTAAAAACTGCAGCAGTTCCTGTACTTCCAGGGCCCCGAAATATCCGGTCTTGGATGTAATGTAGACAGGGATTCCCTGCTGTTCCAGTACTTTCTTGAATTCCTCATCCCAGCCACTGGTGGTACGAAGCAAAATCACCATATCCGAGTACCGCACCGGGCGCAATTCTCCCGTAGCCTTCCCCATGACTTTCAGACTGCCCTTCAGCTGCTTGATACGTGCCGCAATAGCCAGTGCTTCCAGCTGTCTTACGTTGTCATAGTCCACGGGACCTCTTGCCCCGTCGGGACGCTGTTCTCCGCTGCCGCCTTCCGCACCATCCCCCTTCTCCGGCTTACGGATCAGTAATAGTTCACTGCCGTATGCAGGATCCTCTGTGGCGGGATATGTGGCCCCGGGATACAATGCTGCCTTATCATCATAGGCAATGCCGCCGATCTCCCGGCTCATGATGCGGGAAAACACATCGTTTACCGCATCCACCACCTGCACACGGCTTCGGAAGTTCTTCGCCAGGTCGATCCGGCACAGATCCCCACTCTCCTGATAGGTGTCGTATTTTTCCAGGAAAAGTTCCGGTCTGGCCAGACGGAATTTATAAATACTCTGCTTCACATCACCTACCATGAAGCGGTTATAATGTCCCTCCGCTTCCCCGGAGATGGCACTTAACAGATATTCCTGTACCAGATTACTGTCCTGGTATTCGTCAATGAGGATCTCCTGAAAATACTGGCGATACTCCAATGCCACGTCACTTGGCACAATGTCATATTTCACACCGGTGCTGTCCGTCCCTGCATCGCCGGTCTCTTCCACTTTTTCCCGTTTTAGCAGAATCTGTAACGCATAGTGCTCCATGTCGGAAAAGTCGATCAGATGTCGCTCCTGTTTGGCCGCAAGAAGCCTTCTGTCGAATTCCAGCACCAGGTTAAGCAGCATCCGGAGCGGCTCTCTGCAGGCTTTTCCCTGTTCCACCACCAACTCTAACGGTGTCTTGAAATATTGTTCCGTCAGATCCGCCAGCGTGTCTTTTACGCTATTACGGATGGATTTCGCCAGCTCCCGTTTGGCGGGATCCACGCTCTCATCCTTCTTGGAAGAAAGACGGCCGAAAGTCACTGCTGGAACCTTTGCTGCCTGTTCCTTCAAATCCTTGCAGGCCGCCAGGCGTTCCAGCTGTTCGCTCTCCGCTTCTGTCAGTTCTCCATACATATATGGACCGTCCGGCAGCTCACACAGCTTTTTCACTTCCACCAGTTTTTCCAGACACCCTTGCAGGACACGGCTCACACGCTCTGCCAGATATTGTCCGTAATCACTGTGCAGCAGGGCATCCAAATCTCCCGCCGCATAATCGTTTTTACGCTCTTCCAGCCATTCTGCGGGCCAGGGAAAACTTCCGGCATAGCGGGACAGGTTCAGGATATGCTGTTCCAGCACGCTCTCTCTGCCGCCGGGGCAGAAATATTCCACACAGGTGTGGAAACGTTCCCGTGCCTCCCGGGATGGGTCCTCGCTGTCACGTTTTCCCGGAACCTCTTCCGCAAAATCATTCCCTGACGCTTTCTCCGGTATCATCGCTCCGCTGTCACGGTTTTCCCGGGACGTCGGAACATCATCCGGAACAAATTTCCCAGCATAGGCATCCTCCAGCAGCTGTCCCAGCACCTCCTGCTGCAACAGCTTGATCTCACCCTCGTCTGCCACACGGAAATCCGGATCCAGACCGATCTCATTAAAATGATTCCGGATCAGGAACAGGCTGAAGCTGTCGATCGTGGTGATCTGGGCATTGTGTAACAGGGCGGACTGCTTCTGGATATGGTCGTTCCCCGGATCCGCTTCCAGTCTGGCGGCGATCCCGGCTGCGATACGCTCCCGCATCTCCGCAGCCGCCGCATTGGTGAAAGTCACGATCAACAGGCGGTCAATGTCCGCCGGATGCTCCCCCTCACAGATCATACGGATGATACGCTCTACCAGTACCGCCGTCTTACCGCTTCCTGCGGCCGCCGATACCAGAATGTTGCTGTTATGCAGTTCGATTACCTTTTGCTGTTCCGGGGTAAAATTCATTCCCATACGCTACCTCTGTTCCTGTTTCTTTTCTCCTGTTGCCATCCTGTTCCTCCGGGCAGCGGGCGCTTTCTCTTCGAGCTTCCTGTCAGGCACACACTCCCGCCGGGCACCCTTTGCCCTAAGCTTCCACGGTCTCCTGCATCCGCTGCATCAGCGCCTGCTTATCCAGATCTTCCAGCTGTCTCTTCTCATAGCCCGGAATACTGCCATCGAAACCGCAGACCTTTTTATAGGCGCAATAAGTACAAGCCTCTTCATTGCCTTTCTCATAGGGATTGGCTGCTATTTTTCCGTCCAGGATCTCCCTCCCGATGCTGCGGATCTTGGCATCTACATAAGAAGATATCAGCTGCATCTCCTCCCGGCTTAAGACACCGGATCTGGCACTGAAGCTTCCATCCTTTTTCTTCTCCACCGGAATTACCACAGACTTATCCTGCATATAGCGGTCCAGCCGCTCCACGACCTCAGGATCACTGTTTACTACACCGTTCATACGAAGCTTTGCAAGGATCTGTTCATTGATCTGCTCATCCGTGAGTTCCACCGGTGTCTCTATGGTGGGATCATCGATGTGATAATACAGAAGTGCCGCCGGAACGATCTCCTTGTCCGGATGCTTTCGGCTCTCCATCTCCATGGCTGCATTCATATATACCACCAGCTGCAACTGCAGACCGTAATACAATGCCGCCAGATCAAATTTCCGGTTGCCGGACTTATAATCAATGACCTTGACGTAGACATGCTCTGCATCTTCCGACACATCGATACGATCGATCCGTCCCTGCAAATGCATCTTCTCGTCCTCAGACAGATCCACATGAATGCTGTCCAGATCCTCCGCAAACCGGAAAGAAAGTTCATAATCATCTGGCTGGAAACTGCCCTGTTTCAAATGTTTCTGCAAGGTCAGCACTGTGCGGGTCAGGATCCTGCTCATGCGGGTAATGGCATATTCATTCCGCGCAGAGCTGTATAATACCGTCTCCCCGTAGGTTGCCGCATAGGCTTCCACGGATTCTTTGACGGCTTTGGCTGCAAAATTCTCCGTAAAATCCCACCATGTCAGGTTGGATTCTGCAAGTTTTCCTGCAAAGTTTTCCAGTACTGCATGATATACCGTACCCATATCCGAAGCCTCGAAGCCGAATTCTTCCCGTTCCTGCAGGGAAAGACCATATTGCAAAAAGTGTCTGCAGGCACAGGCTGCATAAGTTTCCAGACGGCTGACACTGTTTTCCAGCTGCTGTCCGTACAATGCTCTGGCCACGATCCTGGACAGACCGCTCTCCCTGTATCTGCGAAATGCCGCCCGGGTCAGCAGGTCTCTGCCCGCCGCATCCGCCTCGTAGGCACGGTACATGAGATAGAAGTCCTGCCTCTCTTCTTCCGGCAGGGTTCCTTCCACATATTCCCGCAGTTCCTCCGCCAGATATCTGGCACCTTCCTGTCTGCCCTCGATCTGTTCCAGGCGGCTGCGGTTCTGGGGATACTCCACGCCCATTGCCGGGAACAGCTTCCGCACCGTATCGATCAGGTAGGACGGTCTTATGCCCTTTCCTTCACTGTTTACCTTGGCATAGGACAGATACAGCTGTTCTGAGGGCTTGGTCATATTCAGATACAGATATAATCTCTGGATATACATCTGCTGTCTCGGGCTGGGTGCCATCTCTGTCCCGGATTCAATCAGGAATTCCCGATCCATATCCGAAATGATCCCGCCCTTGGAAGCATTTTTCGGAATATTTCCGTCATTGACTCCCAGGAAAAACAATACCTTCACCTGTTTCAGACGGGTTCGCTCCATATCGCCCACCACGATACGATCCACGTTCTGAGGGATCGTACCGACAGTGATCTCGCCGAAACCGGCCTCTAAAATATCCGCAAATTCCTGTCTGGAGATTTCTTCCTCTCCCAACAGTTCATAGACCTGATCCAGCAGATCCATGACCAGCCGGTAAATCTGTGCATACTCTCTGGCTCTGGATAAGTCTCCCTCTTTTTCAAACTGCTGCTGATAGTTCAAAAGCTTTTGCTGCACCTGATTCTGTTCCAGGAAATCGTACAGATGGCTGACATAGTCTCCAGCCTTTTCCCAGCTTCCCATGTGCAGAATCTCCACCGCATCCATGAACTGTTGCCGGATACGGTTCAGACGCTCCATGGTCTTCTCTTCCGCCTGTTCGCTCCCCTCCACATTTCCCTGCAGTTCTTCCGTTCTGCGGGTAAACAGACGGCTATAGGTCCGATAGCCTCTCGCCCCGGTGCGGATCACATAGTTTTCCAGCTCATCAATCTCTTCTCTGGAAATATCCGCCATGCCGCTGCGCAGAAAATGAAACACCGTATCATAGGAAAAATCCTTAATATACAGCTGCAATGCGCTCTTGATATATTCGATCATGGGATTCAGCACGATCCCTCTGGTACGGTCCAGGAAACATGGGATCTCCAGCTGTCCGAATTCTGTTTCCACATAGGAAGCGTATCCTTCCAGATCTCCGATGACCACGGCAATGTCCCGGTAGGTCATCCCCTGCTCTCTGATCAGGTGCCGGATGTACAGCGCTGTCTGGTGGACTTCCTCTCTGGGGGAAAGGGCTTCAAACATATGGATCTCTTGCTGTTCTCCCGCATACGGCTCATACTGATACCGGAACAGATTCTGTTCCAGATAGTGTAATGCCGGTGCCTTGGCGAAGCGATTGGGCCCCCCCTTGACAAAGAGATCCTCTCCCCGCTCTACCTCTGCCTCCGCTGCCAGCTTTTCCAGATCCGCCACCGTCTTCTTGCTCAGATGGAACAGCTTCTGTTCACCATCCATTTTATACGGATCCTCTCCCACTCCAATGGTCACGGTAACGATGGTCTCTGCGCACACACGCATCAGTTCCTGGATCAGCCGGTTCTGTATGGGAGTAAATCCCGTAAAGCCGTCAAACACCACTACACTGCCCTTTAAGATCTTTGATTTGGACAGGGATCTGCGCAATACATCCAGTGTCTCCTCGGTGGTGATAAAATGATCCCTGATATAATTCTGAAAGCCCCGGTACAGAGTCTTTAAGTCTTTCAGTTTCATGGCCAGCGCGCCACGTTTCTGTGCACTGGTGATCAGCTTGTCCATATCCTGTGTGCTGATACCGTATTGCATGAACTCGGAGATCGCACTTTTCACCTCATGGATATAGCCCTGCTTGTGCAGGAGACTTCCCATGGCCGGAAGCTGTTCCTTCAGATCCGCCGCCACTTTTTGCAGCACCAGGCTTTTGCCGGTGTCATCCAGTACCGGCATCTCTTTGGTCCCCACTTCCTCCAGAATGCGGTGGCTGAGTCGGCCGAAGCTCAGGACATCGATATTCAGGATGCCATCCCGGTCACTGCGCATGACCAGATCCTTCTGGGTCTGCATGGTGAACTGATCCGGCACAATGATCAGGAAATTCCTGCCCGGTTCCTCTGCCGCCCGCTGCATGATCTCTTCATAGATTCTGTGGCTTTTGCCCGACCCGGAAGGGCCAAAACAGAAACGTAAGCTCATAAGTCTCCTCCGTTATGCTGTCCGTTTATTTCAGATCCAGTTCAATGGGACAATGATCCGATCCCAAAATTTCCGTGTGGATCTTCGCATCCGCCAGACGGTCTTTCAGACACTCCGATACCACGAAATAATCAATTCTCCATCCGGCATTTTTTGCTCTCGCCTGGAACATATAAGACCACCAGGAATACACCCCGGTCAGGTCCGGATAAAAATAGCGGAACGTATCGATAAATCCGTTCTCCAGTACCTTCGAAAAGCAGGCTCTCTCTTCATCAGTGAAGCCCGCATTGCCACGGTTGGTCTTCGCATTTTTCAGGTCGATTTCCTGATGCGCCACGTTCAGGTCTCCCGCATAGATCACCGGTTTTTTCTCTTCCAGCTTCTTAAGATACGCCAGGAAATCCGCTTCCCACTGCATGCGGTATTCCAGTCTCGTCAGTTCTCTCTGGGCGTTCGGTACATAGACTGTCACAAAATAGAACTCCGAATACTCTGCAGTGATCACCCGGCCCTCATGGTCGTGTTCCTCCACGCCGATGCCGTAAGTCACCTGTATGGGCTCTTCCTTTGTAAAAATTGCAGTGCCGGAATAGCCCTTTTTCTCTGCGTAATTCCAATACTGATGATATCCGGGCAGATCCAGTGCGATCTGTCCCTCCTGCAATTTTGTCTCCTGCAAGCAGAAAATATCTGCATCCGTTTCCTGAAAGAAATCCAGGAATCCCTTCTGCATGCAGGCTCTCAGCCCGTTCACATTCCATGAAATCAGTTTCATATTTTCCCTTTCCTGTCAGTCCTACTGTTATTATCTATATTTTTTGTCCCATTTTCAGGACACCATCTGCAATCTAAATAATTTATCACCGGAAGTCACATCTTTTTAATCTTCTACCAGATTATGGTACATCACATGGATATCCTCGTAGACACCGTCCTTATTGAGGAAGCCTCCCGGAATAATGCCCAGATCCACGAATCCCAGTCTCTGGTATAGATGGAACGCATGGATATTGGAAGCCACCACCGCATTGAACTGCAATACGCGGTAACCGTTTGCTTTTGCCTGCTCCAGACAGTCTTTTACCAGCAGTTCGCCGATATGCTCTCCCCGGCAGGCTCTGTCCACTGCATAGCTGGCATTGGCGATATGCCCTACTCTGCCGATATTGTTGGGGTGCAGAATATATAGTCCCTTCACATTGCCCTGTTCATCCTCTGCCACAGCACTTACCGTCTGTGCGGCAAAAAATTCTGCGGCCTCTGCCCCTGTCAGTCCTTCCTCCTGAGGAAATGCCACGCCATCCTCTACCACCTGATTCCAGATTTCTGCCATTCTTGCTACATCTTTTGCTTCAAATTTTCTGATTGTTATCATTTTGTCTGCCTATTTCCTAATTTGTCTTATGCCATCTTATCCCGGTCATAATTTTTATCCGCTTTTCTGTCATCTATTCGTTCTATCCGCCGTGCTTTTCCATCCATTCACATTCCTTCCGGGCAGCCTTCAGAGACGCTTCGTACCCTTTCAGGATCTCCATAAGTCTCTGTACATCGATGATGCCGCTGGCTTTATTTTCCGGGTGATCCATCCATGGATGCTGTTTATCCGGCGGATAAATATTTTCTATGGTATTTTCCCCGATCCGATACCATTTCTTCTGATAGCAGATCGTGTTGTCCGCCGGGTTTAAAAAGGTTTCCAGTTCCGTCAGTGGATAGATCTCTGCCGGTGTACGGGGATTACCTTCCAGACCTCTCACGGCAGTGACCTTCACAGTTCCACCCTCCGGTACTACACACAGCCACATGGGCTCTGCCGGTTTTTTCCATAATTTATCCAGTATAAAGTTCAACGGTCCCAGTAACAGGATCGTCATGAAAACCGCCAGCGCTCCCGTCAGTTCCGGAATCCAGTCACCCCACAACAGCATCTGGAACAGCAGATGGTCACTCTCCCGCACACCCCAGACCTTCATCACTACCAGCACGGTTGCTACCATATAGATCAGTATAGTGATCAGGGCAAACGGCATCAGTACTTTTTCTTTTTTCATGCCCCATGCGGCATAAGCCTTGCATTCATCGTCCGTAAAAAGCACGGGCAGTTCATAGCTCTCTGTCATGCTCCGCTTCTCCCTCTTTTGCTATTCTCCGAGAATAATATGCAGGAACCGCTTGTCCAGCATCAACGTCCGGTTCCAGGGATTCAGGATCACACCCTCGATACCATCGGCAGTCAACGTCATGCGGAACAGCTGCTCCATATCCGTGAGAAAAGTGGACATTACGCTGCCGCTTCCCTTTAATTCTTCCTCAAATCCGGTGAAGGCCGACCACCATTTTTTCCCATCGGAGGTCTGCACCGCCTGCAGGCGCATGGCAGTTCCGGCGGCCTGTGTCACCGCTTCCTGCACATCTGCTGAGGGCGGTTCCACCGCCACGATAAGCTGTCCCTGCTCCCGCATACGTCTGCGCACCACCGTCAGAGCATGCGCCAGAAGTTCTTCTGTCGGCTCCTGCTGTAATGCCAGAATTGCCTCCTCTATTTTCTCATTTCCCTGTAAACCTTTATCTTTCTTTTCGTCCATAACCGTAATGTTGTCCTTTTTAATTGTAGTCGTTAAATCACTTCATCCTATTTCCCATGTCCCTTGCGCAATCTTGTATGCAATCTGTCGAATTCCATAAGAGCCACAGGCAACACAGCTCATGCCTATGCCCATCATACCATAAATGCCTCCGCAATTCCACTCACGTTTCCCTCCAGAAGCCGTCTTTTCCTTGACAGTGGGGATATTCGTTGCTAACATGAACCTGAGCGTTTGATGCTTAGAAATGAGGATAATTATGGATACTTTTGACCCGAAGCACATTTACAGCGATGCCGCAAAGCTGGCTCGTCTGAAAGATAAAAAGCTTTTCCTGTTCGATATCGACGGCACCATTGCCGTAGGCGATACCTTGTATGCGGGAAGTGCGGATCTTCTCCGCTACATTCAGGCCATCGGCGGCAGGGCTTATTACATTACCAACAATTCCACAAAAAGCGGACTGGACTATGTGAAAAAATTCCACGATGCATTTCACCTGGACAGCACGGAGGATCATTTCATCACCTCCGGCTATATGACGCTGCGTTTTTTGAAGGAGAATTATGCAGACAAGAAAATCTTCGTGCTGGGAACCGCTTCTTTTGTGGCGGAACTGCGAAAGAATGGCCTCTTGGTAACCGAGGTCTGCGAGGACGGCATTGACTGCGTGGTCGTTGCCTATGACAGTGAATTAAATTATGCAAAACTTACCGAAGTCTGCAAGGTTTTATTCACCCAGGATGTTCCTTTCTACGGCACCAACCCGGATTTGCGCTGCCCCATCGACTTCGGCTTTATCCCCGATTGCGGTGCCATCTGCGACATGATCACCGCCACCACAGACAAACAGCCCATCTATCTGGGCAAGCCCAGCAAAGAGGTCGTAAAGCTTTGCCTTGAAGTCTCCGGCTTCACTCCCGAGGAGACTCTGGTGGTTGGCGATCGTCTGTACACCGATATTGCCTGCGGCATCAACGGTGGTGTGGACACCTGTGTTCTCTTCACCGGCGAGGCACAAAAAAAGGATATTCTGACTCCAGAGGGGGAGCCGAATACCCAATATCTGCCGGACTATGCTTTTGAAAATGTGCAGGAATTATTAAATGCCTGCCAGGGTGAAATAAATTTTAAATAGCTCTCTTCACGACACCGATTCCCAACGGATAAGGTCCGGTGTGTACGCCAATGGTGGCACCGATCTGGAAGATGGGAATGGTGTCGATGTCGTATCCCTTTTCTTTCAGTCTGCCTGCCAGTCTGTCGCGGAACTCTACGGCTTCTTCATAATCGTAGCCATATCCCACGCAGACGTTGTAATTGGCAATATCTGCCTTTTCCTCTGCAAAATATGCTAACAGCAGATCGATATTTTTATCTACCGTCTTGCGACGGCTTCTGCCGATACCGGAGGGGAAGATTTCTCCCTCTTTTAAGGTAATGATGGGCTTGATGCCAAGCAGGCTGCCGGCCACGCTGGCTACTTTGCCGATACGTCCGCCGTGCTTTAAATATTCCATATTTCCTACGGTGAAAAAGATTCTGCCGGAGCTCTTGATCTCATTCAGGCGGTCGATACTCTCCTGGTAACTCTTCCCCGCATCTCTAAGGCGTACCGCTTCCAATACATAGATGCCCTGCAATACGGTATTCACAGTAGAGTCGCAGACATAAATCTGTACATTGGGATATTCCTCTTCCAGGATCGCTTTTGCATTCAGAGCAGACTGCATGGAGCCGCTGAACTTGGTTGTGATACAGATGCAGATGATGGGAATTCCCGCCTTGACAAAAGGAAGAAATGCATCTACATAATCCTGCACGGAAGGCATGGAAGACTTCGGATATACATCCGGGTGATCCACCATTTCCTGATAGAACTCACGGACACCGATCTCTATCATTTCCTTCTGGTATTTCCCCTCTTCAAAAGATACATAAAAAGGAACTACCGTAATGTCTTTTTCTTTGGTCATCTCCATGGGAAGATCACAGGAACCGTCTGATATAATATGAAATGCTTCGCTCATTCTCGCATACACCTTTCTACTTGTTTGCAGAGTTTAGCTTACCACGTTGTGGAGTAAAAAGCAATGAGTTTTTGTTATTATATTTCATTTCGTGGTGTTTTATGCTGTTTTATGTAGTTTTTATTACTATATGTATGAAAAATCCGAATTACGCGATATTTGTCGATGAAAGTTTGTCAACCGACATACGACATTCGTTGACAATGGGCAGTTCTCTCGATATACTTGAGTTGTTAACCATTCATTCCCCCGGTTAACATTTTCTGCAGGAATGACCCCCTTTCATTCTCTGCAAACCCAAAAAACAGCCCGGCAGGATCTCCTGTCGGGCTGCGTTATTGTCTTCTATTATTCCTATCTTTATATGGAGTAATCCAGATTCTCCAGGCGCTTGTTCCGTCGTTCCACCAGATCCGCAATGGTGACTCCATCCACTACCTTGTTCACTGCATCATACAATTCCTGCCATACCTCCAGAGTCTCACAGGTATCACATCGTTCGCAGATATCAGCGCCTTCCTCCAGACATGCCACCGGGGCCAGTGAGCCTTCCGTCAGTCGTAAGATCATTCCTACGGTAAAATCTGCCGGATCCTTGGCAATACGATAACCGCCCTGGGCACCACGGACGCTTTTTACATAACCTGCCTTGTTCAAAACAGCAATGATCTGCTCCAGATACTTTTCGGAAATCCCCTGTCTGGCAGCAATTTCTTTTACCTTGATACACTCTCCGTTGTTGTTCAATG
>ERZ780208.2138-NODE-2138-length-14299-cov-3.142586_pt1 | contig 14299 bp, 9 predicted proteins | sample MGYA00511167_ERZ780208 | MGnify/ENA primary metagenome ERZ780208 (study PRJEB29588, sample SAMEA2159202) | human gut metagenome | biome: human gut; feature: human-associated habitat; material: faeces | place: Denmark | collected 2008/2010 ... | reverse complement strand
CATATAATTATCACCGCTTCTTAATGATTCAGACTTCATATAAGTAAGAGTTAACGTATTTCCATTCTGTGTTACGTAATTCTGAGGCTTATCTTCTGCAGAATTAGGCTTATTAGTTTTTCTTCCCAAATTACGCAAACAACGATAGTCATACTTCTTCTCAATTTTATCATTTGTTGACCAAATTGAGTTTGCATAAACAAATCCAAAACTACCGATAGAAGATCCCTCCTCTGCATAAAGTTCCTTTCCATCACTACTCAGATAACGGCGGTATCCTTGAGAAGTCGGTATCTCATTCGAATACAAATAAGTTTCAATAGGCAATGCTGCCCTACCTACCCAAATATCGGTATATTGGTCAATAGCTGCCGGATACCATTTTACCTCATCCGCATCAATCCTACCATTGCCATTATCATCCCTATTACGCTGTAGACAAGCATACAGCAACTTATCTTTTTTATTTAACGAAGTACTCATGTAATCATGAATACCATTCTTATCCTCTTTAACAGAATAAGAAATATAATTACTCCAACTACTCGTCCTAAAATTATTACTTTGCTGAAAGAAGTTCCAAAGTCCGTTTTTGGCCGAATTGGATGTACTCCAAGGATTATTATCCGGTTTGTCAAGCCTTCCTGTTTCATTCACAGTCTCCAACCCCCATGCCGTCTTCAAATCACTTCCTGCCTTTTCATTATAGAATGTTTTTATTGAGCGTTGGCTTACCATGACGGCAGATGTAGTCAGACTACTTTCTCTGTCTTCGCTGAACTGAGTATTGCACAATATATGCACTTCTCTATTAGGTTGATTTACAAATTGTTTCCAAAAGTCTGTCCCCTCTTTCGCTTTAGCCTGAGCGGTCAAGTTCCCATTCCCATCGCGCTCCCCATAATGCCCGTTTCTCGGGTCACATGGATAATAGAATTCATCAATATACATTGTATAAACAGCTTGCCCATTCGTGTCATATACACTACTAGCTCCTACTGTTTCATTAGTAGTATGCAACTCTTTTAACAGCTCATCTATCGTGATAGCATTAGAAGGCACATGATTGGCATAATTACCAGTATTATAAATGTACTTCTTAGCAGGCCATCCACTCTCTCTCTTTTCATGACGAATGAATTTCACCCATTTATAGTCTTTAGCCTCTGTCACAGGTCGAGCATTCGCAGGCACCATACCGGACTCATCTTCTATAAAATAATATCCGTCATCAAAAGGAGTCTTTACTCTAAAGCCTGCCCTACCCTCAATATCAGACTTTTTAAAAACAACCATAGTATGGTCAAAGTGTGAATCAAACTGATAAAACTTATCCGTTTCGATTATATCACCCTCTGCTCCCGGCTGTACTTCCTGAGTTGTACCTTGTCCATCATTATAAGAAGTTACTTCCAAACGTATTTTATCCACAGTTTGAACATAAACATTATAAATATATGTAGTATTGCGCTGGCATCTAAAGTCATTAGCATCTCCACCTACATAGCCCAAGTGCACAGTATACTTCACATCGGCATGCCTTTCTTTAATAGAACCGTCTGTATCTGTATATTTTTCATAATAACTACCTGTCATTTCTACCAAAGTGGCAGTAGCGGGAGCGTACTCATATCCATCATTCAATGGTTTTTTCTTCTCTTTTTCACGCTGGTCATAATCGGCAAGCCCGGTTGTGCTTTGTTTGTTTTCCATCATATAGAAGGTGAAAGAAGAAACTCCATTTTCATCTTTTGTCTCAAAATTAGCAAACTCCCCATTATTAGAAGAGAAATATTCACAGTCCGAAACCAATTCATTGTCCGCTTTACCATATAAATAGGCTTTGGTCGGTACATTCTTCACTATAAACTTTAAAGGAGTAAATGATTTCTCAATAATATTAGTACGGTCACTCTGTTTATCTAAAGATATATTAAACGTAACACGAGCGTCCACCCGTACCAACTTGATTGTTGAAATATTATTTGTTCCCGATGGATTAATGACACAATATCCTTCAGGGTCAGTGCCCGATTGTAAGCTGTTTTTCACCCATCCACTCATCACCAACCTATCATTGGGACGATCGACTATCTTCGTAGAGATAACCACATTATTTTCTAAGCCCTTAATATCATCAATCTCTTCTAAATCATTCAGTAATGATGCATGAGAGTCTCCGGCAGGTACATTAGCCACAGCGTATATACGCTTTTCACCCGAAGATATCTTCATCTTTATTTTTCCCGAAGTAGTAGCATCCCCACTATTCTCCTTTTCATGCACATCAAAGAATTTATCATCAGGATTAGTTGCATTTAACTCAAACAGATGTCCATATTCCTTTCTACCTGCTTTATCGAACACAAAGACATACAAATTATAAACTTTATATTCTTGTTTCACGTCTAGCGCTCCTCTCGTCTGTACCGAAGGAGTGGCAGAAGTAAAAGCAAGATTAATTTCTGTTTCAATTCCTTCTATTACATCTGTTTTCTTAGATATAATCTCTTCATCGGCACAAGAGACAAAGCCAACGACCAACAGCAAAGCTGCTACCCATTTCAGCGATAATAATGATTTATATCTTTTCATAATTCAGTCTCTTTTAATTATTTAAATGTCGGAACATTAATTGTTTCAGATTTCCATTCCTCAACAGCATACGATATGGTGACGTCAAAATCATCAGGTGTCACCGCGGTGATATTGTAAAGGTATGAATGATTACGAATCACATTTTCATCAAACTTAATTTCCTTCGTTTTAGCTTTACCTTTATAAGTATAGCTCACTGTTATCGTAAGAGAATTCTCTTCAATAACTTGCTCAGGCAAATAAATCCGGTCTTTATAACTCGTAGTCACATTAAGACCTGTATAGTTTAGGTCGCCTGCTAAGGCTTGAGCAGTAGTAGGAACCGAAGGACTTGCATAATACGAAGCACTCGGACCGAGTGTATTCAATGAAGCACAATATCCTCTATCCATTATTCCGCTAATGCGAATGCCTGTAATCATGAAACCGTCAATGCCTCGTCCTTCACTCTCTGCATCGGCAGCATTAATCAAGAAGCCCAACTTTGCCACCGCACGGTGCAAGTTACAATTCTTCTTTAACTCATTGGCTCTGTTTAATGAAAAAGTTCCCGTAGTCCCCCACATCGGGATGCGACGGTTCTGTATATTCCATTCAGAAGAACCATATTGATAAATCAGACTTTCATAAATTGCTGAAGGCGAGGAGCCTTCCTTTCCATCAAAAAATGCCTGAATGCCTAATAATGTCGAAGAATTAGTAATATCAACTAATTGATTCTGAACCAAGTTGGTAAGAACTACCAATTCCAGATTTCCATCAGTCTCAGGCTGAACAAATGTACCGGTCAACGTTCTGTTGGAAGGATTTGTACCACCGGTAACTGCATCAAAGCTCAATCCTTTCACTTGATCTATCAACACCCCGTTCTGAAATACCAAAACGAATACATCATCATCACTCAATGCCTTCTGATCCGAAGTTGTATCATCCGTACCGCCATTCTCAAAGCTTCGTGCCGTTGCCCCTCGTTGTGCCGAGTCTCCCCCCGGCAATGCAATCTGCAAGTGCACGCTCACCCGACCGTCTGTTTGCAGTTGGGGCACCGTGTCGCTATCCTGACACGAAGCAAACCCGATACAAACGAGGGCTAATATTATATATGAGTACCATTTCTTCATAATTCGTTGTTTTTTGTTATGCGTTGCACATTACATATTCATATCATTGAAACGAACCACCCAGTCATTGATAATGATGCGGGTATTGATCCATTTCATGCTTTCGTCCAAGAAGAAAGTCATGTTGTATTCGTCCTGGCGGTCGAGATACTCCTGATTGGTCATGTCATGACCTTCGGCTTCGGTGAGCAACAGGTATTTCACTAAGGGGATGGAGAGAACCGTTTCGCCGGTCTCGGTGTTGGTGATAGTCAGCTTAGGATTGTTTTCTTCCACCAATCGGCCTACTGTGATTTGGGCTATCGCCACGCTGATGTTGTCGTCTTCGGCAGCCGCACCGTCACCTTCGGCGCGTGCCGACTTGCCTACCACCGTACCGCCCTGTGCACGATAGTAAGGATAATATGTCAGAGTTTCGTCCGAAATCAGTTTGTTGTTGTAGTTCATCAAACCGTTATCGTCCGTAATTGTAAATTCAAATTTATCTACATCTACCGTTACCCCGTCCATTTGCTGGAGGATAACGCGGATGGTATTGGTGTTTTTCACCAAAGGCACAGTCACCACTTGCCGGGTTGCCGCACGAGTGAACGACTGCTTGGTCACTTCGCCGTGCCACAGCGAAGAAAGTTTACTGCTCACCACAGCGCTTCTGTCGGCTGCGCGAGAGTAGATGCGGTCCATTTTACATTGAAGTTCTTCGAGTGAAGACACTCCCTGCGTAATCAAAGGAACAGAGAATGAAGCCTCGTCGCTCAAACCTGCCCATGTAATGAGGTGGTAATCGCCCGGCTCCATGTCGACCGCCATCGAGTAGCCATCGGCTGCCAAGACATCCCCCGCCTCTGTTTTCTGATAAACAAGTTTGCCGTTATCATCAAAAGCATAAAGAGCTACACTGCTTACTTCGCGAGAAAAAGCATCGGCATACTTCATGTTATAGTCATATTTGAATTTCACTCTATACTCTACAGAGCAATCTACATCATCTTCATCGAGTATGCTGTCGCACGACACAACGGCACTTCCCAATGTCACAGCCATCATCAGGCCAAAAGAGAATTGTCGAGCGAATGTTTTTACTGTTTTCATGCTTTTTTTGTTTTAATGGAATGTTAGAAAAGTGATTTCTGAAAAAGAAGTGGAGGAGGCAGGCTCCTCCACTTTTATTTAGAGAGTTTATGTTCGGATTAAAATTCGATGTTGTTGAAACGTACTTGCCAAGGAAGAATTGTTGAGGTTAACTTCAGGTAGAAGTTCTTATCTGTATCTTCACCTTGCTCGTCATCTGTCGGGAATACGATTTCTGCACTACCAATCGTTTTGAAACCTGTTACTTTCAGCACATAAGCATTGTTACGCATAATGGCTCTCTCCATAGTTCCGCTTCCTTCATGATGGAAAATGTCTTTAGAACAATAGTAACAATGACCGCTTTCGTAGGTAATTAAGTTATCTGTGTCTGCCTCAACTTCAGTTACAGATTTACCATTATTAGCAGCTGCTTCCGCAAGGCTCAAATAATATTTTCCTTTATATTTATATACGTTATTATTGTAAGAAGTACCGTCTGCATTGCAAATCTGACCGCGGAAGATCACACCTGTTACATAATTTCCATTCTGGTTCGCCTTCTTTACGATATTCTCAAAACAGTAAGCCAAAGTGGTTCCTACTTTATCTTCATCTGCTACGGTAGGCAGGTCCTTAAAGTATGATTTAAAATCATCAGTTTCTTGATCACTCATATTAGTTACCTGCACTTGTTTCACAGCACTTGCTACATTATAGAAATAGTCAGCATATTCTGTTTCACCATTATTTTTTACAAGTGTATTCGGGTCCATCAAATATTCCGAAGAACTTAAAGTTCCAAAGAAAGTGGGACTATTCCAAGTATCTGCAGTAGCACGACGTCTCACTGCATATACGGAGTTAGAAAGATTGACCAGTGCAACTTTATCCAACTTAACAAACCAATTTCTAGTAGTATTCTCATTTGTTGTTGTCCATTTGATAGCTTCTGGATTAACATCAGATGTTCTCTCAAACAGTGTAGCAGCCGGATTATCATTTGCAGCAGGATGTTGTGTGCCTGTAGAGGTATAATAAACACCTTTATGTTCATAGATAGCAGATCCTTCCAATGTACCACAAGCCATACCGGTCATATAGGTAGCAATGTTATTTTCAACACGCCAACCATCAGTTGTCGTAACTGTATATTTAACAGTTGTATCTTCCACCTTATACAAATTGTTGGTTTGAGTAGGCATATAAGTAATCTTGGAAACAACACGCTCTACATCGACAGAAGCAGTGGATGGTTTATCTTTCTCATTTGAAACTACATTCGCTGCAACCGCTACTTTATTAACCATCATAAATTTATTGTCGGTGGCAATAGCAGAAGTAGGATTATCACCGGTAGTGGCTTTTACTTCATAGCTAGTAATATAGTCATACATAGATTCTTTGCCTGAAGGAAGAGTACCATCGCCAATAAACGAATTTATTGCAGTTTTGATTTCCTGACATGGGTTCAAAATCACAATAACACCATAATTGCCCGATTCAGCAACTGTCAGTTGAGGTTCATAAGTAATACTTGTACCACTTCCTTGTTTATTCAATTGTTCACTAGTCAAAAAGAAAGCAAACTCCTTACCCTCTTTGTGCAGCAGCACCACAGCATCAGTTACACCGGATTCAACACCTGTACCGGGATCTGTTGTATCACCTGTTTCATTATCTGCCGCACGTGATGAATTAGTAGCAGCACCAATTACCAATGTCAAATTAGCCTTCACTTTTTCCTGTTCGCCCTTACCATTGTTCTCCACAATATCATCGTTTGTACATGCAGCCAATGCAGCGCATGCAAACAGTCCGAATAATAAACCCTTAATCTTCATAACTCTAATTTTTAAATCCATAAATTATTATTTTGTAAATTTCATTCCTCGATTTTCGATATTACAAAGATAAGGGCATTTTAAAGTTAGTCTTAATTGGTGTTTTCGGCAAAATAGATTGGCAAATTCGGAAAAATGCATTTAAAGTGTGATTTCAAGGGCATTTAATTCAATTTTGAATGATATGCACATTGCGATGCACAAAATACCCACTATCTTTTTTCTAATTATTTTCTATGGGAAGAAAGTTTGCCGAGTCGTCTTTTTTCAATTGTTAAATTATTCAGGGAATTACCTACCACCAGGTAAAACGTTCAGTACCCGGAGCAGGATTTGCCGATGCCCTAAGCGAAAAGTATCAGGGTCGGGAGAGGGAGAAGACAAAAAAAGAGGCTGTCTCAAGTGAAGTGCCTCTTTAGTGAAAATATATTCTTTATGTATTCCTTCCTATAAGAGAGATTCAATCTCAGCAAGAGAAAGGCCGGTGACCTTCATTATTTGTTCTGAAGTCATTCCCATGGCTTTCATACTGCGGGCGATTTCAAGAGCTTTTTCTTGTTGCCCTTTCCGGATTCCTTCTTGGATGCCTTCTTGGATGCCTTTCTGCAGACCGTCTTCAAACCCTTCCTCAACACCCTTCTTGGCGGCATAGTCGATGGTAGCCAAATAGTCACGATAAGCATTTACACTGTTTTCATAGCGCACGCGGTCTTCTTCGGAGAGAGAATGAACATCGACAATCTCTTCCAACTTCTCAAATACGGCTTTCTGAGCTTTAAAAGGCATACGGTTCAATGTTTCCATGTTATTTAATACAAATATCCAACGTTCAAAATCTGTTTCGCACTCTGCTTCTGTCTTATTAAACAGGGGTAATGCGATAAAGATTTGCCTCAGTTTATCCGAAAACAATTTTCCGGTCTCACGGTCTGTCAATATAACATCGGTGCGCAACTTCTGGTTCTCATCCAAGAGAAAATTAATGAAAAATACTCCATACACCGCTTTTATATCGAACTTCCAACTCTCTCCCTTCACGCCCTGACGGACAATGGCATGGGAAAGATAATACAGAGCACGTTCCTTGAAATAAACTTGGGAGCGGTTTTGCATCTCCACAATTATTTTCTCACCCGTGTCCGTGGTGCAGAAGATGTCGTAGATGGCAATACGCTCTCCCGGATAGATCGGCAACTGCTCATTGTTCAGAAAGGTAAGGTCGGTTATCACCCGTTCGCCCTCCAACAAATCATTTAAGAACTCGATTAGCAACTCCTTGGATACTTCCTGACCGAATATTTTCTTGAAGCCGTAATCGGTGAACGGATTGATAAACTTTCCCATTATGTTTTTCTGTGTTTCTATAACGGACAAAGATAATGATTTATATGGAAAAGGCATTCGGTGCAGTCTGTTTTTTTTAAGAGTGAGGTCGATGTTTCTCAAATGCTCTTGCTGAAAGCAAGTTTTCAAGACCATTCGTTACCTTTCTCCACCAATTCCGACGAAGCCCGACAATGGCTTCTCTCACCGTCGTATCTTTGTCATGTAATCACAGAGTAACCGGTGCTTGAGATTTCGAAGTTATAAGTATAAATCATTAAAAATTAGAAGATTATGTCAAAGTCAGTATCTTATTCGGTCGTACCCCGTAAAAACCCGCAGGAACCCGAAGCGGGAGTACGTTTCTATGCCCAGGCTCAGGCCAGCGGCGATGTCACAGTCCGCGAGATGTCGGAACGAATTCAGAGAACCTGTACCGTGACACGTGCTGATGTGGCGGCAGTGCTCACGGCGTTGGAAGATGTGATTGTGGAGGCGCTGAGTGCAGGCGAGATTGTGCGTCTGGCGGATTTGGGCACGTTTCAGATTGGTGTGAGCGGCAAGGGGGCCGATTCGGAAGACAAGTATGATGTTTCCATGATTAACAAGGCGCGTATCAATTTCCGTCCCGGACTGGCGTTGAGCGGCATGCTGACGGCGCTGTCGTTCAGCAAGGTGAACAAGTTGCCTAAGAAGGAGGAGAAGAAGCCTGAAGAGGAAGTCTCCGGTGTAAACGAGGGCTAACCTCTGAGGGTGTGTCAAAACTGAACCGGTCTATCAAATCGTCAACTGTAGGGGGGTGCCTGCCCTTACCAACGGTCACGGCCTTGGGAGTAATACACAAACAAGCTGTTTGGAGTGGGCAAACCTCGTCTCTACCGATGAAATGACAGCATTATAAACGTTTTGGCACATCCCTAAAAAAGTTTCGGAATAGAGTTTTAATCGTTTGAAAAAGGAGGAAATATGAAAAACTTGATTATTAAGATTCTGGAGTGCATCATGCTGCTCCTCAGAGCCAAGAGAAGAAAGAATGAGAGAGATTAACCTGATTGTAGTCCACTGTTCCGCCACACGTGCGGACAGGGACTTTACTGAAAACGACTTGGAGGTGTGTCATCGGCATCGCGGATTCAATGGGGCGGGTTATCATTTCTATATCCGCAAGAATGGGGATATTAAGAATACGCGCCCCCTAGAGAAGCCGGGAGCACATGCGCTGGGCTACAATGCGCGCAGCATCGGTATTTGTTATGAAGGCGGACTGGATGTCCGTTATCGTCCCGCAGATACGCGTACCGAATGGCAGAAACACTCTTTGAGGGTGCTTATCCGAACGTTGTTGATGGATTATCCCGGCTGCCGGGTGTGCGGACACCGGGATTTGAGTCCCGACCGCAACGGAGACGGACGCATCAGCCCCGAAGAGTGGGTGAAGGAATGTCCCTGTTTTGAGGTGACAAGTAAATTGTATGAGTAAAATATTTATATGATTTGTCCGTAGATAAATGAAAATCCCTTCCCTTTGTGTTAAATAATTAACATTTTGGGGAAGGGATTTCTAGTTGTCTATTATGTAACTAAAAAATGAAGTATTATTTATTTACTTTTTTCATCGTATCCGTAACCGTAGCCATAGGTTCTACCATAGCCGTATTTGCCATACGTGCCATATCCGTACTTTCCGGTTTTGATGTTTACATCATTGATGATGGTGCACAGGTTGGGCAACTTCTTATGGTCTCTCAGTTCGTTGATGAACAGATAGCCTGCTTTGGGTGTATAACCGGCACGGCATACGTAAATACTCATGTCTGCCACGCGCGAAATCAGTTGGGTGTCGGTCACCATACCGATGGGAGCGGTATCGAGTATCACATAGTCGAATTCCTTTTTCAACCGGTCGACAGCCTGTACCAGCGAGTCGCGTGCCACCAGTTCGGTCGGGTTGGGAGGGATGGCACCGCCGGGCAGGATGTACAGGTTGGGGGTGACATTGGACTGTTGCAGCAACGACATTAGGTCGGTGTGTTCCGGGTCGGCAAGGTAACGGGTGATACCGTCTTCCTTATGCGACATCTGGAAGGCTTTGTTCAGTCTCGGCTTGCGGATATCCAGCCCCACGATGACCACTTTCTTGCCCAGCAGGGCAAAGCTGATGGCAAGGTTGGCAGCCACAAATGATTTTCCTTCGCCACTGGTGGTAGAAGTGATTAACACCACCTTCTGATTGTTGCCCAACATATACTGCACGTTGGTACGGACATTGCGGAAGGTTTCGGCCATCATGTCGTTCTGGTTTTCGTGTACCACCACCGAACCTTCTTTCGGCATATTGTCTGATGCGGGAATATCGCCGATGATGGGTACGGTAGTCAGTTTCTCTACGTCCGAACGGTCTTCTATCTTGTATCTCAGCAGTTCGATGATATAAATGATGCCCACCGGGATGGCGATTCCCAAGACGAAGGCAATCAGGTAGATGAGTTTGCCTTTGGGAGAGACGGGGAGCAGACCTGCCTGTGCTTCGTCCACGATACGGGCGTTGTTGGCGGTAGAAGCCAGCGTAATGGCGTTCTCTTCGCGTTTCTGCAACAGCATGAGGTACAGTCCCGCCTTGATTTCCTGTTGGCGCGAGATGCTCACCAACTGGCGTTCCTGACCCGGTGCGCTGGTGATTCGTCCGGCGTATTTTCCTGCCTGGCGTTCAAGGTCGGCTTTGGTAATCATCAATCCTTTCTGCACACTCAGGATGGTGGTCTGCACGTTGCTGCGCATGGCACGGATGCTGGCGTCCAGGTTCACCACCACGGGGTTGCTTTCCGAAGAGGTGCGGAGGAGGCGTTTGCGTTCCAGCAGCATTTCGTTGTAGCGGTTGATGAGTTCGGTCAGGCCGGTGTCTGTCAGACCCACGTTGACCGGCAATACCTCGTAGGCATGGTCGGGGTTATTGGCATACTCTGACAGGAATTGCACCAGACGGAGCTGGGTGCTGTTTTCGGCACGTTTCTTTTCGTATTCGGAGTTCTCGCTGAGTGCCAGTTGAGCGTCACTCTTCAGGTCGGTCAGTCCGGCATCTCGCTTGAAGGTTTCCAGCTCTTTTTCGGTGGTTCCCAGCTCTCCGTTGATGATTTTGATACGCTCGTCGATGAATTCGGCAGTCTTGCTTGCCACTTCGTTCTTATCGTCGTTGGCATCACGGTTATAGATTTCTATCAGCTTGTTGATGAAGTCCACGCCGCGTTGGGGACTGGTATTCTGTAAAGTGATTTGGGCAATGGTTGTGGTCTTGGAGGTCGGTTCCACGGAAAGCGCATCGGCATATCCGTTTGCCATGATGCGCGGAGCTGCCACGGTGACGGTGATTTCCTGTTCCTTTTCAACGATTGCCGAGTCGCCGGGAGTAAAGCTGAACGTACCGTAAGGAGTAGTGAGCAGGGCAGGAAGTTTGTCGAAATCCTGTTTGAATTCCTGTTCGTCTATTTCCGTGCTGACACTCAGCTTTCCTCCGGGTTTCAGTACCACTTCAAGCACTGCTGCGCCATTGGGCAGTTTTTCTGCCTCTTCGGGGGTGAGCCACACTTTTACCGGTGTGTCTTTGTAAAGCTCTACAGGGCGGAGGTTCTCACGGGTTCTGTAGTTGATATACAGGTCCAGTTCCTCCACTACCTTTTTCAGCAGGGTACGTGAGTGCAGTACTTCCACTTCATTGTCGAAGTTGCTGGTGGACGAGTAAAAACCGAGGTCTTCCAAATCGCCCAGTCCGGTGCCGGCGCTGCTGTTTTTCTTGTTGTCTTTGATAATGACAGAGCCGGTAATGCTGTACACCGGTGTGGTATAGTGCAGATAAATCCATCCTCCTATCAGGCATACCACAATGCTGGCAACAAACCATTTCCAGTGGATGAGGTATTTGAAGAAGAGGGCTTTGTAGTCTACCTGTTCTTCTTGTTCGGTATAAAGATCGTCGTATAAATTTTCTTTCATAATGAAATCGGGTTGTTTTATCGGGAAATAGTAACAATAAGGCTGGCAAGCGACACGAGTGTACCCACTACGGAGAACCAGATGGTGGTACTGTTACTGATGCCGGCGTTTTTGGCCTTGGTCTTATTGGGGGTGACGTAAATCACATCGTTTTGCTGCAAGTAATAATAGGGAGACAGCACAATGCTTGCATCGTTCAGGTTCAGAGGGATGATTTCACGGTGTCCCTGTGCATCTTCACGGATGAGCTTCACGTTGTCGCGTTGTCCGTAGATGGTCATATCGCCTGCCATGGCAAGTGCTTCAAACAGGTTTACTTTCTCGTTGGTGATAACAAAGCTGCCGGGTTTGGTCACTTCTCCCATCACGGAAATTTTATAGTTGGCCATGCGTACATTGACGATGGGTACTTCCGTGATGTAGGTTTTCAGCTTCTCTCTGATGAGGTTTTCGGCTTCGCTCTTGGTGAGTCCGCCGATGTGCAGGCTGCCCAGTACGGGGAAGTCGATATTGCCTTTGTTGTCTACCAGATATTGCTGCAATACGGGTTGGCTCGTCAGGCTTCTGTTTTGATTGCTGACGGCAGTGGCTACGGTCAGGTTGAATGGTGCTGCTGTTTCCGGGTCCGTAGTATTGACTGTGATGGTCAGCAAGTCCTTGGGCATGATGCGGGCATCATAGAGGGGAGTATTCTGGCCGGAAGTGTCCAGATACTCGGATGCTTGCAAGTATGGAACTTGTTTGTAGGCGGAACAGCTTGCCAATACGAAGGCAAGAAGAACCAGCAAGGCATAATTCATTTTTTTCATTTGTCTATTCGTTTTTTATGTTTTGTCTTTTTGGTTAATAAGCTTGTTTGTCTTTGTGGAGCACATTTGCCACGGTTTTATAAATAATGTAGAGGTCGAGCATGAATGTCCAGTGTTCCATGTACCAGATGTCTGCTTTTATGCGTCCTTCCATTTGGCTCAGTTCGCGTGTCTCTCCACGGAAACCGGTCACTTGCGCCCAGCCTGTGATGCCCGGTTTGATAAAGTGGCGCACCATATATTTATTGATAAGCTGCGAGTATTCTGCCGTATGTTTCAGCATGTGGGGGCGGGGACCGACAATGGACATATCGCCCAGCAGCACGTTGATGAACTGGGGAAGCTCGTCAATGTTGGTCTTGCGCATAAAGTTGCCGAACTTTGTCTTGCGGGGGTCGTTTAGCGTAGCCTGTATCTTGTCCGCATCTTTGTTCACTTTCATCGAACGGAATTTGTAACACCAGAATTCTTTGCCGTTCAGTCCGTTTCTTTTTTGTTTGAAGAAGATGGGGCCCGGCGAGGTAATCTTAATCACTGCGCTGACTATCAGGAAAATGACAGGGAACAGGGTGCAGAGGAATAAGAGTGAGAAAAAGAAGTCGAAGGTGCGCTTTATCAGCCTGTTTTCAAAACTGCTGAGAGGCTCTTCGTGCAACCGCAGGATAGGCACACTGCCTATCAGACCGAAGCTCATGCGGTGGTGAAGGTAGTTGCGCACATTGGGCACACTGTAGAAATGTACCAGATTGTTTTCGCAATAATTGATGACCGGCAGAATGCAATTGCCCATCGAGGATGGAAGACTGCAATAAAGCTGCTCCACACGATGCTGTTTCAAGTAGTCGATGGTTTCTTCGGGCTTGCCCAGATAAGGACAGGAGACCGGGAAATTTTCGTTGGGTACGGAATCGAAATAACCGATTACACGATATCCGCTGGTGGGGTCGTTGGTCATCTCATGATAAAGTTCCGTCATATTTTCTGTACTTCCCATATAGACTGCCGTGCGTGAGTTGCCTCCGCGTTTTCTGTATATTTTAAGGCAGGAACGGAAAGCCAGCCGGTAGCAAATAAGGCAAAGGGTGAACAACAGATAAAAAAGGATAAAAAAAGGATGGGAGTATTGACCGAAATCTGCCAATGTGAAAGTAGTCATGGACAGCAATATGAAATAAAACATATTGAGCAGATTGTGTTGCACAACCTGGTCGGCACGTACGCCGCGACGGTGCAGGATGATGCCTCTCGAAATGGTGCAGGCAAAATAGCACAAGCTGAAAAGAACCAAAATCTGAGGCAATGTTCCGTCAGATACTTTTTGTTCCAAACAGGTAGTCCATAATATATATTGTAAAACGAAAAGGACATCCAGAATGACTAAATCCCCAATAATGACTGCTGATTTTAAGGCTTTGTTAAATCTTTGAACCTGTATCATAATTTCACTCTTTATAAAATTCTTTTCTTATGTCTTTGAAGATCGTTCGGAGTAGTAATAATGCTGTGTTAGATAATATTTTTTATCAAAAGACTATCGCGAACGGTT
>ERZ780208.2135-NODE-2135-length-14317-cov-10.646263_pt1 | contig 14317 bp, 15 predicted proteins | sample MGYA00511167_ERZ780208 | MGnify/ENA primary metagenome ERZ780208 (study PRJEB29588, sample SAMEA2159202) | human gut metagenome | biome: human gut; feature: human-associated habitat; material: faeces | place: Denmark | collected 2008/2010 ... | reverse complement strand
CGAAATTGCCAAGTGACATTTGAAGGATGTTTATTCCCAAAACAATAGGATTGAAAGGAATGTTAATATTATGGAAAAAGTGACAGAGGAGAGACTAGTAAAAGCTGGTTGGGATGAAAAAAGAACAATAGATATATCTAATATTAAAGATGTGTATCAGAAGCTTGGGCTTGTCATGCCGATGAATGTAGAAAAATTTTTGACGGTATACGGTATGCTTGTTTTTGAAGATGATGAAAGAAAAGAAAATTTGGAGTTTATCCCAGAAAAAGCACTGGGATGCAATTTGGATAAAGTATATTTTGAAGAGTTACTGGAAGAATATGATATTAATGAAATAGTATATCCTGTAGGGGTTGCGTGTAGAGGAAATTTAATGGTGTTAATGACGGAACAAGATGTGTTTTATTGTTATACAGATGGGTATTTAGAAAAAGCAGGAGAGAATGTTGAACAAATGCTTGACTGTTTAGTAGGAGAATGCAATGAGGCAGTAGTAATAAGTTAAAGATGTATCAGCGGTATTTTTAAGGCTCTTTGCTTGGTGCTGGAAGTATTTTAGCCGGGGCGTTTATAGGTGCGGGTATTGGTGCATTATCTACGACAGCGATGAAAGCAGGAGAGGAGATTTCGACTGGAAATGTCCGAAGTGCAGGTGAAAGACTTGCGTATGCAGTCTTTGATGACAGTATGTCATGGGATGAGAAGTGGGCATATGCTTTTGATCCAGAACAGATGGTGGCAGATTTTGTAACAGGTGTTGTCATAGGAGAATTCCTTGATGGAATGATGGCAGCAACACAGAATAAATTAAGAAGTATTTTTGCAAATTATGATGCTGCGATGCGTGAGGCTATTGAGAGTGGTAGTACAACCGCAGATATTTACTCTTTTGGTAATAAATCAGCGCCAAGAGGAGCAAGACCTCAACAGGACTTTAATGTTGAAAACTTTGATAGTATTGTAGGCTATAATGAGTTTAATGAGTTATACAAATCATTACCATGGCAATACGGAGGAAAAAAATGACAAATATGTATGAAACATGGTTGATGGAGCAAATACATAGTATTGCTAATTTTCCATATGAAGATATAAAGATATTGGATAAATATCCATTGGATGTGTCAAAACAAGTTCTTAAAGTTTTAATTGAGAATTCATGTTTAGGACAAAATTATGGTCCTATAGATATTAGTCGTAAAAAAATCAATGAAATTAATAAAGATTGGCTAAATCAATTTCTTCTTGAGGTTGCGAGCACGTGTATTGATTGTTCAGATGAATGGGAATATAGACGATTAGTTGAATTAGTTGTTCTTGTGCTTCCTGAATTGAAGCAAGAAGTATTAAAATTGGGTGCACAATCTGAGAATGAAGAAGTGAGAGAAGTAGTAGAAGATTTTCAAAATTTGTGAAATCTGCTTATGCAAAAAAGAATAACAGTTTTCGTACACATACACCAATCTTGGATCCATATCAAAATTGAATTAGTGGGTGATTAATGGAGGTGTTAAGGATATTGGATGAAAAAAAATTAGAGGAGTTGGTCTCCAATATGGATGATAGAATTAGAATGCACGATTATTCCAAAGAACAACTTTTGTTGTTAATTGAAGACTATGTAACAATTAATTTTCAAGGTATGAAGTATCAGACAAGAGAGGCAATATTGAATATGATATGTGATGCTGTGAATTATTATGATATAGGAAAAGATTTAAATTGGGAATCAATTATTGCTATAAGGGAAGATTTGGAAGATGATTTGAAAGAATATGTTGATGAGATTATTTCTATGCACCACAATTAAGCCTCCTCATCAGCCGCAGCATCTTTGATAGAAACATCTTTTTTATGGTAAGTTTGTTGTGGCTCTTATCTTTTATAATTTCAAAGAGCTCATCTATTGGGGCGTTCTGAATGTTCTCAGGGGTGAGGTACTTTGACCGGTGGCTTCCATGCCAAAGACACAGGGGGAATCACCGATGTTTTTGAATATAAGAGTGGTGACGCACACCTCTATCTATTGCAGGATGATTGTGATATAGGAACGTAATAAAAGCAATAGATAGAAAAAGACTGCTTAGAAATTCTCAATTTCCGTATTATGGAGGCAATAAATAATGGTTAGTTTAGTATGTATCGAGAAGAAGCAAAATATCAAATTCCCAGAGGTATATACGAAATTGTATCAATCAAATTTTAAAGGCATAAGTAAAATGAAGATCCAAATAGATGAAGATTCTATAAATATCAGAAAATTTTTAAATGCAAATGAAATTAATGATGTTTTAGATGAGTTTTATGATTATTTTGGATATGATATAGTTCCGATTGCTGAAGTGGAATACGAGGATTTTATATGCTTGGATTTTAGAGTTAACAAGCAAAATCCAGAAATAGTATATTGGAACTATGAATTGGCATTAGAAAATCCAATAGAAGGAATAACACTATTGTATAGTAGTATGGATGAATTAATAATCGAACTGAAAAAAGGATGAAAGATTATTTTTATTATTATGTCTCCACATAAGGACATTTGAAATCAAAAAAGAATAATGTTCCATCTGAATATATGTCTCAGCATGGAGTGGGAAAAAAAGATGGTCTATGTATGAATATGGAAATGCCTGAATTATTTGATAAATAGGGAAGGAGAATTTAGTAATGGACAAAAATAATCACATACAGCAATTAATCAATTCAAGGAAGCTGAGTACTAACGAAGAATATGAATTATTTGAAGGTGCATTACAGGCGTTACATATGAGCATATCGATTGATGATATTGCTGACATATGTAAAGCTTTTTGCGATGATACAAAAGATGATGAAGTTATGTTTGGAATTATTCATCTAATTGAACAATTGCAAGGAGAGGAATATTTAAAGACGATTGCAATATGCACACCAGATATGAAGGATGCTCATGATTGGGCAATGACGTTAAATAAACGAATAATTAATAGTCAAAAATATTTTGAAAAATACATTGAGATTATTGGCGAGTTAGAAAAGGACTATAAGGAAAAAATATTAAAATTGTTAGTTGATGTTAAAAATGATAATCCTAAAAGATTTGGTAACAAAATAGATATGCTGATTGAACGGACAGAATAATGACTTTATTTATGTCTCCACTTAAGGATGTCCACCACCTAAAACTTTACCCACGGTCTTTAAATTAATCGGAATGGCTCTCACCGAAGGTGCTGTAATCCATGTAGATAAATTTGAAGACTCTAGGGCAAAATTTGCCATCTGGGTGTACATAAGGACATCCGAAATCAAAACTTAATATTGTTTCATCAAAGATGCAGAACGCATTGTTTTCATGACACTTGGTGTTGTGAAGATGATGCATTTTCTGTATAATAGTCGAAAACTAATCCCAAAAGGCGGTGTTTCAGATTTAAATATGGAAAGCTGTAAGAAAGTAGGTAAATATGACGTTTGAAGAGGTAAAAAAAGCATTTTTTAGGTATGATGGATCATTATTTGCAATGGCAAGGGAGGAAAAAGAAGCATATGAGAGTTATAAATTATTAAATATTCCAGAGGAAATGGCAGAAGCATGGAAACAAGAATTGTTTTTTTCCTTGTGGGAGCAACTGAAAGAAAGCGGATCAAGCGAATTGTTTAATAGAATGTGCAATCTTTCAGAAAATAGACATAGTAGAGAAAATTTATTAATTTTGAAGGAGGCACTGTATAAGGTAAATTATACAAATCCAAAAGTAAATGCATATATTTGTGAAGCCATACTTGGGAGAAAGGACTTGTCAGAGAGAAGTGGCATGATTTTTTGGGCATATGATTTAGGTGAGTATGAAATGGCTAAAGAACTGTTGCAGTTTATCTGGAAATTGGCAACAGTTCAGACATCTGATAAAAATGTAAAGTCTAGATTGGATAGGATTATAAAAAAAAGTTATTTGATAAGTTCTAAAATAAATTATCCAACGTTTCCAGCTTGAGTGTGGAAATACTTTGGGATTCTAAACCCATCTTCTTGGAGAGTTATATGATGGAGAAAAAAGTAGTTTAAAGAGATGGTAAATGTTATAGAAGAAAAACTGGCACAATGACTAATAACAATTTTACGGTATTTTCTTAATGTGACTAAAACGCTCATATTACAACAGTTCGTAATGGCAGGAGTTTCCCTCCGTGGAACAGTGGAACAGCGGGAGGGGGAGTTGTGTACCTGAAACTGGACATTGACGGAGCAGACGGGAAAGCGCTGCATCCCTATCCGTGGATTCCGCCCACAGGAAACGTCATGTATTGTATGCCGCAGGAAGGGACGGAGGCATACCTCTACTTTCCGGAAGCGGAGGAGGGAAGTGCATATGCAGTCAGCGGAATACATAACAGCAGCTGTCCGGTCTTTGCAGATGCGCAGAGCCGGGGACTTGTGACGGAGCACGGGAAAAAGATGCAGATGTATGCGGACGTGCTTGGTTTTGCCGGAGGGCAAGAAGAAGCCGTGCAGGAATGCCGGATGGGAGAAGACGGAATCTGTTTCGGTGCGGGAAAGGGTAAGCTTCAGGTTACGGGCAGTGGGCAGATCACTTTCCGTGCACCGGAGATTTCCCTTGACGCGGTGCAGAAAATCGGACAGTATAAAATGGAAAGCATGGCGAAAGAGAAGGCGGGGATGCTGTATTCCGGAGGAAATGGAAATCCGTCAACCGGAGGAGGCGGTGATGGAGCAGCGGAGCTGCAGAATGAATACAATGCGCTGTCATCCCAGGGAATCCTGGCAGGAACGGAATACGAATACTATAAGCCCTTTGATGATGCGCCGGAGTATGAGGAGTACAAGGAGGTGCCGACATGGCTGAAGGCCGTGGCGGGAGTCGCAGTCGCAGCTGTGGTAGGACTGGCAGTGGGAGCGCTGGTGGTTGCAACGGGAGGACTGGCAGCAGCGGCTCTGGGAGTTACAGCCGTGCAGCTTGGGATGACAGCCGGAGTGCTGACCGCCGGGGCAGGATTTGTAGCAGTTGTGGCAACGGCAGCCAGCGACAAAAAGAACGGGACAGAGTCCTCCCTGGGGGATTATATCAGCAATGCATTTTGGGCATCTGCAAGAGTGGGGGGATCCTGCATAGCCATAACTCTGGGGATGTATGGGGCAGAGGTGATGACGATGACCGTGAGCGGAGGCCTGGGGCTGATCCCGGTGGGAGGAACGGTTGTGACCCTGCCACAGCTCGCAGGTGCATTCCTGCTTGTGGCAGGAACAGTCACAAGCCAGAACCTTCTGTTTCAGATGAGGGAAGTACTAATGTTCTGTATCTCGGGTAAGGAAATGGGAGCGCCGACAGGAAACTGGCTGTATGACAGCGCCCGGGAGCTTACAGAGATGGCAAGTATGCAGTTCGCAGTCTATGGACTGATGAATCCGTACACTTACCAGAGACCCAAGATCACGCCGTTACCGAATGAGACTGGCTTAACCGTGCCGGGAGGAACGGGGGTGGCAGTGGTGCCAAACGGGACAGCGCCAGCCTTGAAGCAGCCATACCTTCCGGGGCAGTATACCGAATATCCGGCAGCAGTGCAGGGATGGGCACAGCAGGCTTTGCCGGGAGAGGGGAGTGGTACAGGAGAAAGATTAATACCAGGAATGGAAGGTGTCGTTACTGGTGGAGATTCTACAAAATTAGGGAAAAACATGATGGAATCCATGGGATTGCCTAGAGGAACTAATTGGACAGGACATCAGGCGCAGCATATTATTCCAGTAGAAATGGCAAACCATCCAGTATTACAAAGAATTGGAATGGATTTAGATGATGCTTCAAATGGACTGTTTTTAAGAACTCCTGCAGATGATATAAGTGCTATGTCAAGACATAGAGGATATCATTCAACATACAACGAATTTGTTAAAACTCAACTTGATGCAATGGACATTAGTCAAAGTGTTGACGTATTGCAAAAACAAGTGTATGATTTGCAACAAAATCTAAAATATTTACAGCAGCGTGGATTGCCATTATATCCTAGTCAAGGTGCAACTGTAGATTTGTGGCAACGTAGCTTAGAGAGGATTCAATAAATGGACGAAAATAAAATTGTAAATGTAAAAGCATTATTGTACGATGCTGATACCGATGAAGTAAAAAGAATTATTTCTCAAACGGAAGATCAAGAAATTTTATATGTCTATGCTTATAATTATAATTGGGATAATGGTTTTGATATTCCACAAACAGTTTTAGATAATAAAAAATGTGATTTAAGTATAGCATTATTAATTTTTTATAGGGCTGATGGATTAAGTTATTTAGAAGACAAAACTGATAATGCTAATTTACCACAATGGTATTCTTTTATAAAAAGATTATATGATTCAATATTAACAGGAGAATATCAAAGCGGAGAAATTGAATTTAAAGTACCATTGTCAAAAGTTCAGCTCTTTAAATTGAAAAAAGTAACAGCAGAGGAAGAAAATATTTTCACTGAAAATATTGAAGGAAAATGCTTGGATATTGATTTATAGTGTTAAATTATGTAATAAAGTTGTAACATTTTTCCTGACGCTCCCCAAATGACCATGTTACAATGGCACGCAAGAGGGGGACAAGGGGGATGAAATGCCCCTTAATATCTAAGCAAAAACACATAATGGGAGGTGTTCTATAGCTGCCATGGGTTATGGAGTCTCTTTTTTCTGTTACAGGGCAAGCCCGATAAAAAATGTCTCCAAGCATAGCAAATTCTTAAACAGTAGAAAAAGTTATGCCATACCATCTTTCCTTCAACGGCTTTGCCGGTGAGTGTTTTTTGGCTTATGCCGCTAAAAAGTAGCATAAGCTCTTTAACCTGCACTATTTTCGTCCCTGCTAATTTCAGAAGTATTCTAAGAAAGCATGTCTTTCACATTTCCTCAACCAGGCTCAAACATTCCATTATGGGTAACTGCCTCAACTTCGGTCTAAAAATCGCACACAGGCTCTCACAAGGGCAAGAGAAAGTTGGCTTGCCTGTTTGAATACTATATTTGCGCATTATTACTCGTTTTTTCTGTTTTTGGCCTATGGCATAAAGACAATTATGCTCGGTTTTAGTGGTTTAAACAGGAAATGCTCTCAAATCAAAAAAATTGACTTGCAATCGTTCTTTTTCAGAGTTAACATCACATACCATGAGGCAAAAATCTTTGCCTACTTTTCAGATTCATGCAGGCAAACGTAAGCCCGACTTTCGCTTCCATTTTCCTTTGCCGTTCCGAAGAGCCGTTCTGCGGTTTCTTTCCGCAGGACATACACTTCCTTCATTCCTATCGTATGCCGGATATCCTCACACTTTTCCATGTATGGCTTCCAGATATGCCTCGTCACTACCTTCACGTGATCCCTGATTTCCGTGCACTGGCTCAGGTACGCACAGCCTTCACAGACTGCGCCACAGCTCTTGTATTCCCGGTAGCCGGAACGGTTCGTTGTCTGGTATGTCAGTACCCGATCATTCGGGCATACATAGCGGTCAAAGTATTCATCATACACATACTCTGTTTTAGAGATAATTACCATGCTGAAAATATAAAGAATATGGCAGCTAAAAATGTATGATTGCAGATATATATGCTAAATATTACCATATGTCTTATATACAAAATAAACCAGGAGGTTTTTGTAATGCTTTTAAAAGAAGAAATCAATAAATATTTGAACTATTGTAAGTTTCAAAAGGAACTTAATGATAAGACGATAAAGGCATATAAGGCAGATTTGGAACAGTTTATTACAGTGATAGGAGAAAATAATCCAGATAAAGAAACGTTGAATTCATATCTCTTATACCTTCATCGTATGTATAAGCAAAAAACAGTTAAGAGAAAAATTGCCAGTGTGAAAGCGTTATTTCATTATTTGGAGGAAGAAGAGATAATAGAGATAAATCCATTTCACAAGGTAAAAACAAAGTTTAAAGAAGAAGTTGTTTTACCTAAAATTATTCCAAGAGATATGATAGAGCAGTTGTTGAATCATCTTTATAAGGAAAGAAGTCTTAAAGAATATTCAGAGTGGCGTAAAAAAATCATTTTAAGGGATATTGCAGTAGTGGAAACACTTTTTTCAACAGGACTTCGTATTTCGGAGTTGTGCCATTTACAAAGTAAATATTTTGACTTGAAGAATGGTGTGTTATGTATCCGAGGAAAAGGAGGAAAAGAACGGTATCTTCAAATAGGAAATAATGATGTATTGTCTATATTGAATGTCTATAAAGCATGCTTTGAAGATGAGATAAAGAGGCATGGTTATTTTTTTGTCAACCGATATGGAAAGCCATTGTCTGAACAATCAGCCAGAAGCATGATACATAAATATGCGGACGAAATACAGGCAGATATAAATATTACACCACATATGTTCCGACATTCATTTGCTACTTACTTGATGGAAGAAGATGTAAATATCAGATATATACAAAAAATGCTTGGGCATGCTTCTATTACGACAACAGAGATATATACATATGTGACGACTGAGAAGGAAAAAGAGATATTGAGAACAAGGCATCCAAGAAACAAGATAAATATAGGAGAAAATTTCGATAATTTGGTATATTAAGATTGCTAAATATTGGGAAAATTTGTATAATTAATATGGTAACGATAATTAGGAATTATCGTTGTCAAAAATTGAAACATTATCTGTATATATGTAAATGGGGTACAATATTAATGAATATTAAAAATATCAATAACATACTAAATCATATAACCAGTGTAAAAAATGGAACTGATAAAAAACGGGGAATTTGTTTTTTGATTGGTGCTGGAGCAGATATTTCTAGCGGTGGGATTTTGTTTCGTGAATTAAAAATACGTTTTTTAAAAGAAAATGGTTGTATAGTTCCGAGTAATGTGTCTGATAAGATATTAGATGAACAATTTGAAAAACAAATAGATAAAATGTCTCAGAATGGTCGGTGTGAAACACTTGATAAAGTTATGAAGAGGTATAAAGCGCCTTCTGAAGGATATTCTTTGCTCGTAATGCTTGCAGAGTTGGGATATATTGATGCAGTAATTACTACGAACTTCGATTATCTTTTAGAACAGACACAGCAGTCTTTAAATTTAAGTCCATTTACTATTTTTACTCCTGGTAGTGCAGTACCTGAAGAATATTACCAGCGATGTAGTAAAACAAGTCCGATATATCTAAAAATGCATGGTGATTTATCAACGAGACTTGTTACTCATTTAACGCAGAACGAAATACAGAATAAACAGTATGGAGAAAAATTTATAAAATTATTTAAACATATTATTCATAATGACAGTCTTATAATTGTTGGTTATGGTGGATATGATAGTTTAATTACAACGATATTTAAAGAAATAAATGATATTAACGAAGTATATTGGTGCAACATATCTGAACCTAATGATGATTCAGATTTAGTAAAGTTATTGGAACAAAAAGATTTACTTTATTATGTAAACACAACTTTTGACAATTTGTTTCAAGAATTATCAAAGACTCTTTTAAAAGATGCTAAAATGAAAAATACTAGTCCTGTCTTTTTACCAACAGTGGTTGAAACAAAAATCACTAACCAATTGGCAGCATTTAATGAAAAATTTGAATATAGAGATAAATTAATTATTCGAAAAGACATACAAGAAAGTTTAGAAAATTTTTTAGCAACATATGATAATAAATGCATTGCCATAATAGGAAAATATAAATATGGAAAATCGTGTGCCGTTTATACCGCAATGACTACCATATCAGACATTACTTTCTTCCCTATAATGTATAATGAAAAATATAATATTTTAGAAAATATGGCTCAAGTATTAGGATATGATACAGAAGTTCCGTTTCCAATTATGTATAGCTTTTTAAAATGGTGGAATGAAACTAAAAGACAGCTTGTTTTTATTATAGACGATTATTTTAATGGTAATTCTTTTAATAAGATGTCAACTGATAAAGTTGTAGATTTTTTTAATTTTTTATATATCGTACAAGAATTCAAATATATACAATTTATTATTTGTTTTCAAGATAACATATATAATCAGTTGAAAAAAGAAAATACATTTGCATTATTTGGAAATATTATATCAAAGCAGATAAATATTGGTGAGTTTTCAGAAGATGAGGTTGTAAATCTTTTAATTAAAAATAAGATAACTAATACAAATGAATTAGTTCATCAAGAATTGTTACGTATTCCATATGTTTGGGAAATTATTAACAAAAATCAAATAAATTTGACTCAAAAACCGGATTTTTTTGTACATTATATAGATGCTATTTATGATATTTCAATCAATAAATATAGTTTTACAAAACATGCATTATATACCATGCTAAAAAAATTGGCATATAAACAAATATTTGATGAATCGTTAAATCTTAATACGTCATCACAGGAATACATTTTTTTGCACGAGTGCAATATTATTAATTTAGAGGGAAATTTTATTTATCCGGAATTGGCAATATATTTTTGTAAGGAATATATATTAAATTCTTCCTCGTGGGAACTGAAAATATCGGAAAACATAATACCTGATTTACAAAAAAAATCTGATTTTTCTGAGATGCAGATGAATGTTTATGTTTCTTTTTTGGCCGAAATTAATGACATTGATAAATTTGATTTCCTTTTAAAACAGTTAGATATTCTTATAAAAAATCAGAAACCAACCAACTTTTCAAAAAAATTAGTTATAAAAGTTTTAGAAAAATGCTTGAAATGCCATCAGAAATTATTTGAATGTTATTTGAAAAATATTGATATTAATACATATTCCCTTGAATTACAGTATTATTTATTTAAGGTATTTGCCGAACTTGCCCCGCAAAATCTAACAATATGGAATAAGTGTAGTAAAGATTATAAACTGTCTTATGCATCATTTGTACTTTGTAACGATATATTGTTTGATTCAATAAAAGAATATTCAGATCAATTACAGACGAATGTAAGAATATCAGATAGTTTTAAAGATCAAAACGGACTTATTAAACTATGCCATATATTAACATATTTTGGATGGGATAGTGTAAGCACAAATGAATATATTTATTTAAAACAATATATTATTAATAAAATATTTCCTGTTATACAGACAAATGAGTCAGCAGTTAATTATGCGGTCGATATTTTGATAAAGTGTGATTATAATATTTTCTTCAATGCAGGAAGTGATTTTGAAGAACAGTTTACAAGATGTATTAATATGCCAATACAGCACTATATAGAAAAAGTTTTGAGCAAAAAATGTTTAACGGCAAATGAATATTTCGAGATTGTTAAATTAAATACGGATATTAATAATAGCTGGCTTTTTATAATTTCAAATATTATCGTTGTACAATCAATGAAAAATGAACCTGATGAAATGTATAATATGTTCCTCCATTTTTGGGACAAAATTCAATTTGATGTACAGGTACAGCATCTTGATTTTTTCCTCAGCAGTGTTTTTTGGTCACTATATTTAGTTATGCCATGTGATCGTGAAAGATTTATTGCAGTATTTGAAAAAGTAGTAGAAAAATATGAACGTATTTTATTTATGTTCCCTGCAACCGAAAGAAAGTCATCTCTTCTTAAATTTTCTGAAGAATTTGACAAGGTATTCGAAGATGGGTTTAATCCAATAGCATTTTATTTTTATACTGCTCCATATAAAAGTCGATCTTCACATTCAGATTGGAATAATGGAAAAAGCGATTTAAAGATATATTGGGATTTAACACAATGTATGCAAGAACTGGGAAAATATGACGATATGCTTCGAATTGTACATGCATTAGGTCAAATGATAAGTATATATCCAAAAGAAGGATACAGTGCATTAGAAAATTTAGCAAGCTTTGATCAACCCATTATCAAAAAAGGAATTATTCGTATTTTTAAAGAAAATTATTTAAGATATAGTAAGCTAACCAAAAAAGAATTAGAAAAATCTCTATATCGTTTTGATGCAGATGATATAGATGAGATTATTTATAATTCAGATTTTTTACTAGAGAATAGAACTATGGAGCAGCTTCATTGGGGAAGATTGTTCTATAATTTGGAACAAATGGTAAAAATTGACGTTTCTGAGGCATTTTTATCAAATATATTACAGACTCATTCTTGTGTTGCATTTTTACGGAATTTTATAAAAAGCTTTTTCTAAAAGTTAGGGTCTGTCGCATTAGTTGCGACAGACCCTAACTGGTTATTTTTTAAAAACATTATCCATATAAAAATGAAATAGTTCGTTAAACATTGTTAACTCTTCTGTAGATATAAAGACGGAAGGAGACAGCATTAAGCTTGCGTTATGAAAACCTCCAGCTGTTAAAATTAGTCCACATTTTTCACCTTTATAAATATAAGGGTTATTTAAGGCATTTTCTATTAATAAATGAACTTTTTCAGAAGCTGGTTTATGAGTCATTGGGTCGCTAATATCAAGACCAGCAGCATGCCCTAATACTTGCGCACGTGTTATGCAAGGATATTCAGCAGCTAACTGATTTATAATATCAGAAAATATTTGACTACTTTTTTGCATTTTTTTTATTTGTTCAGGATTTTCAATTATATTAAATGTTTCTAAGCCAATAGCTGTACCTAAGGGATGTCCTGCAAAAGTACAATGTGTAGAGCCTGTTTTCCAAATGTCAGGTGATATGATTTTATCATTTGCCCATACTCCTGACAGTGGCCAAATTCCATTTGAAATTGCTTTTCCAAATACGATAATATCTGGGCATATATCATAATTTTCGAAACTCCACATCTTCCCTGTTCTATAAAATCCCATTTGTACTTCATCTGCTATTGTGACAATATTATGTGCATGTAATATCTCGAAAAGTTGTTTATAGTAATCTTGTTTTGGAAATACGTAACCACCTCTTCCAAGAACTGGTTCAAATATAAACGTTGAATAGCGACTCTCTTTTGTATTAGTGTCATATACACCTAAAAATTCACTCTCAAATAAGCGCATAATACGGTTAATACAGTACAAATTGTCTGAAGAACAGTCATGCATATCATATGCACATAAAGAGCAGTTTGGAAAAGGTATTGTATAAGTATCGATAACATTGCCAAATTGGCGGGTATATCGATAACTGGAGCTAATACTTGAAGCTGCCATAGTTCTCCCGTGATAGGCACCTTCGAAACAAATAACACCTTGTTTATGAGTATAATTAAAAGCGAGCTTTAAAGCATCATCTACAGCTTGTGCACCTCCAACTGTAAAATGTACTCTTCCAGTTACTCCATAGTTTGAATACATATAATTACATATTTTTTCAGAAAGTAGAATCCTACTCTCGTTCATAAATTCGGCTGCCAAAGCTGGGATAGTATGTAATTGTTGAGAAATGCAATCGTCATACTGAGTGTTTTGATACCCAAAATTTGCAGCACTATTAAACATTTGCATATCAAGATATTTAACATTTTGAGTATCATACAAAAAAGATCCTTTTGCACCTCGAAAAATTTTTTTTGGAATGTGCTTGCTAGATGTATCACCTTGAGAACAGAATTGTAAATCTTTATCTAAAAGATTCTGCATTTTACACCTCCCATAAATATGCATTATTAAAATAGACTTTTATAATGTTTCAATTTTTGACAACGATAATTCCTAATTATCGTTACCATATTAAAAAATGAAATTTTTTCGGTAGCCCCCTTTACCTAGCGGCAAATTAGGTGAAGGGGAGCTTTTGCCAAAAAATATTCCCCTTTTACTGCACTTTGATAATTTCATATCTGTGCATCAGGCACATAACCGACCGGACAGAGAGCACAAGTCAGGGTACAGTTATAATTAAGTGGCCAGTATAGCAGCTGTATTCGAGATTTGTAAATCTGAGTAGCCTCTTATCAAAAGGAGATAAGATTTTTTGTATGTTCATAGTACTGATAGTTAATAAATGGGAAGTGATATGAGTCAGCCCTTTTTGATTATTACGATACGAAAGTGCTAAAAGGAGTTTTGATGAAGATTTACTTTTAAATATCATAAGAAGATTGCTGAGAAAAGTGTGAAGAATATTATGTATTGTCTGTGATGATAGGAGATGGAAATAAAGAAAGAATATACGAGAATGCGTAAAATGTTTACATTATCCAGTTGTGAGCAAACTACTAATAATTATGTAAAATAGTTATTAGAAAGGATGTCACAATTATGACTGAGAACCGTATCCGTGAGCTCCGCAGGAGCCACAACATGTCACAGGAAGTCCTTGGGACTATAATCAATACCACCCAGCAGGCGGTAAGCAAGATGGAAAAAGAC
>ERZ780208.2131-NODE-2131-length-14339-cov-5.446584_pt1 | contig 14339 bp, 6 predicted proteins | sample MGYA00511167_ERZ780208 | MGnify/ENA primary metagenome ERZ780208 (study PRJEB29588, sample SAMEA2159202) | human gut metagenome | biome: human gut; feature: human-associated habitat; material: faeces | place: Denmark | collected 2008/2010 ... | reverse complement strand
ATTATTATCCAAAGCAATGATTTTCATATCGTTATTGTTTAACCACCCCTAACCCCTCCTTCAAAAGGAGGGGACTAAGATTACCCCACTTAAAGACTTCCTCGGTGTGTTCTGCAACACCCTCAGAGCGCTTTGCGCTTTATCGTTCCGTATCAAGTATGACTCCGCCCGACGGCTGGATTGTCACATTGACGCGCTTCTTCTTGTCCGCTTTCACCTTTGCGACCTCCGTCCTGATGCTTCCGTCCTTTTCCTTCATGTCGGCATATCGTGTCAGCTGCTGTCCGGCGTCGCATGGAACGTCGAGAGTCAGCGTCAGCGGCTTGTCGGTGGCGTTGAGGCCGGCTATGAGCCAGCGGTCGCCCGAGCGGCGGGCAAGGACGACGTAGCGTCCGGGATAGCCGTCGATGAGGCGTGTCTCGTCCCACTCGGTCGGCACGGAGCGCAGGAACGCGAGCTCGTCGGCCGTCAGCTCCTTCAGGTTGTTGGGCTGCATGGCGATACACTGGACCGAAGTCTGGATGACAACCGCCGCCGCCATCTCAAAGACATTGGTCGTATAGCGCTGGTGGCGGCGCTTGTTGTCGCGCGACATGCGGGTGTTCATGATCGTTCCGCCCCAGTCCATCGACGCCACGGTGTTGCGGCAGAAGGGATGGAGCGTCAGGTCGAAGGCCTCGCGGCGGGCGGCCTCCTCCGTGAAATAGACGTTCTCGGAGGCCAGCACGGCTTCCGATGCCACGAAGTTGGGGAACATGCGCTCCCATCCGCGCGGCAGCGTACAGCCATGGAAGATGACCTGAAGGCCGAAGTCGTTGGCGTCGGTGAGGATGTCCTCATAGAGCTGCATCGTCATCTGCTTGTCGCCGCCGAAGAAATCGACCTTGATGCCCTTGACACCGATAGACTTCATCCACGCCATCTCCCGGCGGCGCTCGCCGACGGTGTTCATCTTCTGTTTCGGTGTCTGCAGCGCGTCGTTCCAATAGCCGTTGGAGTTGTACCAGAGCAGGAGGCTGACGCCCTTTGACTGGGCGTATCGGCTCAGCTCGGCCATGCGTTCGCGGCCGATGTTGGTGTCCCAGCAGCCGTCCACGAGACAGTATTCATATCCCATCTCGGCCGCAAGGTCGATGAAGCGCACCTGATCGTCGTAGTTGATGGAGTAGTCCTGCCATATCAGCCAGCTCCACGTGTAGCGTCCCGGACGGTATGTCTCCGACGCCGCATAGCGCTCCTCGACAACGTCATAGGCCACGGTGGTCTCGACAATCGGTGTCAGCGTGCGGCCGACGGTGATGGTGCGCCACGGCGTGAGGGCGGGAAGAGCCATGCCTATTGTTGACGAGCCGAAGCCGTTGTTCTCTCCCTCCATCGGCAGACCGATGGCGTAGCCCGTCTCCTGATTGTAGTCCAAAAGGCGGCAGCCGGCATAGCGGCCGTCCGTTCCGGTCTCGCTGACGAGCACCCAGCCGTCGTCACCGACGTGGAACAGCGCCGGGAACGTATAGCCGCGGCCGTACTGCGACCTGACAGCCATCTGACCGTCCGCACTGTAGACCTCCTCATAGCTCGGTTTCGTCCTCTTCCATCCTATCATCGGGTCCGACTGGGGCGTTATGAACGTCGTCGTCTTTTCCGGCAGCCGGAATGATGTCGCTTCCTGAAATACCTTCAGTGCCGACTCGTCACCCTTCTTGTGGATCAGGTAGCGGAAGGCAACGTCGTTGTTGCTGACGCGGAAGCAGACCGTGATGTTATGTTTGTCGGCCGTCGCCATGCTGACCGAAAGCTCGTTGGCACGGTAGTGGACCCTTGATGTCTTCGTTCCGCGCATGGTGTAGACCGTGTCAATCTTACCGGCCTCGTGTCCCGTGATGGTCATCCCGCGCGTAAAGTCGGCCCGGTCCGTCACCAGACCCAGCGCCGAAGGCTCCAGCATGGTCAGCCCGTCGTAGCTGACGGAATAGGTCGGACGTCCCTCGCTGACATCGACGGCCACGGTCAGACGCCCGTCAGGGGACTCCACAATCACATCGGCCGCCCGCATCGTGGACACAAAGGCGAGCAGCACTGTAGTTGCAACAAGTAGTTTTCTCATAAGTTCAATGTCGTTAGATTGTTATTAAGTCCTGCAAAGATACGAAAACTATTGGAAACATGGACGTTCAGGTGTCCGTGAATTTCATGCGGGCCGCCCTGATTTTTATAACTCGGACCTGTTACACGGGCTATGTGACAATCTGGTTCATCACTCCAAATGCCGGATGAGCCTTACATTTGATGCTCCGCTGTTTTATCGGCTGAATGAAATAGCCGTGTGCGGGGGCGTATCGGACAATGAAAAGAATGTAATTAAAGTCTTCTGACTTTTTAACAATCGTATGGTTAACGTTTTCAGTAATAATGTTTATCTTTGCAAAAGATAGTCTGCATTCGGCACGTGTTGATTGGCTTGCGAATAATTTGAAAGCAAACTTTCATTGCTCTCGTCCGCACCATCCTTTCAGAATGTTGCATAACGTTTCACAACGACTGACGAACAAATTCCTCTATAATTATGATAAGAGAAACGAGATACCTCATCACCGCAATCCTTTTGTTCCTGGCAGCCATTGCCGACGCTCAGATCACGACGTCGTCAATGAGCGGCAGAGTCACCGACGCGGCCGCACAGGCCATCATGGGCGCTACGGTGAGGGCCGTCCATGAGCCTTCGGGCACGGCCTACGGAACCGTTACCGACGCTTCGGGCCGCTACGCCATCAGCGGAATGAAGGCCGGAGGGCCCTACCGGGTGAGCGTGTCATACGTCGGCTATGCCACGGTGGAGACGGGAGACATCACGCTGAGGCTGGCCGACCGCTACGTTCTCAACGTCGCCATGACCGAAAAGGAGACCCTTCTGACGGGCGTCACCGTCCGTCCGGCGGACCACGGAGCCCCGGCGGCGGGACTGAGCCCCGGCTCCGTGACCCATGTCAGCGCGCGGCAGATAGGCGTGACGCCCACCGTCAGCCGCTCCATGACCGACATCATCCGCCTCTCGCCCGTGGCTTCGGCGACGAGCAACGGGCTGGCCATCGGCGGAGGGAACTTCCGCCAGTCGAACGTGACGGTCGACGGAGCCGGCTTCAACAACGCTTTCGGACTGGGGACGGGCATACTTCCGGGCGGCGGCATGCCCATCTCGCTCGACGCCATAGAGCAGATGACGGTGGCGGCCACGCCGTATGACGTCCGTCAGAGCGGGTTCACGGGCGGCACGGTCAACGCCGTGACGCGCAGCGGGACGAACCGCTTCCGCGCGACGGCATATACCTATCTGACCAACGACACGTGGACGGGCGACCGGGTGGGTGACGAGCGGCTTGACATAGCCACGTCCCACAGCTACACCTACGGCTTCAGTGCCGGCGGCCCCATCGTCCGCGACCGGCTGTTCTTCTTCGTCAACGGCGAATATGAGGCCAATATGGAGGCCGGACCGACGGCAAAGGCGGGCGGCGGCGACGCGGGGACATTCTCGGACACCAACCGCCGGCCGCGGGAGGGCGAGCTGGCTTCGCTGACGGACTATCTGAGGAGCAGATACGGCATGACGACCGGACCGTGGCAGGACTACAACGTCGAGACGCCGGCCTACCGGCTGCTGGCCCGTCTGGACTGGAACATCACGGACCGTCACCGCTTCAACGTCCGCTTCACGCGCTCGAACCGCAAGCAGAGCTCGCCGCCGGCAAACTCGCGGACGGTCGGGGTGGCTCTGCCCTCGGCTATATATAACGCCTCGAACGTGGCCATGTACGGCAGCAACAGCTACTACGGCATGACGTCGCTGGCCTCGCGCTACTACAGCGAGTACCGCTTCACGTCGCTGGCGGCCGAACTCGACAGCCGCATGGGCCGCTGGACGAACACGTTGAGGGCGACATATTCGTTTCAGGACCAGCCGCGCAGCACCGAATACGGTGACCAGCCGACGCTGGAAATCGTCATGAATGACGGACAGGGACACTATCCTACGTGGGCGATGACGGGCGACGACGTCTTCACGGCGGGCAATCTGACGCAGACGAAGAACCTCGTCCTGACCGACGAGGCGGCGGTGACGCTGGGCCGCCACCGCCTGACGGCCGGACTGCAGTATGAGCAGACGCGCGCCGTCAACGCCTTCGCTCAGGCCGCCGCGGGCTACTATGCCTACGAGGCCACGCCTGAGGAGGTCCGGCAGGGACGCTGGGACGACGTCTTCGGCCGTGCGCCGCGGGTCTTCGCCATCAGCTACGGCAACGGCGCGGACCACTCTATGTTCCAGGCGGAGATGACCACACGGCTCTTTTCGCTCTATCTTCAGGACGAGGTGGCGCTGACGGACCGGCTCACGCTGACCGGCGGTCTGCGGCTGGAGCGTCCCGTTTATCCGGCGCTGAAGGACAACTACAACGACGGGTACCATGAGCTTGACTTCGGCGGCAGTCATTTCCGGACGGACAATGTTCCGGAGGCGAGCGTCAGCGTGTCGCCGAGGCTCGGTTTCCGCTGGGACATCACTGGCGACAACCGCTACGTCCTGCGCGGCGGAACGGGTCTGTTCGTCGGCCGCATGCCTTTCGTATGGCTCATATCGGCCGTCGGCAACTCGGGCATGGGCCAGACGTCCTACTTCTACGTCAGTCCCGACAACGAACAGGCCGGCACGGGGGCATACGCTGCGGCCGGCTCGCGCTATCCGGCGCTGACGATGGACCGGAGGGAAATGCTCACGGCCATCGGGGCGGAAAGCCGGACGGCCGTTCCCACGGGGCCAACGATTCTCAGCGACGGGCTGCGCATGCCGCGGACATGGAAGATGTCGCTGGCCTTTGACACGCGGTTGCCGTACGACGTCGACTTCACGCTGGAGGGCGTTTGCAACCGTGACATGAACCCCTGCGTCGTCTCGAACCGCAATGTCTATTGGGACGGCGGGGCGGAGATACGCCTGAGCGACTTTGACACGCGGCGCTATATGAGCACCTACGGCCGTAATCAGGCCTACGTGATTGAGAATGCGGGCCACCGGGCTTACTACTGGGCCGTGACGGCGCAGCTCCGGCGGCACTTCCGCTTCGGGCTTGATGTCTCGGCGGCCTACACCCGTGCCGGCGCGAAGAGCTACAGCGAGGGCATCGGCGACCAGGTCTCGTCGGCTTACGTGCAATACCGCAATTCCATCGGTGCGGTCAACGACGCCGAGACGGGCTATGCGACGTATGTCGCGCCCAACCGCGTGCTCGTCTCGGTGAGCTACCGGATGAAGACGGGCCGTCATCATGCGTCGTCGTTCGGCCTCGTCTATGACGGCGGGGAGCACGGATATATGGGCAACTACTCATATACGCGGTTCTCCTATATCTTCACGGGCAATGTCACGGGCGATGTCTCGGCTCCCGGCAATCTCATCCGTGTTCCGGCTTCGCGCGAGGAGCTCGACAGCTGGAACTTCACCGACAACGGCACTTTCACCGCGGCCGACGGCAGCCGCCAGACCTACACGGCGGACATGCAGCGTGACGACTTCTGGGCATACGTCTGTCAGGATGGCTATCTCAAGACGCGCAAGGGACGCTATGCGGAGCGCGGCGGCGCCAGTATGCCGTGGCACCATCAGCTGGACTTCCGTTTCACCCACGACATCTCGCTCAACGTCGGCACCCGGCGCCACACCTTGCAGCTCGGATGCGACATAGCGAACCTCCCGAACCTGCTCAACCGCAGCTGGGGTCTGTACAAACAGCTGACCTCCGGCAGCCTCCTGACCTACCGTCCGGGCAACGGCAGCAACGGTTCAGACGGCTCATATACATACAATCTCGTCAACGGCGAACGCCACCTGACGACTTTCCGCGACTATGTCAGCGCGGCCTCGACATATCGGGTGATGTTCAGCGTGAGATATGTGTTTGAGTAATTAGTGATTAGGAGGCGTGAATTGTGAGCTGGCCGGTCTGCGGTTAGCGAGGAGTTCTTGAATCAGGATTTTATGTTTACAGATCCGTTACAGGATGAATGTGCCATTGGTCTTGATCTTTCATGTCGTATTCCCACGCTATTTACCATCTTGAAAATCTTATTTTTGGTCATGATTTGCAATTTGAAAGCATATTATGGGAATATGCTTTCAAATAGAAATATTATCTGCGATATATCAATCGTATTATAATCATTAACCCAAAATGTCGTATTATTAGCGCCGTGATGTTGTCATGTTGCAACATTTATTAGTACTTTTGCAAACAAAATGTAAGTCATTTGAAGGTTAAGACAAACTTAATGCAACTAAATATGGTAAATGGATTGTACAATGCCGACTATGAGCACGATGCGTGCGGCGTCGGCATGGTGGTCAACATTCACGGTAACAAGAGCCACGAACTGGTCGACAACGCCCTGAAGGTGTTGGAGAACATGCGCCATCGTGGCGCGGAGGGTGCCGACAACAAGACCGGCGACGGAGCAGGCATCATGCTCCAGATACCCCATGAGTTTATCCTCCTGCAGGGCATCCCCGTTCCCGAGAAGGGAAAGTACGGCACGGGACTCGTCTTTCTGCCCAAGGACGAGGCGGAACAGCAGAAGATACTCTCGGTCATGATCGAGGAAATCGAGCGCGAGGGCCTCTCGCTGATGCACCTGCGCACGGTTCCTACCAATCCCGAATGTCTCGGACTGTCGGCGCTCGACAGCGAACCCGCCATCCGTCAAGTGTTCGTCACGGGCGTGACCGACGACAGAGTGCCGGTTTTCGAGCGTACATTATATATAATACGCAAGCGCATCGAGCGCCGCGTCCATCACAAAGACTTCTACGTCTGCTCGCTTTCGAGCCGCAGCATCGTCTATAAGGGCATGCTTTCGAGCATGCAGGTGAGGCAGTATTTCCCCGACCTGACCAACAGCTATTTCACCAGTGGCCTCGCCCTTGTCCATTCCCGCTTCTCAACCAACACATTCCCAACGTGGAGCCTCGCCCAGCCGTTCCGCCTTCTGGCCCACAACGGCGAGATTAACACCATCCGCGGCAACCGCGGCTGGATGAAGGCGCGTGAGAGCGTGCTCAGTTCCGAGGCGCTCGGCGACATCCGCGACATATCACCCATCGTACAGCCCGACATGAGCGACTCCGCCAGTCTGGACAACGTGCTGGAGTTCTTCGTCATGAGCGGGCTTTCGCTGCCCCACGCCATGAGCGTGCTCGTGCCCGAGAGTTTCAACGACAAGAACCCCATATCCGAAGACCTGAAGGCTTTCTTCGAGTACCACTCCATCCTGATGGAACCGTGGGACGGCCCCGCGGCACTGCTCTTCAGCGACGGCCGCTATGCCGGAGGTATGCTCGACCGCAACGGTCTGCGTCCGGCGCGCTATACCATCACCAAGAAGGACATGATGGTCGTGGCGTCGGAGGTCGGCGTGATGGACTTCGACCCGAGCGAGATAGCCGAGAAGGGACGTCTGCAGCCGGGAAAGATACTGCTTATCGACACTCAGGAGGGCCGCATCTACTACGACGGCGAAATCAAGGAGCGGCTGGCCGCCGAACATCCTTACCGCCAGTGGCTCTCCACCAACCGCATACAGTTGGAGAAACTCCGCAGCGGACGCAAGGTGCGCAACGACGTGGACAATCTGCTGGAGCACGAACTCATGTTCGGCTACGGTGCCGAGGACATCGACAGCACCATCGTCCCGATGTGCGTTGGCGGTCAGGAACCGACGGCGGCGATGGGCAACGACACGCCGCTGGCCGTACTGTCCGACCGTCCGCAGCTGCTCTTCAACTATTTCCGCCAGCAGTTCGCCCAGGTGACCAACCCCGCCATCGATTCCATACGCGAGAGTCTCGTCATGTCGTTGACCGAATATATCGGCCGTGTAGGTTCGGGCATCCTCAATCCGGACGAATCAAACTGCAAGATGGTGCGCCTGCCGCATCCCATTCTGAACAACACTCAGCTCGACATACTCTGCAACATACGCTACAAAGGTTTCAATACCGTCAAGCTCCCCATACTCTTTGAGTGTGCGAAAGGTGCCGACGGTCTGCGCGATGCGCTCGACGCGCTGTGCAAGGAGGCTGAGCGAAGCGTCGACGCGGGCTACAACTATATCATCCTGACCGACCGCGACATCGACCGTGACCACGCCGCCATACCCTCGCTGCTGGCCGTGAGCGCCGTCCACCACTATCTCATCTCCGTCGGCAAGCGCGTCCAGACGGCCTTGATAGTCGAAAGCGGCGAGATACGCGAGACGATGCACGCCGCCCTGCTGCTCGGTTACGGTGCGTCGGCGCTGTGTCCATACATGGCCTTCGCCATACTCGACGACCTCGTCCGGCGCGGCAAGATACAGGAAAACTATGAGACGGCCGAGGCCAACTACATAAAGGCGCTGAAGAAAGCCCTGCTGAAGATCATGGCTAAGATGGGCATATCGACCATCCGCAGCTACCGCGGTGCGAAGATATTCGAGAGCATCGGTCTCTCCGAAAGCCTCCTGAAGACCTATTTCGGCACGGAGATGTCGACCATCGGCGGCATCGGACTGGAGACGATAGCACGTGACGCGATAGCGCGAGTACAGTTAAGAGGTCAGAGTGCAGATGACAGAGGTATGATTACCGATGCAAGCCGGACGAATGGCGGCGTACAGAGTCCGGAGAACGGTGGTACGCCAACAAAAGGTAATCATACCTCTGACCTCATCACTCATACTTCTGACTTGAAAGACCAGGGCTTCCTTCCCAACCACGGCCAGTTCCACTGGCGCCGCGACGGTATCCGCCACGCTTGGAATCCCGAGACTATTGCGACGCTCCAGCTCGCCACGCGCACGGGAAGCTACGAGAAATACAAGGAGTTCACGCGGCTTGTCGACGGAAAGGACAAACCCATCTTCATCCGCGACTTCTTCGGTTTCCGCCGCAACCCCATCGACATCGACAAGGTGGAGCCCGTCGAGGCCATCATGAAACACTTCGTCGTTGGCGCCATGAGCTTCGGAGCGCTCAGCAAGGAGGCCCACGAGGCCATCGCGCTGGCCATGAACAAGATCGGCGGACGCTCCAACACGGGCGAGGGCGGTGAGGACAGCGAGCGTTTCACCGCGACGCGCGACGGCATCTCGCTGTCGTCGAAGACAAAGCAGGTGGCGTCGGGACGCTTCGGCGTGACGACCGAATATCTCGTCAACGCCGAGGAGATTCAGATAAAGGTCGCCCAGGGCGCCAAGCCGGGCGAGGGCGGACAGCTGCCGGGCTTCAAGGTCAACGAGGTCATCGCCCGCACGCGCCACTCCATTCCCGGCATATCGCTCATCTCGCCGCCGCCCCACCACGACATCTACTCCATTGAAGACCTCGCCCAGCTCATCTTCGACCTGAAGAACGTCAATCCTACGGCGGCCGTCAGCGTCAAGCTCGTCGCCGAGAGCGGCGTGGGAACGATTGCCGCCGGTGTCGCCAAGGCCAAGGCCGACCTCATCGTCATCTCCGGTGCCGAGGGCGGAACGGGAGCCAGTCCGGCGTCGAGCATGCGCTTTGCGGGCATCTCGCCGGAGATCGGACTGAGCGAGACGCAGCAGACGCTCGTCATGAACGGACTGCGCGGACAGGTCCGGCTGCAGGTCGACGGCCAGCTGAAGACCGGCCGCGACGTCGTATTGATGGCGTTGCTCGGTGCCGAGGAGTTCAGTTTCGGTACGCTGGCGCTCATCGTGCTCGGCTGCGTCATGATGCGGAAGTGCAATCTCAACACCTGCCCGATGGGCGTGGCGACGCAGAACCCCGAACTGCGCAAGCATTTCATGGGCCGTTATGAATATCTCGTCAACTATTTCACCTTCCTCGCTCAGGAAGTGCGCGAGTATCTGGCCGAGATGGGATACACCCGGCTGGAGGACATCGTGGGCCGGACGGAGCTGGTGGAGGCCCAGTCCCCTCAATCTCCCAAAGGGGAGGCCCCCCTCTATCCCTCCAAAGGGGGAATCCCTTCGGCTTCCGATAAGCTCGACTTCACCCGTCTTCTCCACCGCCCCGACAACGGCAATGCCATCCACCACGTGGCTGACATACCCGCCGACCTCGACGATGTGCTCGACCGCCGCATAATCCATTCGGCACAGCGCGCTATCGAGATGCAGGAGGAGGTCAATCTCGACTACGCCATCAAGAACACCGACCGCGCCGCGGGCGTCATGCTCAGCGGAGCGATTGCGCGCCGCTACGGTGGCGACGGACTGCCCGACAGCACCGTCAACGTCAAGTTCAAGGGCTCGGCCGGCCAGAGCTTCGGAGCGTTCCTCGTCAAGGGTGTCAGCTTCAAGCTCGAAGGCGAGGCCAACGACTACTTCGGCAAGGGACTCAGCGGCGGCCGCATCGCAATCCTGCCGCCGGTGCGCAGCAACTTCTCAGCCGAGGACAACATCATCGCCGGCAACACCGGTCTCTATGGTGCGACGAGCGGCGAGCTCTATGTCAACGGCAAGGTCGGCGAACGTTTCGGCGTGCGCAACTCCGGCGCGATAGCCGTCATCGAGGGCGCCGGCGACCACTGCTGCGAGTATATGACGGGCGGCCGCGTGGTCGTGCTCGGCGAGACGGGCCGCAACTTCGCCGCCGGAATGAGCGGCGGTGTGGCCTACGTGTGGGACAAGAACCACAACTTCGACTACTTCTGCAACATGGATATGGTCGAGATCAACCTCGTCGAGGACAGCAGCTACCGCAAGGAGCTTCATGAGCTCATCCGCCAGCACTATCTCTACACAGGTTCTAAGCTGGCCCGCACGATGCTCGACGACTGGAACCGCTACGTCGGCGACTTCATCCAGGTCGTGCCGATAGAGTATAAGCGTGTGCTGCAGGAGGAGCAGATGAACAAGCTGAAGCAGAAGATAGCGGACATGCAGAGAGACTATTAAGGGCCCCTCCCGACCTCCCCAAGGGGGGAGGAGACAGCGTGGATGACGATGAAGTAGGGCGGGTGTCTGACAGTAGAAGATGCGAAAACGAGATAACAAAAGAATAGTAATCAACAAAACAATCCCTTCACCTCCCCTTTGGGGAGGCTGGGAGGGGCTTCATATATGAACGACAATTTTCTGACAATCCACCGCCAGGAGGCGGGATATAGACCGATACACGACCGGATTCATGATTTCGGCGAAGTGGAGCAGACGCTCAACAGTAAGGACCGGCGGACACAGGCATCGCGCTGCATGGACTGTGGCGTGCCGTTCTGCCACTGGGCATGCCCGTTGGGCAACAAGCCGCCTGAGTGGAACGACGCCCTGGCACGGGGCGACTATGAGATGGCCTACCGGCTGCTCAACGCGACCAACGATTTCCCCGAGTTCACCGGGCGCATCTGCCCGGCACTCTGCGAAAAGGCGTGCGTGCTCAATCTCATGGCCCACGAGCCGACGACGAACCGCGAGAACGAGGCCGCCATCACCGAGATGGCTTTTCAGGAGAACTATATACATGTTGTCCGACCCGTGCGCAACGGCCGTCGGGTGGCCGTCATCGGTGCCGGTCCGGCCGGACTTGTGGCCGCCAATCGGCTGAACCGCCGGGGCTATAGCGTGACGGTGTTCGAGCGCAACGAGAATGCTGGCGGACTGCTCCGCTACGGTATTCCTAACTTCAAGCTCAACAAGGCCATCATCGACCGCCGTCTCAGGCTGCTGGAGCAGGAGGGCATTGAGTTCCGCTACGGTCAGGAGGTCGACCTCGCCGCGCTGCCCGAAGGCTATGACGCCTACGTCGTGGCGACAGGCACGCCGACGGCACGTGACCTGAACGTTCCCGGACGTGAGCTCCGCGGCGTCCACCTCGCTCTGGACATGCTCGCGCAACAGAACCGCATCCTCGCCGGCATGGAGTTCAAGAAGGACGAACTGGTCAACGCCCGTGGCAAGGACGTTCTCGTCATCGGCGGCGGCGACACCGGTAGCGACTGCATCGGCACGGCCCACCGTCAGGGTTGCCGCAGTGTGACGCAGATCGAAATCATGCCGAAGCCGCCCGTCGGACCGGACGACCCCAACAATCCGTGGCCGAACTTCCCCCGCACGTTCAAGACGACGTCAAGCCACGAGGAGGGTTGCACCCGCCGCTGGAACATCAATACGCTCGAATTCCTCGGCAAGGACGGCCGCCTCACCGGTGTGCGCGTTCAGGAGATTGCGTGGAAACCCAATCCCGACGGCGGACGCCCCATCATGGAGCCTGTGGGCAAGCCCGAGGTCATCAAGTGTGAGCTCGTCCTGCTCGCTATGGGCTTCCTCAAACCCCAGCTGCCGCAGTTCGCCCCCAATGTCTTCACCGCCGGCGACGTCGCCACGGGTGCCTCGCTCGTCGTCCGTGCCATGGCCGGAGGCCGCAAGGCGGCAGAGGAGGTGGAAAGGTATATTAATAGGTCAGAGTGAAGAGTGATGAGTGAAGAGGTATGATTACTCTTTAGTTATGAGTTTTGTGCCGGAGACTGGTCAATCAGGTTTTTCCGCAATATAATAAAGCATAAGTAAAATACAACAATTGTTTTCTACTTAAAAACAGATACACGGAGACATAGAGGATAATATACCTCTGTATCTCTGTGTATCTGTTTTTATAAATCGTTTTTCTGCGTTTAGAGATATTAAGTATGTTGCAACAATTAGTTTATATTTTGAATACAGAGACACGGAGACACAGAGTTATGTTGTCCTCTGTGTCTCCGTGTCTCTGTGTTCAAAAAACTTATTATAAAGTAATAATGAATACTTACTTATAAGGTATTAAACCCTACTTATCCTAATTCTGTTCTCTTAGCTTGGTCCTTTGATTTGACTAAAGAGTAATCATACCTCTTCACTCATCACTCTGACCTCTTACTTATCTCACGCACTTCAAATTCCTCTCCAGCTGTGCCGTGCTGCTCGCTCCGACCAGCACCGAGGTGACGGCCTTCTGTTCGAGTACCCACGACAGCGCCCTTTCGGCCAGCGTCTTTCCCTGCTGCTGCGCCTCGGCGTTGAGTTCGCGCAGACGGGCGAGCAGTTCGGGGGTGAGGACATCCTGTTTGAGGAACTTGCCGCGTGACATGCGGCTGTCCTCCGGGACGCCGTTGAGATAGCGGTCCGTCAGCAGTCCCTGAGCCAACGGCGAGAACGAGATGAAGCCGACACCCTCACGCTCACACAGATCGGTGATGCCCTCCTCGATGGGAGCGCGGTCGATCATGTTGATGCGTCCCTGATATATCAGCAGCGGCACGTCGCGCTCGCGCAGATAGCTGATTGCCGTCTGCAGTGCTGCGAGCGGCCACCGCGATATGCCGACATACAGAGCCTTGCCGGCGCGCACGACGTCGACCAGCGCCTGAAGCGTCTCTTCGAGCGGCGTCTCCGGGTCGTAGCGGTGGCTGTAGAAAAGGTCGACATAGTCGAGGTGCATCCGACGCAGGCTTTGGTCGAGGCTGGCCATGAGATATTTCCGCGAGCCCCAGTTGCCATAAGGGCCGTCCCACATGTCATATCCTGCCTTCGTACTGATGAACAGCTCGTCGCGGTAGGGGCGGAAGTCGTCGTCCATCAGCCGCCCCATCGTTTCCTCGGCACTGCCGTAGGGTGGGCCGTAGTTGTTGGCCAGATCAAAGTGGGTGATACCGTGGTCGAAGGCATAGCGCGTTATCTCGCGGCTGCGCCCGTAGTCGTCCACGCCGCCGAAGTTGTGCCAGAAGCCGAGGCTCACCTCGGGCAGCAGCACTCCGCTGCGCCCGCATCTCCTATATTTCATGCCGTTGTCGTAGCGGTGTCCGTCTGCGATATATTTCTCCATAATCGGTTAATTGTTTTAGTGAACATGGCAAAGTTACGCAAAAACTCCGACAATCCTGACTTCCTGCGCGCAAAAAACTGTCTGCCATTCGGAAACCGATTGATAAAAAAACAAAAACCACCCATGAAAGGGCAACTCACTATTCGGAAACCGATTGACAAAAACCGTTAAAAACACCCTTGAAACGGCATCAGGAATGGCCTCTGCGAAAAATATTTCATCGTCGCCCGCAAATTCGCGAGTTTTGCGCGTGCAAACGCAACCGGTTGTCATTCAATTGGTTATCCCGTTAATTCTTAATCTGTGCAATTTCGTGACGCCGAAAAACCGCCTTTTCCGGCCGAAATCAACTGATTTGTTCTGCCGTAAGGGCCTCCCGGGGTTGCGACGGGGCCGCTTTCGTCGTGCAACAAGGCCGCCGTCGCAATGCAATAAGGCCTCCGTCGCGACCCCGGGAAGCCCTTACGGCTGG
>ERZ780208.2127-NODE-2127-length-14353-cov-6.340397_pt1 | contig 14353 bp, 18 predicted proteins | sample MGYA00511167_ERZ780208 | MGnify/ENA primary metagenome ERZ780208 (study PRJEB29588, sample SAMEA2159202) | human gut metagenome | biome: human gut; feature: human-associated habitat; material: faeces | place: Denmark | collected 2008/2010 ... | reverse complement strand
ATACCGGGATTTTGCTGGAAACAGATGGGAAAATGGGGTTGTGTTGTTTTGACCCCGATTTGCTCGAAGAACGATTGAAGAGAAGTGACAGAGACATCATTGAACAGGGTTTGGCAAAGGGTGTTTATATTGAGGATGCCGAAGAATACCTTGCCAAGCTTGGCCGGTGAGTCTCAGTGTGTAAGAAAGGAAAATATATATGATACAGGAAAAGATTAACAGAGCCTATGAGTCTCTGATGAAGCTGAACAATTTCAAGCTGCCTGTTAAAAAGGCGTATGCGGTATATAAGCTGGTTCAGGCGGGTGACAACGCATATCAGTTTGCACTCTCGGAAGAGCGCAAGTATCTGGATGAGTTCCACGGTACGCTGAATGAGGACGGTAATATCACCTTCTTAACCCCCAGCGACTGCGCTGCATTCAAAGTAAAAGTAGACGAGCTGTGCAATATGGAAGTGGATATTGCAATCGATGTTGTAAAGCTGGACGAGAATGACCTCGGCGAACAAACACTTTCGCCTGCGGATATTTTTAACTTAGAGGGCTTTGTTGACTTCACATAATCACAAGGAGGTGGACTATGGCGTTTTGGGGGACTGAGTTCATTTTTGATGATATTCCCTGCTCCGAGTTCGGACTCATGGTTTACCACTTCGGTTCAAACGGGCAAGATGATGTGAGCTTCAAGAACGGAGAAATCATCGAGGATAGGATTCCGGGAAGATACGATGCGCTCACCTATGGGCTGGTGCAGAACCAGTCGCTGGAATATACGCTGGTCTTTGGGGCAAACATGGAGTCACTTGACGCAAACGCAAATCTGGATAGGTTTGAAGTCGAGGCGATTGCGGCATGGCTCACCGGACACAGCACAAGAAAATGGCTTGTGATTGTGCAAGATGATATGGAACCGTTTCGATACAAATGCACGATTTCAGAGCTGAAGCTGATAACCTACGGCGACTTACCCTGGGCTTTCTCATGTAAGGTCAGCTGTGATTCGCCATTTGCTTATACCTTGCCAGACGAATACATATATACAGTCAGCGGACAGTCACAGGTTCGCCTATTCAACCGAAGCAGTTATAATGGTTTCTACAGGCCGAAGATGGAGATAACCATGTATGGAGGAGACGGCATCTCTATCCAGAACCTCTCGGATAACAACCGAACATTTCAGTTCAAAGAGCTGCCGGGAGGCAACTCTTTAACTATATATGTGGACAACAAGAATCAGGTTATCACAGACAGCATGGATTTGAACCTGTACCCATACTTCAACATGAAGTTCATGCGGCTCGTCAAGGGCGACAATCTGTTGAAGATAACCGGAAATGCCGAGGTGAAATTCATTTGTGAGTTCCCTGTGAACATTGGAGGGTAATGATGATTAACAATGTTTACAGTTTGCCGGAGCTTGACTTTGTCGGCGGCTCTTCTGAGGATTTGGTGTTTCATGTGTATTGTGATAAGACCAATCCAAAACCGTTTGGACTAACGGGCTGTACGGCAAACTTTTCTATTATCAACTTCGTAAACAAAAACGGTGCTCCTGTGGTTTCAAAAACCATGACCGTGCGTATGGACGAATCAGAGACTTTTTACAACATCCTGTTCGTATCACTTCAACCGGATGACACCGTTGATTTGTTTGGAAAGTTTGTGTACCAAATCACGATTAAGGATATTGACAACAATGTAGATATTCCCCAGCAGGGCGTTATCTACATCCATAACAATATCAACAAGGAATTTGTGCGAAGATAATCTTTGTTCTTAATCAGAAAATAGGAGGATAACCAGTTATGAATACAACTTACTTCTTAAACCTGGCGGCGGGCAATCTTTTCGGAACCAAAACAAGTCCCGAGATTCCCAGCAACTACTACATTGGCCTGAGCACTTCTGCGCCCAATGTTAATGGCACGAATGTGAATGAACCCTCTACCTCTGCTGGTTACGCAAGGGTGAAGCTGACTACTCTGAGTGAACCTGCGTCCGGCGTTGTGACCAACACACAGGCAATCAACTTCAACGAGAGTACTGCAAGCTGGGGTACAATTACCCATTTTGTTATCTATGACTCCGATACCGTCGGCAGCGGCAACCTTTTGATGTATGGCGTGTTGTCCACGCCCAGAAGCGTTGAGACGGCAACCATTATGACCATTAAGGAAGGGTATTTAAGCCTGTCTGCCCAGAACCCTGCGTAACAAGGAGCTGATGCAATATGGTAAAGGAGTTTGATATTTATCTGAAAAGGCGCATCACTGAATGCGACCTTATCGTCTACTCCCTTCCATATCGTGACGGTCTCACGGCTACCAACCGCATCATTTTGGAAAGCTGCATTGAAAGCTATACCTTGCAAAAGTTTGTAGCGATGCAGTTCGGCTCCGAACTGGTCTCGCACATTGACAAGATGATTAAGACTTGCTATGAGAGACTGAATTGGGGTACTGCTATCAGTGCCGACGCAGTGTTTCAGACACACTACATCATGAACCCAGAAGCCAGCGCTGTTGAGCTGGCGGTTGAGGATATTCCGGCTTTGGAAACGATGTTTGCAGAAGCGGAGAGCTGCATGATTTTGAATGCGGCTCCGCTTCTTGCAAATATTGCCAAGTCACTTGGACACGGGCATACGGCCATTGCGTTTGACGGAGGCGTTCGTGATACGCTGAAATGGGGATTGATGTCCCCAGAGGACAGCATTGTGTTGGATGCTGTTGTATCTGGGACACAGGCAATCGACTATATCAAGGTGGATGCGCCAGTAGTGCCTGGAGCGGAGATGGTGAATCTCTGCTACCGGATAACGAGTACCGCAAGTACGGCCATGGAAATCGCGGCTCTTGTTCTTGGTACAGAGCTGCATTTCTCTTTTGGCAGGGCGTATGGTGGTGTGGCTTTTGACGCAAAAGTGTCCGGTGAGCATTTGCGGAAATATGAACTTGTAGAGAACAACCTGCGTATTCTGGCAGATATCACAGAGTCCATTCGGCAGTTTATTGCCACGGATGGAACGGCGGTTGACATTAGCGTGAGTGCAAGCCCTATTTTGAAGCGTCATAGGCTGCTTGCTGAAATGGACGCAGACGAGCTTTCAGAATTTAACAACATGACGCTGGACGAAGTTGACTTTGTCATTCTATAGAAACGGAGGTGATATGAGTGATTTATATCAAGCTGGACGAGAGTATGAATCTCGTTATGACAGTGAATGAGCCTATTTATCGGGGCGATAACCTGAATCAGAAAATCGTTTATTTGATTCCGTTGCAGGTCGGCGAGGTGGATATGTTGGCTGCCACTCCGTATTTGAGCTACATTCGCGCAGACGGTGTAGCTGACATTGTTCGCCTGGAACGAACAGAGGAAAAGTATAAAGAGGCATATTACCAGTATGTCTTTCCTGTATCTTGTCGGCTGAGCAAGTACCCCGGTGAGGTATGTACCTGGTTGCAGATTTTTTCCGGGACTCCATCTAACCCGACAATCGCCAAGAGTGGTGAATGCTTGCTGTATGTGGAAGATTCCAAAAACATGGATGACTACATTTGTGACCATCAGCTCTCAGCCATCTACGCCTTGCAGAAACAGACGGAGACGACAAAAAACGGCGTGGAAACCATCCGTGTGGAAATGGATAAAAAAGGCGATAACCTTGTTTACGACTCTGAGAAGAAGGTCTTGCAGATGTTATCCAATGGGAAGCGTGTTGGTGATGCCATCGATATGAGCGAGATGGTCAACGACGACGAGACGATTCATTTCGGAGATGAGAATAACGACCCGACAGCAGATACTGAAGCGGTTATTTATTTTGGCTAATGGGAGGTGAGATGAGATGGGTGTGAGGGTTGCATACGGCAAGAAGTCAAAGATTACAAGCGCGATTGCGTCTGGTGTGATACCAAAGGATAGTTTGATTATCACAAGCGACGCAGAGGAGTCAGAGTTGTTCTTCTATGACGCTGCCGGTAATATGAAGCGCATCTCTGAGCGCAAGCAGTTTGCGACCATTAGCGAAGCGCAGGCATGGGTAGATGCCTATGGCTGCGATGGAAATATTATTTCTGTGCATAACGGCTCTGACTGGGTGCCTTACATTGTTTCTGACGAAGGTGCATTAACCCCTGTTGGTTCCGGTGAAATCAGCGTTGAGGATATTAAAACCATTGACGGCGGAACGGCGCACGGTATTCAATGAGACCATTCTGCAAAATATTTTGAAGGAGGAAAGTTATGCCTAATAAAACTATGAAGACTAAAATTCAGGTTCGGCGTGACACCACGGCGAATTGGCTGACCAACAAAGATGTTGTGCCTGCCGCAGGCGAGCCCTGTTTTGACCTGGAACTGGGCACGCTCAAGATTGGCGATGGCGTCACCAGCTATGAGAATCTGAAGGAAATCAGCGGCGGACAGGCCGCACATTATGAGGGCGTAAAGGGTGACGGCGAGAGCGACACCGATGTTATCAGTCGCGTGTTGACAGCCGCTGGTGCCGAGGCTCAGAAGGACGATATCTTCGTCGTCAAGGCGCTGATTGCCGGTGGCAAGTATTCCTATACTGCCTATGTCTATGATGGCAGCGTGTGGGCTGCTATGGATGGCAACTATAGCGCAGAGAATGTGTACTTCGCCGATGACCTTACCTATACAGCAGCCATCGGCGTTCTGACCGTTCCCAGTTCCGGCTCTGGTACGATTGCTGCCTCCGGCAAGAATGTCAAGGATGTACTGGCCTCTATTCTGGCGAAGGAAAAGAATCCTACCGCTACCCAGCCTGCCGTGACGATTACCTGCAAGCAGATTGCTGCGTATGAGGTTGGTTCAAAAGTAACTCCCGCATACACTGCTTCTCTGAGTGCAGGCAGCTATACATACGGCCCCGCAACTGGCATCACGGCTACCGCATGGAGTGTGACGGATGGCGCTGCCACCAAGGATACCGCCTCTGGTTCCTTTGATGAGCTGACGGTTGGCGATGCTACCAGCTATGCTATTACCGCTACGGCGACTCACGGTGAGGGTGCTGTCCCTGTAACGAATCTCGGCAACGAGTATGCAGACGGTAAGATTGCTGCCGGTAACAAGAGCAAGGCAACGGGCAAAATCACCGGTTATCGCAATAGCTTCTACGGTACGCTGGAGGCGAAGGACGGCGAGGTGAACTCTGCGCTGGTTCGCGGCCTGAGCGGCAAGAGCGGTAAGGCTCTGGCAGCTGGCAACAGCTTCAATCTTGCGATTCCTGTCGGTGCAATCCGCGTTGTGTTTGCTTACCCTGCCACGCTGCGTGATGTCAGCTCTGTGCAGGATGTGAACGGTATGAACGCCGAAGTCAAGACTGCTTTCACCAAGAGCGTCGTCTCTGTTGAGGGCGCAAACGGCTATCAGGCGATTGACTACAAGGTGTATGTGATGGACATGGCAAATGCCAACGATACCGTCAACACCTACAAGGTCACAATTTAACATGGAGGTGACGCATAATGGCTGATTTCGGTAAACTGAATTTTGCGGTTTCATTTAATCCGCAGACTGCGTTCCCTCTGGACGCACGGTATTACTTTTCTACCCTGGGCGCCGCTCAGGCTGCCGCCGCCGCCGCTGTTGAAGTTGGTAGTTCGGACGGCGTTTATTTTTATGGTGAGAATGTTTGCGTTGTGACTGACTCTGCCGCAGACCTGTATATCATCCAGCCGGATAAGACGCTGAAGGCCGTCGGTACCGTTGTGCTGGGCGATGACAAGTCCATCGAAATTGTTGATGGTAAGGTCACGCTGAAAGGATTCAATTCCGCCACCGCTGGTCAGCAGCCCCGCATCAACGCGGCTGGTACTGCGTTGGAATGGTACACGCCTGACACCAGCACCGTATCCGGTCTGGCTGACACGGTCGCAGGCCATATCCTGAGCGGTGGAAATGCGTAAGAAATAAAAAGTGGGAGCCGTGCTACACCAGCAGGCTCCCACAATGCATTTATGGCATATAAAACTTGGCTTTTATACAGAAGGTGGTGATTAACATGAGAATGTCCAAAAGAGAGTATCAGCTTATATCTATGCACATCAAGGAAGATCCTATTATGATTTTGACGGAGAACTTTTTTCAGAATTAATACGAGGTAACCCTGAGTTCTTGGCAGACTATGTGCATAAAGTTGCGGGGAAGCAGATAGGGAGAGACGGATGGCATGCTCTAAATATTTTGTGGCAGCAAGATGACTATCTGAAGCTAATCTCTATCGCAATGGAGTGTCTAAAAAACGCAACAAAACCATTTTTTACATGGGATTCCTTAGCGGAGGACCTACTGAGTTCACCTATAAATATGCCGTTAGTTAATAAACGGCGTAATGAGTGGATCAAGTATTATGTCGAAGCAAATTGTTATGATGGAGAGTCAATGCGCTTTTTGTTTGGGATCGTCTGTAATTTGCCGGAAGAACAACGATTACCCGCGATTGTAACGTTTTGCCAATGCAATCCCGCTTTTGAGGCATTTCGAAGCATTTATATAATACCAACACATGCCTCTTGGAGTGGTAGCGAAGTTCCAATTTTAGAACAACACATTGCATTTTTGAGTGAAATTAAAGATAGCTTGATAGGAATGCAATTCGTTGAACATAGGGCGCATATATCTGAGAAAATTCGGAATTTACAAGAGAGAAAAGAAGACGTACTGTTGAGAGAATTCCTGGAAGAGAGATGATTTTTTGAAAGGGCTCCATTTCCCGAATATTATATCGAGAAACGGAGCCCTTTTATATATTTTCTTTCGACGGACAGGGCCTCATTTGCTATACTTAAAGCAAAGATAATAATTGGGAGACACCGTGATATGAAGAAGATCCTTTTCGTTTGCCACGGCAATATCTGCCGCAGTCCGATGGCGGAGTATGTCATGAAGGACCTAGTAGAAAAAGCCGGTTTGGCAGCACAGTTCTATGTAGAGTCCGCCGCAACCAGCCGCGAGGAGCTCGGCAACCCCATCTATCCTCCGGCGCGGCGCAAGTTGGTCGAACACGGGATCGCCTGCGGCGGTCACGCGGCGCGGCAGCTTACCAAAAGAGATTACAAGGAATTTGACCTGCTGATCGGCATGGACAGCGCCAACCTGCGGAATATGCACCGTATCTGCGGCGGTGACCCGGATGGCAGGATACACCTGCTGCTGGATTACACCGACCACCCCCGCGATGTTGCCGACCCGTGGTACACCGACGATTTTGAGGCCACATGGAGGGACGTGCTTGCGGGATGTCAGGGATTACTGAAAGAGTTACTACAGAAGCGAGGTGAACAGAATGGCACAAAATGACAAGATCCAGCTATTCGAAGACAAGCGCATCCGTACCGCATGGGATGAGGAAAAGGAAGAATGGTACTTCTCCGTTGTCGATGTTGTTGCCGTGCTGACGGATAGCGTTGATCCCGCAGCATATTGGCGTAAGCTCAAGCAACGTTTGAAAGCTGAGGGCAATGAAACCGTGACAAACTGGCGCTGTTGACAAAGTCTCGCAACAGCCCTCGCGGTATGTTATAATGAGGAAAACGACCTGAGGTGATGGGATGCAGCTGGCGATGCACATGGTAACGATCGAGGATCTGATGCCCCGGGAGCACTTCCTCCGAAAGTTGGAAGCAGCGCTGGATCTGTCCTTCGTTTACGAGGAAACAGCCCCGCTTTACAGCAAAAAATACGGGCGTCCGGCCATCGACCCGGTGGTCATCGTGAAGTATCTGCTGGTGGGTTTCCTGTACGGCATTCCGTCAGAGCGGCAGATCGAACAGCGCATCCAGACGGATATTGCCTTACGCTGGTATCTTGGCCTCGATCTCTTCGACCGGGTGCCGGATCACAGCACCGTCTCGCAGCTGCGCCGCCGGAAACCGTCCTTCCGCAAGGTGTTTCGGCGGTTATTTGAAGAAGTCGTGGGGCAGTGCATCGAAAAAGGTCTGGTCAGCGGGCGCGTGGTGGGGGCGGACTCGACCCATGTGAGGGCCAACGCCTCCCGTGCGTCGGAAGAACTGGTGGAAGTCGCGGAGGAGGCCGGCGTTTACTGGGAACGGCTGGACGATTATGAGGAGGAAGGGTTGGAGGAACTTGAGCGGCGAACCGGAAAGCGCCGCAAAAAGCGGACAAAGCAGATCAAACGGGACAACCGCCGCACCCACAAGCGCGTCAGCCGCACAGACCCGGAGTCGGGTCATCTGAAGCGCCCGGGGAAACCGGAGGGGCCTCATTACCTCGCCCATCAGGCGGTGGACAGCGACTACGGCATCATCGTAGGCCAGACCGTGACTGCCGGAGACGTGAACGATTCCGTGCCGTTTTTGGGCCTGATCGAGCATATTCACGAAAATGTTGTACCAATTCAGGCTGCCACGGCGGACGCCGCCTACGATTTTCCGCTGGCCCATCGGGCGCTGGGTGAACTGGGGATCGGCTTTTTCGTGCGGCCGCAAAAGACCGCCGCGCGGGTGTCTGTCCAGTTTACGCGGGACGATTTTTGCCGCGACGAGAACCGTGATGTGTACCTCTGTCCCATTGGAAAAGATCTGTGTTTAAGGCGGCTGGCCCGCAGCGCCAGCGGCCTGTTTTGGGAGTATCAGGCGGATAGGCGGGACTGTGCGCTCTGTCCGCTGCGGGAAAAATGCCTGCGCGAGAGCGACAAACGCGGCGCAAGAAAGGTGTCCGTCAGCTACTTTGCGGCAGACCGACAGCGCAACCTGGAACGCCGTTCCAGCCCGGAATACCGGGAGGCGCTGAAATTGCGGCAGGTCTGGTGCGAGGGCTCGTTTTCCGCGCAGAAGCGCGAGCACAACTTAGCGCGCGTTTTGCGACGAGGCTTAGAGGCAGCGGAGGACCACTGCCTCTTGTCGGCGACCGCATTGAACCTGAAACGGATGATAAAACACGCCGGATGACGCCAGAGGGCGTCTTTTTTTTGTTGGTAGGGCGGAGCGGAGCGAGACTTTGTCAACAGCGCCAACTTGTCCCAAAGCGGAAAAGAAGGCGAGCAGTTTAGTCTGCTCGCCTTTTATCGGTGCCGTAAATAACACATAGCATTTATTTAGGGGCATTTACGAAGCGTGCGATGATAGATCAAATCATCCGCAGACGGAGTTGTCACAATAGTGAACATTCCCTCTTTGATAAACTTCTCCATCCGCAGCGCGATCCACGCATCTCCGATGCCAAGCTGATTTTTGCCCAGGACATTCCCAATTAGGTTTGCTTCTGAAAATTCGTCCGCTTGCTCGTCCACCTCTCGCAGAATAAAACTGTCATAGATATTTTCCGAAGCGCTCTGAAGTTTTCCGTTGAGATAAATACGCAAGGGGGCGTTTTCTTGTTGGAGCTGTTTCCAGCGCATAGCACAGGCATTTAATAATGCCGGTTTGACCTCCCGTTGCAGAGGCAGATATTTCCCCCATTCTTCGGGCGAGATTTCTCCCCAACCAATGTGCGTACAAAGGGTGTTATCGGTAGAGTATTCCCATTCCGGCAGTTTGACAGCATATATTGAGCCGATTGCGGGCAGCTTTTTGAGCTGCGCCAGCAGCCAATAGAACCCGCAAATTTCATCGGGATTATGGCTATACCAAATCCGCACAGGCTCACCCCGAGAGGCGCGGTCAAGGATTTCGTGCAAAGCCGTTTTCGCTGAGCGGAGTGTCTCCAAAATATATTGTTCATTATCTTCTCTGTTCGGCCAAACAAAGAAGGCTTGTTCTAATACGCTCTTGCGGTTGTTGCCAATCTCATCATCGGAAATATCACCCATGCTCCATGCGACATCGATGCAATAGACATCCGCCGGATTTCCACCTAACGGAATTGAGGTTTCCCATTTGCGGTGAGCCTGCAATTCTGCATCTGCTTTTAATGTTTCAAGTTCTTCCGGGGATATATTTGTACGGCCTGATAAAACAAGGCCGATGGATGCGCTTGAATGTTTATCTGCACCACAGTTTTGTGCCAGCTTTAGACTTCCGTATGCGCTCTTGCTAAATACAGTCTCTATCATAACAATATCTCCTCGGCATTGGACTTCATAAATCAGTTTTCATTATATCCGAGATATGTGAACAATTCAACTAAGGCAACACGGACTTACCATTTTATAACTGTGAAAGGAGGCGATGACGGCTGGTAGACGAAGATATTTCCCGGCGCACGATCGCCATATCGGTAAAGGCGTCGAAGCTGACCGCTCGGGGGCTTGCCTATGTTGTTCGGGCGGTGGGACGCAAAATTGCCAAGGCACACCGGGCAAAGCAGACGCCACACGGCAAGCAGACCGTGAAAAAACTCATGGCGCACAGCGCATCCACCAACAGCCTTGAACTGTCCGGGGATACAAAACTCTTTGACCGCGTAGCCCGGAAGTGGAATGTGGACTATGCCTTTTATCAAACTGAACCGGGGAAATACCTGCTGTTCTTCAAGTCCGGGCAGGCGGACGCTATGACCGCCTGCTTTTCGGAATATTCCCGCAAGGTGCTGGATAAGGCCAAGTCCCGCCAGCCCACGATCCCCGAACAGATGAAGCAGGCGGAACAGCAGCTTGCCAAGGAAAAGCCGCCCAAGGAGCATATCAAGGAGGTGTCGCATGACAGATAAGCTCCGTAAATATGTGCTGCCCAACATTCCCTATGTGTTCATCGGCTGGGTGTTCCTCAAGCTGGGGACGGCCTACCGTCTGGCGGCGGGTGCGGATTTTGCTCATAAGCTCATGGGGCTGGGCCAGACCATTGGCCCGGCCTTTGCTGACTTTGCCCCGGGGCTTGCTTCCTTTGACTGGCTCGTTGGCATTGTAGGGGCTGTGGCGTTCCGGGTAATGGTCTATGTGAAAAGCAAAAACGCCAAAAAATTTCGGCGGGATGAGGAGTATGGATCAGCCCGTTGGGGCTGTCCGAAAGATATAGCCCCTTTCGTAGATCCAAAGTTTGAAAACAACATCATTCTGACCGGGACGGAGTTCCTTACCATGAATACCCGTCCGAAAAATCCAGCCAACGCCCGCAACCTCAATGCCTGTGTGATCGGTTCGTCCGGCTCCGGCAAAACCCGGTTCTGGCTTACCCCGCAGATTTTGCAGGCCAGCGCAGACAAAAACGGCGGATGCAGCTATGTGTGTGTCGATCCCAAAGGAGGCGTTCTCGGGCAGGTGGGTCACTTCCTGCAAAAGCGTGGGTATCGGATCAAGGTGTTCAATTCCATTGATTTCACAAAATCCATGCACTATAACCGTGCGACTTGTTCGCCGCTGAAAAGGTGGCGCACAGCGCTGTTTCAATCAGTTCTGTGAACTGATAATTCGAGAGGTGGAATGAAGGAGTAACGCCCTGAAACGCCTCCCCTGATACTCCGGCATGCAGAGGCCAAACTCTGTGTGAAGCCCGGTAAAGCCGGCAGAGAGATGCCGTAACAGGTTAAGCTGACGAAAGCTGTCCAGAGGTGGACGGTGCATCCTATATGCCGGGGGTCTATAAGATACCCATGGTGAGAATGACAGAGATGTCTGACGAAACTCCCGAATGTAAAGGTCTAAAAGTGCCACGCTCAGAAATGGGCGTGTGGGTTAAAGCCCAGGCAGTACGGTTTAGTAGAAATGGTTGTTACGAAACGCCGTGGCACGTTACAGGCGTGTCCAAGCTGTCAGGCCCAGAGGGAACACCTAAAGGTATGTATGTACAGATAGGATTATCGGAACAAGGAAAGGCAGGAAGTCTACTGGATAATCCGGCGAAGAATAATAAGCGGATGAATTCCTGCTGAAAAGCAGTGGTCGAACCGATGATATCGTCTGCGAAAAAGAGGACGGTTAGGAATGGCCACAAGTCAGGCAAAACGTCAGCAGTACACAACCACTATTCATGCAGTCGAGTAAGAAAAAGAAATTGTCGCTCGGTTTCATAGAAATGGGGTGATGTACATGGCACAAAAAGCTAAGAAGAAAAGCAAGCTACGCCATGCGGAATACTATGACATGCAGAAAACCTTTGACAGTCTGTATGCAGACAGCAAAAGCGGTGAAGTCTTTGGGCATCTGATGGATATCATCAGCGCCCCCAACAACATCAAGCTGGCATTTAGAAATATCAAAGGCAATGATGGCAGTCATACCGCAGGCACGGATGGGCGGACAATAGAATCATTGGCAGTCATGTCAGAGGATAAGTTTGTAAAGCTCATCCAGAAACAGTTCAGGAGGTATGAACCAAAAGCAGTAAAAAGAGTAGAAATACCAAAGCCAAACGGAAAGATGAGGCCTCTGGGAATACCGTGTATTATTGACCGAATAGTACAGCAATGTATTTTGCAGGTCATGGAGCCAATCTGTGAAGCAAAGTTCTATGAGCACTCTTATGGGTTCAGACCGTGTCGGAGCGCAGAAAATGCGATTTCCTATGCGTATGGACTCGCCCAAAGGAACAAGCTTCACTATGTAGTCGATGTGGATGTTAAAGGATTCTTCGATAACGTCGACCACAGAAAGCTGCTGAAACAGATCTGGACTTTAGGTATACGGGACACCAAGTTGATTCAGATCATCAAGGCCATGCTGAAAGCGCCAATCGAAATGCCTGATGGTGAAACCGTCCTCCCATCCAAGGGAACGCCGCAAGGTGGTATCCTTTCACCATTGCTGGCAAACATTGTCCTCAATGAACTGGACTGGTGGATTGCCTCTCAGTGGGATGAAATGGTGAGGCACATGAAACATCCGTGTAAAGTGACCTACTATCCCAACGGCGCAGAGAAAAAGTGCAACAGCTATACAGCCTTGAAGAAAAGCAACCTCAAGGAGATGCGGATTGTCCGTTATGCGGATGATTTCAAGATATTTTGCAGAACCAAAGAGGATGCAGAGAAAACCTATTATGCAGTCAAAGACTGGCTATGGAAACGGCTAAAACTGGAAGTGTCTGATGAAAAGTCAAAAGTGACTAATCTCAGGAAACGTGACAGTGAGTTTCTGGGTTTTCGCATAAAACTGCGGCGCAAAAGTAACTCGTGGGTGATAACTTCAAATGTCTGCGATAAAGCCATACACAGAATCAGCAAGGAAATGGCTGACAGTGTCAAGGCAATACAAAGTAGTAAGACGGCTGAAGAAATAAGCCTGAATGTGGGGGACTATAATGCCAAGGTTATCGGAGTGCAGGACTATTACTGCATTGCGACAAGGGTCAACTTGAATTTCAGCGATATCGCCCGTCCAATCAATGGACAGCTTCTCCATCGTATTGACGGAATCAAGAAGCAGGGCGAAATCAAAAACAGATATCTGAGGAAACGGTATGGAAAATCGAAGCAAATGCGATGGATTGGAGAAACGCCACTGGTTCCATTAGCCTACGTGCAATTCAAGATTCCAATGCGGAAAAGCCGAAAAATCAATCCGTATACGTCCGAAGGTAGAGCAGAGATACACGACAATCTCAGGGTTGACGTAAATTCAATGCTCTGGCTGATGAGGCATCCGATATCGACCGAATCAGTGAGATACAACGACAACCGGGTCTCCCTCTATGCAGGGCAAGACGGTAAATGTGCAATCACCGGGAAGAAACTGGATGTTCAAACCTGTATCTGTTACAGGAAAACAAACGACTGTAAGAAGGGCAATGACAGCTACCAGAACCTGTTGCTTCTTTCTTTGCAGGGGTTGGCAATAGTCAGCTCGGAAGACATGATGTCTGTAGTGGCGTTGGTGAAGGAATACTCTCTGAATGCCAAAGTTATTACCAAAGTGAACAAACTGCGTGCTACCGCAGGACTGCCGCTACTGGCAGCAAAGTAGCAAACTTAGCCAATGTGAAAGAGTGATTGTGTATCACTGCTGAAACTATGCTTGATGGAACGCCGGATGCGGTGAAAGTCGCATGTCCGGTGTGAAGTGGGGGAAAACCCGGAGATAATTTCAAAGGGTTACCTATCACTATCGCTGGCGTACATCCGCAACGAGGCCGACATTCTTAAATTTGTGGACGCTCTCATTTCCAACACAAAAGGCGAAGGCAAGGAAGGCGATCCATTCTGGACAAAATCGGAAACCCTGCTTTACTGCGCCCTCATCGCCTATATCATTTTTGAGGGCCCCGCCGAGGATCGGAACATGAACACCTTGGTTGACATGATTTCCGGGATGGAGGTCAAGGAGGATGACGAGGATTTTATGAACGCCGTGGACTATATGTTTGCGGGCTTGGAAAAACGAAAGCCGGATTGCTTTGCGGTCAAGCAGTATAAAAAGTACAAACTGGCCAGCGGTGTTGTATGCTCTAAAAGACTTCTTAATCAAGCGGTTGGGAAGTCTCTTAGAA
>ERZ780208.2123-NODE-2123-length-14386-cov-5.072012_pt1 | contig 14386 bp, 20 predicted proteins | sample MGYA00511167_ERZ780208 | MGnify/ENA primary metagenome ERZ780208 (study PRJEB29588, sample SAMEA2159202) | human gut metagenome | biome: human gut; feature: human-associated habitat; material: faeces | place: Denmark | collected 2008/2010 ... | reverse complement strand
GTTCGTCTCCCGGCAGCCCCTGCTCCGGGAAGGACAGGCGTACGCTGAAATACGCCGGTACGGCATCTATGACGCGACGACAGTCGACGAATGGTCTGAAAACAACAACGATAACTCTTAAACACTATGCGACGAAAATTCAAACTGAAGGTCAGCTATACCTTCAACGGCTGTTTTACCCTGCGGGCGGCTTCCGGCAAGGAGGCCGCACGTCTTGTTTCCGAACAATGCGGAACGGTTCTGAGTGCGATTCAAACGACTCTCGGCGAAGAATCCGAGGTAGACTGGCATTTCGACAAACATCCCCGGCTTGCAATCCGGGAAGTAATCGCTCTTCCGGAGACCCTTGACGGGGAGAAGCTGCCGCGCGTGGGAGTCTTCCATCCCGGGCAGCGGGTCTTCTGGCGTGATCCTGCCGATGAAACTTCGGGGTATTATACCGTATGTTCGGGCAATGACGACGTAGAAGAGCCTTCTGAGGATGACATCATTTTGATTTGTTCCTCGGACTCGGAAGCCGAAGTCTTCCCATGCGAACTACGGCCCGTATCCGATAATCATTAAAGACGCTTTCGAATGAAGATGCAGGAATCCGATTTCCGGCATGCGCTGGAAATCATCACCCGGAACAACCGAATCACGGTGTCGTTCAACACACCGATTGCCGATAACTACTCCCAAGTCTATCCGCTTCTTATCCATGAGAGCAACGCTTCGGTACTGAAACAGCTCCATGAGGCGGGCTTCTCGATGAGCATGACGAAAAAAGGACTGGAAGTATCGAAGTATTAACCTCAAATAATCGCGCAATGAAACGCTATGAATTTTATCGGAATCAAAAAATTACTGTCATAGATTGCCGGTATTTCAGTTTTGAAGCCGAGAATCTCGAAACGGCAGTCCAGAAGATCAAGGAGCTGTGTGCAGACGGTCAACTCGACGAACTGTCAAATGATCCGACCTATCAGGAAGATGCTGCTTATCAGATTCCCGGAACGGAATATCCACTGGATATAGAAAACAATAATGGAGATCCTACGGTTATGATTTACTCGGCCGCAGACGGAAACTGCATCACGGACAACCTTCCGAAGAGAAGTATCAAATGCTTGTCGATGCCTGCGAGGCGTGGTGGAACAGACAATTCGCAGAGGAGCAAATCCGAATCCGGAAAGAGTCTGCCCAATGAATACCCGGAACAAACCCGATCTGCATTGCGGACCCCGACCTGATGTCCGCAGAAATACAATAACTCAAACCAAGAACATTTTAATGAACGAAACCATGAATTTACACGAATATTACCGTAACCATAAGGACGCGATCAACGCGTCGATTATGGATATTGCCTGCGATCTGGCCGTCGGACGGCTGCTGAACGCACACGGTGCACCTTTCGAAACATTCGTCGAAGCCGATGACCCCGACGATCCCGACGGCGGAACCCATTACAAGGAGGAATATCAAAAGGAATACGATACGTATTACGATAAGGAGTACGCCCGTGTCGCAAAGCTGATGAAATTCGACTATTGCCAAGAGGACGGAGTCGCGGCTTCGCCTGAAGATACGAACACCTAAACCATATATTTATATGATCGATATTCCTTTGTCCCTGCGCGTTCCGCCGCAGGGACGCTATAACCGCGGTATTTATACCTGTTATGAATGTGGTTTCGAACCGCCGCACTATAACGTAGTGCCCTGTATGCTGGGCCTTGCCGAGACCTCTGCCGGTACGATGGTCGTCTGGGAATGTCCCCGATGCGGTCAGAAATGGATGTTTCATTATCGGGCCCAAAATTCCCGTGAAGCTCACGATTACGCCGCCCAGCTCCTCGCTTACCGCCGCGGCGATCCCGATTGGATTGCGGCGCAGCGAAAGAATAAAGAGTAAAAACCTGATCGTATGAAAATCTTTGAAAGAATCACAAAACGCCCGGCACTTCTGAACTACTACCTGCGGCGTAGCTTTTACTGGCCGGACACGCTGCCGGAGGTGCTCGACTACTGGCAGCAACACAATGAACTGCCGTTCCTCTACGGCGGCGATAACTGGCCCTATGACGCGATGTGCGAACGACAGCGCCGCAAGGGTGTCTATGCCTCGCAATACCTGACACCCGACCGTACGGCCCGCCAGATGGCGGCGCTGGCCGTGCGTTATTTCGACAATGATAGCCGTGTCGTGGACGCCTGCTGCGGCACGGGGCAGCTTACACGCGCCCTGATCCTCGAAGGCGTGCACCCGTCGGCGATCCTCGGCTTTGATACCGATGCGGAACTGGTTGATCTTTATGCACGTTTTTATTCCGAAGCTGCCGCACTGCGGATGCAGTTTCGAGAGATCGATTTCCGCTGCGAGAACGTCATCGCAAATCCGCCGTTCGAGATTGCGGAGTGTGTCTCCTTCCTGCAATGGCTCTCCTGCACGCAACACTCGGGCGATCGGGCCGTGCTGCTTCTGCCGTACGGCTTTATCGACAAGCCGTGTCCGAAATCCGTGCAGGAGACGATGCGGCACTTTATCGTCCGCCACCGGACACCCATGCAGGAGCCGTTCGCACGTACGAATTGCCGTGCGGAGATCGTCGTAGTGGAACGGGCGTAGAAATAAAGAAAGACGATAATATAATCTATCGCCTTTCTTTATAAAATGGTCGTAAATCTGAACGTATTATGTCTTATCGGAAATGTTTTGCATTTCTTTGGCTTCCGCCCCACCCTCGATTATACCTTGAAATAATCATATATAAATAAAGGAAAGGCATTTAATATTGCAACGCTTGGCACTGGCTTATTGATATAATTTTGAAGTTGTGCTTCAAAAATTTTATCTTGAGCTATGGCGTTTTTTACAGCAGGCATGACATTTTCTCCTGTACATATATAATTAGCCTTCGATACATTCATGGTTTTCAGATGCTCCCAGCAATCTTTTGCATTCAAACATATTTTAGGCGTCCGATGGCGATCTATCAAGATATAATCCAAATTGTCATAATGGCTAAATTCACAAGATAATCGCTTAAAATCATGACATTCGGCACATTTGACTGTATACTGATAATAGTTTCTATCAGGAAGTTCTTTCGTATATCGGATCGATTCGATCATCGGATAGTTTATGTAAAGTTTTCCGTTTGAAGTCTCGTCGTCGAATAATTCCAACATATCCTTCAATCTACTATTAATCTCTTCCAGAGAAAGGAATTTATGTTGAAGGTCATAGTCGAAAAATAGGTAAATTTCGGCGAAATCCGAGGAACTGGCAATATCTTTGAACGGGTTTTCTTCATTGCCTCGGTGTATTTCCCGTAATAAGGATACAATGTCTCCAGTTCCCAACTCCATAATCTGCTTGTAAAGATTATAAATGTTGTTTCCAAAAGAATAAACTATCGTATCCGTTTCCTTTTCAAAAAACAGATATTTTATGCTCTCAAAAAGCATCGGCTCTCTTCGGGCTCCTTCAAAAACAAACAAAATCATAATTGAAAGGCATTACCTCTGAATAACTTTTCGATATTATGCCCAAACCGAAGTTCCTTTTGAGTACATGCGCTAAGAGGCTTGATTTTATTGTTGTTTACGATGAAGTTGCAATCCGGCCGTAGCAGGTCGTTCGTCATCAGATAAGTATTATGCGAAGAGGTGAAAACCTGACAGTCCAGAGCAAACAACCTCTTGCACACCTCGAATGCCAATTTAAAATGGTAAAAGGCATCGAACTCGTCTATGAAAACAAATGATGCGCTTCTCATTTTTTGTATCCAGAAATACAGAAGCATCAGTGCATTCGTGCCTGTTGAGATAATCTTATCAAAGATAACATCTCTGCCGCCTATTTTACAAACGAGCAGTTTGTCATTAGGTCGAGGATTCGCGAATTGATACTTTTGGTCACTGACTTGGTGTAAAAACTCGCTGAAATCTTTTACTAAATTATTCTGGATGATATATTCATCAAGATTGGTTGGTGCAAGATCCAATCCGATAAATTCTCGTGTGTCGAGACACCGGAACCATAGCATTGAATCAACGAATTGCAACACTGTTAGCAGGTAATGATTTTTTGCCAACGGATATGATGTGAGTAAAAAGTTGATAATGGATACGTTGTTGGCATTATCTTTCAAATTTCGTTTGGTCGTATTCTCCATCGGAAATTCATTGGTATCTATGTTGAATGTACGAGCGGTTCGTTCGAATACTAATATATTATCGACGGATAGTTTTTCCGTCAAAAGCTGCCCGATATTATTTTTTGAGTAGCAATAATTGATTATTCTGTCAGCATCCTTGAATACATATTCAAATTCCACCGGGACATTTAGTTTTCCTACATATACAAAATTGGCGTAGTAATCCAATTTTCTCCATTTCTGACCAAGATGGTTTACAATATCAAAGAGTGCTAACCCAAAGTTTGTTTTACCAGAACCATTAGGGCCATAGATGATCCCATTTTTAATGATGCCGTCCTTGATAACTTCGGTGTTGAATTCATAATTGTTAGGTGTGGCTAAATCCCACTCTATACGTTCGGAAAAACCGCGATAGTTTTTGACTGAAAACTTTGCAAGCATCATGATAGGTGAATTTTTGCAAATATAATATATTATTTTTGTTATGCCGTAATTTTTTTACGGTTATATTGCAAACTCTACATTAATCAAGCCATTATTCAATCAGATACGCTATTAATATCCCGGAATATATACCGAGAAATCATAAAAATTATCTCCTTGTCGGTTGCCCCGGGAAAGATAATCCCGGGCCGGTCGGCCGGGCCTCCCTCTCCGGCTCCGGGACGGAAAAATCATCCTCGCCGGAGCTGCGGTATTTTTCCGCCCCTGCACCTGCGCCGCGGGCTTATGACTCTTCCCGAGGCAACCGATCCGTTCGGGATATAAAGCCTCATAACATATTATTCATTGCTTGCGCGATAAAAACAATAAAATTCGTGCGAGCAGAAAACACGTGAGACACACGGTAAAAACTGTTACATGTTATGCAGACTGCGAAAGCAAATTCGAAATCGAAGCAGAGCGGCAAGTCCGCAGTTCGGACGCCGGCCGTTTCCGAGGCCGTTGCGGCGCAAGCGCAAGACCCGGTTGCAGCCGGGAGTCCCGACATGAAACCCGCCGAACCGCAGGCAACGGATATCGGAGCTGTGAATCCTGTCGCAGAAACCAGTCCTGTCGAACAACCGGCAGTCCATCCCGAGACGGATGTCCGGCTGCTGGATCTGAACAAGATCGTCAATTCGACCTACAATCCCCGCAAAAACTTCCGCGAAGAAACGTTGCTGGAACTTGCCGAGAGCATCAGACAGTCGGGCGTACTGCAGCCTATCTGCGTGCGTCCGAGGGACGAGGGTTTCGAGATCGTCTACGGCGAGCGCCGCTATTGGGCGGCTGCGATGGCGGGCCTGCAATTCATCCCGGCCCTTATCCGGGAGTTGTCGGACGCCGAGGCCGAGGATGCCGCCATCACGGAGAACCTGCAACGCGAGGACGTACGGCCGCGCGAGGAGGCCGCTGCCTACAAGCGGGCCTTGCAGTCGGGGCGGCATACGATCGAGAGTCTCGTGGGCAAGTTCGGCAAGTCGGAAGCCTACATCCGCTCGCGTCTGAAACTCTGCGAGCTGATCGACGCCTTGGCCGGGATGCTCGACAAGGAGGATATCTCAGTGGGCGTCGCTACGGAGATCGCCAAATATCCGGCCGACATCCAGCAGGAGGTCTACGACGATCATTTCGCCGAGGGGTGTTACAACTCGTGGAAGACGGCGCGGATCAAGGAGATCGCCCGGCGGCTCTACGAGCGTTATATGACCAAGCTGGAAAGCTACAACTTCGATAAGACGGAGTGCCTTTCCTGCCAGCACAACACGGCCAATCAGGTGTTGTTCAAGGACGAATGTACGGGCGGTTGCGCGGGCTGTCAAAACCGCGAGTGCATGATCCGCAAGAACAACGAGTTTTTGGTACAGAAAGCCGTGAAACTCCTGAAGGACGACCCGCGTACGACGCTGGCTACGAACGGCGAAACTCCTGCCGCAGTACTCGAAGCTCTTGAGAAAGAAGGCTATCACGTCGAAGAGCTGGAATACAGCGTTTATCACTACGATAAAGGCCCTCAGATGCCCGACGCTCCGCAGGCCGAAGAGTTCGAATCGGAAGAGGAGTTCTCCGAGGCTCAGGAGGAGTACGAAGCCGAAATGGCGGCATTCGCCGAAGAGACACAGCAGTTGGAGTTCGACATCTCGGAAGGGCGCGTGCGCAAATACGCCGTCATCGGTAACCTCGATATCGAGTTCCGCTACGAAGAGATCGAGGACGAGGAGCGGGAAATGACGGTAAACGAGGGGCAGGACGATGAGCATAAGGTCTTCGTCACCGTCGTTCCGCCTTCGCCGCTGGAGGGGCTGTTGCAACAGGAGCGTCGTTACCGGGAAATCTGCTACGAGCATATCACGACCGATATGAAGCAGGTCTTTCTCGATGTGAAGGTTGCGAACAAGCCCTTGCAGAAAGAGGAGCAGCAGATGTTCTACTACGCCGTGATGCAGCGCGTAATGAGCGACTCGAAACTCCGCCAGTGCGGTTTCCGGCCTAAGGAAGGCTCTTACCTGACCGACCGGGAGCAGTTTGCCGCGGCGGGACGCATTACGGTCAAGCAGCAGGCTGCGTTGGTCCGCGCGTTTCTGGTGGACTACTTCCGATCGGCAGCTCCGGAGTATGGATGTACGGACGAAACGCTCCTGACGGGAATGATGTGCCGCTTTGCGGATCTGAACTTCTCGGAGCAGAGCCAGAAGGTGCAGCAGGAGTATCTGAAAGTCTACGAGCGTCGCAAAGCCCGTCTTCAGGAACAGATCGACGCTTTGCAGGCAAAAGCCGAAGCGGAAGAAAAGGTCGCTTCGATGCAGGAGACTCCGGACTTCGAGCCCGAGGAACTCCCGGATCTGGTGCCGGACGAGATGCCCGACGCAGAGCCGTCGCCGGAGCCGCTTATTATTCCGCTGGATCCCGATATCGAACCCGATATCCGGATGCCTGAGGAGATGAAAACGGCGGCATAGTAACAACATGAACTAAATGTCCAAACCGACGGAGCAGGTTATGCCTGCTCCGTCTTTGCATTACTACTGTTATGAATAAGATTTCAGAGATTCCGGAACAGACACCTATTGCAGAAAAACCGACAGTAGAGATGCCCGCCGATCCGTGGCGCTGCGGGGCGTGCGGTTCGCTGCGGGTATCCTGCCAAGTCTGGGTGGACAGCAACACGTACGAAGTACAGTCTATGGCGGAAGACAAAGATGACTTATGGTGCGACGACTGTGCAGAACACACCCGTCAGGTACGCGAAAGCGAATTGATGTCCGATACGGTCGAGCCGTGGTGGAATGACGGAACGACAGAAGAAGACCGGGAAATTATCACCGGACTGAATCCGGAAAATTTCAGCCCGAAGGATGATCGCAAGGCTTTCCGCGATGCCTGCGACATGTGGTGGAACGGCAGGACGAACGGCGAAAAGATCCGTCTTTGGCGGCAAGCTACCGCTCCGGAGGAAGAATAACTTAAAGAGAAGAGCCATGAATAAGAATCTGATTGAAAAGATCGCTCCGCAGTTGACGGAGCTGATGATAAAGAAAATGGAGACGCTCACCGAGGAGTGGCGCAAGCCGTGGATCGCCGACCTCGCGCACGGTCTTCCGCGCAATCTGCGCGGCACGCCCTACCGGGGCGGGAATATCCTGATGCTGCTGTTCCTCTCGGAGATCGCAGGCTATAGCACGCCGCTCTTTATGACCTTCAAGCAGGCCAAGGAGGAGGGTCTGAACATCCTCAAAGGCTCCGGTTCGTTCCCGGTCTTCTTCTGGAAACTGTATATCCGCCATAAGGAGACCCGCAAGAAGATTGAGTTGGCGGACTATTACCGCCTGCCGCAGGAGCAGCGGCGGCAATACGACGTGCTGCCCGTGATGCGCTATTACCCGGTCTTCAACATCGACCAGACGGATATGTCGGAACAGCAGCCGGAGCGCTACGCTTCGCTTACGACACCGACCGGGCCGAAAGACTACTCGGACGGTCTGACATGCGAGGTGCTCGATCGGATGCTGGCGGAGCAGTCGTGGCTCTGTCCCATCCTGCTCAAATCCGGCAACAGGGCGTCCTATTCACCGACGCTCGACCGGATCGTCTGCCCCGAAAAACGGCAGTTCCCGGAGGGCGCGGCATTCTACACGACACTTCTCCACGAAGTCACGCACAGTACGGGGCATGCGGAGCGTCTGAACCGTCCTTTTGGCGCTTGCTACAGAGATGCCGACTACATCCGCGAAGAGTTGGTCGCCGAACTTACGGCGGCCTTGTGCGGTGCGATGCTGGGCTTCGCTACGACGCCTCGTGAGGAGAGCGCCGCCTATATCAAGGACTGGCTGGCGGAGTTCCATAAAGAGCCGACCTACCTGTTCGACATCCTCACGGACGTGAACCGTGCCGCGCGGATGATCTCCGAACGGCTGGCCTGCGAACAGGAGCCGGCACCCCCGGGAGCGATTCCGGCCGAAGCTGCCTAAACCTTGATAAACCAATCATTTAATCTGCGCTGCGGCCGAAAGGTCGCGGCGCTTTCATTATCAGCTATATGCAACAATCCCAAACCGAAGATCGGTACAGCTGCGAAACGCTGCTGTCGATGAATACGCTTTACGACCATGAACACCACCTGACGCAGGCGGATGTAGATGCCGCCAATGCTTTGGTGCGTCATATCGAACGCACCCGCAACCCACGTGTCCCGCAGGTCGGCGACCGGGTGCGCTATACCACGCGCCACGGTGACTTCCACGGCAACGCCCTGATCGAGGCTGTCCGTGAAGATGGAACGCGCTCGATCTGCCTGTGCCCTTACGTGCCTTTCGTGTGGGCGACAGCCGGCGGTATCGGCTGCGCGGTCAGCGGCGGGCCTTTTACAGCCGTGATGCCGCAAGAGCTGAAGCCTTCCGGTGCTGTGCCGGGGGATTTCTGTGCTTGGGGACATTGCGGCGCCTGCGGCAACGGAGTCGTCCGGTTCTGCGCCGAGGTTCCGCTGTGGGAGTTCCGGGAAGGCGATCCGCTCTATGGTGATTTCACGACAGAGAAGTGGCGTAAGATCAGACTCTATAAGGATGCAGAATGCCGGAACGGCGATCTCTACTGGGGCGATTGCATTTCGTTCCGGACAGAGGAGGAGTTCCGACGATTTCTCTCCGATTACGAAGGAACCGCATTCGCAACTCCCTGCCCGAAATCCGTCATCGTCTGGTGCTATCGGGACGAGCAGACCGCCGTATCGCAAGAGAAATGGGATGCGCTCGATGCTCCCGTTACAGAGCGGCGCATCTACAACGCGCCCCAACCCGTAAAACTCGTCAAGGATCACGGGCGGCACACCACGGTCTGCTATTTCGTCAGACCGGAATTTTCTTATAAATAACTTGATTCTCTATGACTATTAAAAACAAAGAAACACTCGAAAAACTGCGCACTTATCAGATCGGCGTCATCCGTTCGGTCATCACCAGCCGGCAAGGACGTCTGGGAACCTATCAGGCCGATGCGACAGACCGCGAGCGGCTGGCAGATACGGACGGCCTCGCCTATGAGGAGTATTACGAGTCGCCCCTTACAATCAGATACGACGGTCTTTATCGCAATGTAATCTCCCTCGAATTTTGTGAGGACGGGCTGACTCCCGTCTGCCTGATGGACGGCGGGGATGGTTTCCCGCTTCCGCTTGAAAATCTCTCCTGCGATACCCTGCAAGGCATCGTCGAATGGCTGGAAGAATACGATTTCATCCCGTCCGCCGAAGCTGCGCCGCAGACGACAAGCGATCTTACGGAAGATTTCGTGGAACGCTGCCTGCCGGAATATCCTACGCGCTACGACGTTTTCCGGCTGGGTGAATTGCAGAACTTCCTCGACGGACATGAATCCCCGGAATTCGGGCTGAACCGCGACGAAGCCGTCGCGGAGCGCGACCGTCTGCAGCTTCGGATCTATGCCGAGGCCATTACCGCCTTTATGAAAAGGCAGCCCGCAGCGCTTCCGGGCAATGTGTCCCTGCGCGACTATGCCGAGGCGCTGGTCGATATCGCCTATGAAGCCGGGCGCAGGAAGTTCCGGCCCTCGGACAACTTCCGCGATACGGCTGCGACGCTCATTGCCTGGGGCGACGAGTTCTCCCGGCGGCACGAGGATACGGACTGGGCGGAGAAGGAATACCTCGACAAGATTTACCGATTCACCGACGAGAAACTGCGAAGCGTTCCGAGCAAGGACGATCCGAATGCGGAGTTCGACATCGCCTTTCTGAACCGTACGGCTCTCGAAAGACACGGATACGATACTGCGACGATTACGGACGGCGATCTGCAGAAGTTGGCCGAACGGATGGGCGATTATTATTGCGACAGCAAGTTCAGCGAAGATCTGCGTACGGCCTGCGGCGATTTCGGATTGAAGCTCCGGGACACGACCAATCCGAAATAACACGACACTTCACGTATTGTCAAATCAGGCCGCAGCCCTAAAGCTGCGGTCTTTTAATTGCATATCATTATGAGCTATCAGATTATAACACGTATCACCATTACTTCGGACCTACGGGTGATGGTGCGCATGGCGGCGAACAACATCCGCCCGCTCGACTTCCGTTACGACGAGGTCGTATCCCTGACAGAAACGCTGCGCACGAAAGGCCGTCCGACGCTCGAACTGGAACTGCTGTCGCTTTTTTTCAAGGGCCTTTGGCAGGGCCGAACCCGCTATGACCGGGCTGTCGGTTACACGCTGCTGACCGACGGCATCGACAAATACGAGGCGTGGGAACGCTGCCGCGAGGACAAGGAGTACGAACGTGGCCTGCTGCTGCGCATGCGGGGCTTCCTGCACTATCGGCCCGTTCCGTGCCGCTGCCACCTCGAATATCAAAGAAGCCCTGTGCGGCGTATTTATGTCGGATACATCTCTTTTTCGCGGCAGAGGCGCCGCATCTTTCCGAGCGTCCTCGACGCGCAGGCCGCGCTGTTCGCAAAGGGCTGGAATCCCGACAAGTTCCAAATCGTCGAAGAAGAAACGAACCCTAAATCCGAAATACAATGAAAACCTATCGCATCAACAAGAACGCCGCGCGTCTCGCGCAGGGGACGGGCTTCGCTCCCGAATTGATCTATAACATCTCGCTTGTCCGGTTTCAGGGCCGTAACGGCCGCTGTATCGCGGCATGGACACCGGGGATGAAGCCCCCCCCCGGTATGTCTACAAGGCCCACACCCCGGAAGAATACGACAAGGCTATGGAGCGTATCCGGCAGGAGGCCGAGCGCTTCCGGCGCCATGACGAAGCCGTAGCGCGGTCGAGTGAGGAGTTCCGACGTTCGCTGCGCGTCGGCGACATCCTCTACTCGTCGTGGGGCTGGGAGCAGACCAATATCGACTTCTATCAGGTCATAGCGATCCGCGGCAGCGCGGTAGACCTGCGGCAGCTCGACCAGCGAACTACCGAAGACGGCTATATGTGCGGAACGACCGTCCCGCTGCCCGATGTTTTCAAGGGCAAGACCCATACGCACCGTCTGTCGAAAAATTATATCCGCATCGACTCATACCGTACTGCGTGGAAATGGGACGGGCAGCCCCTGCGGTGCAGTTGGTATGCATAATATAATGCTATTGAGAATATCATTACGCGCTACCGCCTGCATAAAACGCAGTGCGACAAGCGCCGCAAGGAGATCGATCGGGAGATTGAACATCTGAAGCAAGAACGGGAGCGGTTGAATGATCCGCATTGGACGGAAGGGCTGCTCCGTCCGGTCATGGCGGAGATCGTCCGCCTGACTCCTGAGATCGACTGGGAGAATAACGACGAGTTTTATCCGATAGACCTGCGTGGTGCTATCACGGTTTTCGGCAGAACAAAGCGGGGAAGACCTGTCTGCATCACCTTTACCGAGTCCGGACACGATTTGCAGTTCGATTCGGGGCAGATACACAACTCTTTCTCATTGAAAGTGCTGAAGGATATTGGCGGAACGAACAACATTATGGAATCTGTCGGCGACGGAGAACCGCTGCTGCATTATATCCGGCAGCGGATGCTCTTTCTGGAACAACACCCCGGAATGGGGAAATAGACCTAAAAATCAAGCCTTATGAAAATCATGTGTCAGGAGCACTACGATAAGGTAGTGCAATACGCCGAAAGCATCGGCGACAGCACGCTTCGGGAATGTTTGGAGCGCCTCGAACGCCGTGAGCAAAATCCCCATCATCCGTGCCAGATCGAACTTTACAGGGACTTCGCGCCCTATTCGTTCCTCTTCAAGGAACGCTATCCCGACGGGAGTCTGGGCGTTGTCGGCGGATTGGTTTATCATGGATGTCCGGATCGGTCGTGCTGTTTTATCGACCGTCCCTTTCACGGCTGGGCGACCCACACCTGAAAAACCGGTTATTTATGCGTATGAAAATTTTGCGCTATGCTGCAGACAGGGACAATCGGTTCGGAGATGTCCGTACCACCGTATCCGACCTTCGTCGGGGAGTGTATATCCGATTTGTCCCATGTTTGCTGCGGCGAATGACGAGCGATAAGACACAACTCTTGAAGGCGTATGCCGGACAAAGCACGGAAATTGCATATCATCAGGATAATTCGTATATTTGTAAAGCGAAACGAACTCCGGCCCATGACCATATTCGATGACTATATCCGAAATAAAGGCTGCTGCAAGGTCTCAAAGACATTACTTTGGGACTATGACTTGACGCAGTTCGACTGGCAGCGTTCGCGTAAGGTCGTCGTGCAGCGCATCATAGAACGGGGATGGCTCCGGGACTACTTCGCGGCGTTCGACCTCTACGGAGGCATCGAAGGCTTCCGGGAAATTATCAAAGAGGTTCCGACACTCTCGGCGCAGGATATGAATTTCGTATGTACGGCTTTCGGCCTTAAAAAAGAGGAATTGAGATGTTACACACGCAGACAGTTGCGCCGCAGACACTTGGGTTGTTGAAACAGTTGGAGGCCGAGCCCCGGCTTGCGGCGTTCAATCTGGCCGGAGGTACGGCTTTGGCCTTATATCTGGGGCATCGTGTGAGTGTCGATCTGGATCTGTTCACTCCGGAGTCGTTCGACGCCGGGGAACTCGAAGCGTTTCTTTCGCAGCGATACGGATTCCAAACGGCCTTCAGGCGCCCCGACACGCTGAAAGGCATGATCGACGGCGTTAAGATCGACTGCATAGCTCACAAATATGCATATCTCCGGCAGCCCTATGCGGAATCCGGAATCCGTTTATACAGCATCGAGGATATCGTCGCCATGAAGCTGTCTGCGATAGCCGACGACGGTTCGCGGCTCAAAGATTTCGTGGATATCGCCTGTCTGTCCACCCGCATCCCGTTTTATGAGATGCTCAAATGCTACGAACGAAAATTTCCGCAGGCAAATGTCATCCGCCCGTTCAAGGCACTCACATATTTCGATGACATCGATTTCGGTGAGGATATCGTCATGCTGAATTTCGAATACGACTGGAAACAGATCGCCCGACGACTGAAAGAGATGACAGTCCGCCAAGAGCATATTTTTTCGCAGTGGCCGTTAAAAGAACAGAAACTTCCCGCAGCGGAGGACAAGGATATAACCTCTATGAAACGGGGTCGGAAGAGATGAATCCGTATCCATGTTAAAAATGTCCGAACCCGGATTTTTATTTTCCATATATCACGATGTGCCGTCCTGCGGCAATACAATAAACCTGTTGGTATAATCGTTGGACTGCCGATGAATTTTTTAAGCTAAAAAGTTTGTTTACCTTTATCGGACAAAAACTTACAAAACATGACCAAAGCAGATATCATAAAGCAGATCGCCCGGGAAACGGGCGTCGAAGCCGTGACCGTTTTAGCCGTCGTGGAAGGTTTCATGGAAGAGGTGCGAGCCGCACAGATCCGCAAGGAAAACGTTTTCCTCCGCGGTTTTGGTACGTTCCTGATTAAGCATCGCAAAGAAAAGACGGCGCGTAACATTACGAAGAATACGACGATCAAAATTCCGGCACACGACATTCCTGCATTTAAGCCTTCTCCCGCCTTCCAGCGGCTTTTGGAAAAGAAATGATTGCCACAACGCCCCGATTCGGATGTTCGAATCGGGGCGTTGCCGTTTTATCGCTGCCGGTGACCCGTCAGGCATTCAGGCGTGCATGGTCTGCGAGGAACTTCTCCAGCCCGCTGTCCGTCAGCGGATGTCTGAGCAGCCCTTCGATTGCCGCAAGGGGGCATGTCGCCACATCGGCACCCGCATCGAGACAC
>ERZ780208.2112-NODE-2112-length-14426-cov-3.279452_pt1 | contig 14426 bp, 9 predicted proteins | sample MGYA00511167_ERZ780208 | MGnify/ENA primary metagenome ERZ780208 (study PRJEB29588, sample SAMEA2159202) | human gut metagenome | biome: human gut; feature: human-associated habitat; material: faeces | place: Denmark | collected 2008/2010 ... | reverse complement strand
TCAGAAGTGAACTCTCCAAAGAAAGGGCCACCAGGCTTGAAGGCAGCTTCGGCACACAGAAGCAGCATTACTCACTCTCAAGGATAAAGGCACGGAACAGGAAGACGGAAATCCTATGGATTTTCTTTGGAATACATACGGCAAATGCCATACTGATGATAGATAAAATCAGGAACCGGGCGGATAAAGCGGCATGACATAAATTTACCGACAGAACCAGAAGGGGTCATCAGACCTCTTCCGAAGCGTCGTGTCTAACAAGATAGGATTATGTGAAAAAACACAGAAAAAGGGCAATAATAATGGCATATAAAGTGATTATACTCTATCAACTTTATATGCCATCTTACTTTTTAGGGACATTTACTGAATATCCCGAAGAAGTTGATTTGTGGAATATTAATGTTAGGAACGATTGCCGGTGTATATGGGCAAAAAGTGATGAGCTTGGAAGAGTGCAGGCTGTTGGCTCTGGAAAATAACAAAAAGTTGAAAATGGCCGATGAGCAGATAAACGCAGCAAAAGCTAAAAAAGAAGAGGCTTTTACCAAATATTTGCCTGCTTTGGATGCGATGGGGACTTATATGCGCAATCAGAAAGAGATCAATTTATTATCCGAAGATGCCCATTTGCCTGTCGGTACGATCGGACAAGACGGTAAATGGACGCTCGGTAAAGATCAGATTATGATCGGAGCAGACGGAAAACCTGTGATGAATAACGGCCAATATGTCCCTAAAGATTATGCTCTGTTGCCCAAAGAGGCGATGACCGTGGATGATAGAAATATGGCTCTTTTGCAGGTAGGACTGACACAACCGATTTATATGGGGGGTAAGATCAGAGCCTATAACCAACTGGCAGGGTTGTCCGAGAAATTGGCCGAGAGCGGGAGAGAACAGGAATTGCAAAATATTATCCAGGAAACCGACGAAGCTTATTGGCAAATCGTATCTCTGGTCAACCGACAGAAATTAGCCGTTAAATTTGTCGAGACTTTACAGAAATTCGAACATGATATCGAAGTGATGTACCGAACCGGCGTATCGACTAAGGCGGATATGCTCTCGGTGAAGGTAAAACTGAACCAGGCAGAGATGGCTCTGTTGCGGGTGGAGGACGGTTTGAGTCTGGCTCGTATGAATCTGAACCAAATCTGTGGATTAGCTGTAGATTCGGTTTATACCCTGCAAGAAGAATTATTGAATGTTTTGCCTCAGGCCGAACCGAAGTGGTTGAATATCGAGCAGGTATATGATAACCGTCCGGAGATCAGTAGCCTGACGCTGGCAACGGATATTTACCGGAAGAAAGAAAAGATTGCCCGTTCGGCTTATCTGCCGACAGTGGCTTTTATGGCTAATTATTTTGCCATGACCCCTTCTTTCTTCGATGGGATAAGTACCGGATTCGACGGGATGTGGAGTGTCGGTATCGGCGTTAAAGCACCTATATTCCATTGGGGGGCTTCCCGGAAAACGGTGCGTAGTGCCAGGGCGGAGACCAGTCTGATGAATTTTAAATTACAGGAAGCCCGCGAAAAGATAGAGTTACAGGTAAGCCAGGCCCGGTTGAAGGTCAAAGAAGCTGCCCGGAAGATGGAAGTGGCTGAAAAAAATCAGGTGAAGGCCGATGAGAATTTGAAGTATGCCAACCTGGGATTTCAGGAAGGGACGATCCCGGTATCCAATGTGTTGGAAGCCCAAACGGCTTGGTTGGCTGCTCATGCCGATTTGATCGATACACAGATAGAAATGAAATTGTGTGAAGTGTATTTGCAAAAAGCGTATGGTATATTAGGCAAAGAATAGAAATTATAAACGAAAAGATAGTATGGAAAAGATGAATGGAAAATTGGTGACTTTTACCGGAATCATTGTTTTGGTGCTTTTGGTGGCAATTTTCGGTTTTCTGTTTTGGGAGCCGAAACCTGAGTATATTCAGGGAGAGGCTGAGGCAACGGAAGTACGTATTTCCGGAAAAGTGCCGGGGCGGATCGAAATATTCCGTTTTAATGAAGGAGAACAGGTGAGCCGGGGGGATACGGTGGCTATCCTGGATAGTCCTGAGGTGCTGGCCAAATATAGTCAGGCCGAAGCGGCGGAGGCTGCTGCCCAGGCTCTGAACGAAAAGGCTGAAAGAGGTACCCGCTCCGAACAGATCGTAATGACTTACCAAACCTGGCAAAAAACCAAAAGCCGCTGCCGAGGTAGCGAAAAAAACATACGACCGGATCCTGAAACTTTATGAGAGTGAGGTTGTGCCGGCCCAGAAGAAAGATGAGGCCGAAGCTAATTACAAAGCTATGATGGCTACCGAACAGGCTGCTAAAGCCCAATACGAGATGGCACGCAATGGTGCACAAAGAGAAGATAAACAAGCTGCAGAGGCTCAACTGAACCGGGCGAAAGGGGCTGTCGCAGAAGTGGAGGCTTATGTCAAAGAGACTTATTTGATCTCTCCGATAGACGGAGAAATTTCCGAGCGGTATCCGAAGGTCGGAGAATTGGTCGGTACAGGGGCACCGGTGATGGATATTTTGGATTTATCGGACATGTGGGTATCTTTTAATGTGCGTGAAGACCAGCTGAACGATTTCAGGGTAGGAGAAACATTTAAAGCTTTTGTGCCTGCTTTGGATAATCGCGAAGTGGAATTGAAAGTCACTTATCTGAAGGATATGGGAAGTTACGCTGCCTGGCGGGCTACCAAAACGACAGGGCAGTATGATGTAAAAACTTTCCGGGTAAAGGCAAAACCGGTGGACAAAGTAGATGGACTGCGTCCGGGAATGAGTGTTTTGAAAAAATTATGAGTACGCTCGGTTTGTTATCGGCTTTAATGAAACGGGAATTCAGACGTCTGGCTTCCCGGCGGATTTATTGGTTTATTCTGATTTTAGCTCCGGCATTTTGTTTTATCTTTTTTGCCGATTTGTTGAAACAGGGGTTACCAATGAAATTGCCGATAGCCGTGGTGGATGAGGATAATACATCCTTGTCACGGCAATTGGTGCGTTCTTTGGATGCGATGGCCCAAACCGAAGTGGTGATGCGGACGGCTAGCTTTAAAGAAGCCCGGGAAGCGATGCAAACAAGCCGGATCTACGGTATTTTCCATATACCGGCGAATTTCAGACAGGAGGTGTCTGTCGGTAAAAGACCTGAAATTTCATTTTATACAAATGAGACTTATCTGCTACCGGGCTCATTGGTCTATAAAAATATGCGCTTGCAGGCCGCTTTGGCAAACGGGGCTGTACAACAGACCGTATTGTTGGCAAAAGGCTGGGGAGGACCGCTATTGAAAGCCAGGCTGTCACCGATTACAGTGGATACGTTTCCCTTGAATAATCCCTGGATCAGCTATGCCATCTATCTGGCAAGTATTTTAATGCCTGCTTTCGTTTTTATGTTTGCCATGTTTACCGCCACTTATAGCATCAGTCAGGAGACTAAAGAAAAAACGGCAGCCGATTGGTTGCGTCGAAGCAATGATTCTATTGTATTGGCTTTGCTGGGAAAGCTATTGCCTCAAACGCTGATCTTTGTCACTACCGGCTTACTGTATCTTTCTATATTGTACGGTTATTTACATTTTCCTTTGAATAGTGGATTTTTTCCCATGTTTTTAGCTATGTTGCTGTTGGTACTGGCTGCTCAGGGGTTTGCTATTTTTGTTACCGGTATTGCACGGCGCAATCGGATCGCCCTCAGTTTTTGCGGGCTTTGGGGAGTTTTGTCATTCTCTGTCAGTGGTTTTACTTTCCCGGTTCCGGCTATGCCTCAGCTGATGCAGTTGATGTCTGATTTATTTCCGATGAGGCATTACTATCTGCTCTATGTCGATCAGGCTTTGAACGGTATTCCTATGGCCTACTCCTGGAAACCTTATCTGGCTTTGGTATTGTTCGTTCTGTTGCCGTTACTGACTTTGCCTAAATTGAAATTGGATTTACAGGAAAATCGTTATTTACCCTAATGGGAGGTTATGATGAAAGATATCTATTTTATATTTCGGAGAGAGTTTTACCTGGTTTTTCGGGACCATGCAGTACTTACTTTCTTTATTTTTCTGTGTTTAGGCTATCCCCTGATTTATACTTTTATTTATAGTAATGAGGTTGTAAGACAGGTACCCGTTGCTGTCATCGATCAGTCCAAGTCTCCTTTAAGCCGTGAATTTTTGCGGATGTGGGAAGCTTCTCCGAATGTGAAAGTCGTAGCCCACTGTAACGATCTCGGAGAAGCGCAGCTTTTCATGTGGCAGAAAGAAATATACGGTATTTTAGAGATTCCGGCGGATTTCAGTAAAGATATAAATCGGGGAGAACAGGCCCATGTCGCTTTGTTTTGCGATATGGGGGCTTTACTCAATTATAAAGCTTTACTTCAGGCGACAAGCGATGTGGCTATCACCCTGGGGAAAGAAATACAGGTAGAAAATTTACCTTATGCTTCCCGCATTCAGCAAGAAATAACCGCCTCGCCGGTAGAGATTTCGGAAGTCAAAATGTTTAATCCTCAAAGTGGTTTTGCTTCTTTTATCATCCCGGCAGTATTGATCCTGGTGATCCAACAATCTTTATTGTTGGGAGTGGGAACGATTGCCGGAACAGCCCGCGACAGGAATCCACGCCATAGCCTGGTGCCCGTCGATAAACATTACTGCAAACCCTGGTGCATTGTCATCGGTAAAGCCTGTGTTTATATGCCGGTTTATTTTGTGATGGGATTTTGGGTGTTCTTTATTGTACCCCGGATCTTTAGTTTAACTCAAATCGGCGCTAAATCGGAATTGATGTTATTCCTGTTCCCCTTTTTGTTGGCTTGTGTCTTTTTTGCTATTACAGCTTCTTTTTTTAGTAGGGAGCGGGAACAGCCTTTTTTATTGTTTGTCTTTACCTCGGTGCCGCTCATGTTTATTTCGGGTATTTCGTGGCCGAAGGAGGGGATTGCCGGTTATTGGATCGCCCTGTCGAAAATTTTTCCTTCTACTCACGGAATCGACGGGTTCGTAAAAATGAACAATATGGGGGCTACCCTTGGAGAGGTGTTGCCGGAGTATCTAAATCTCTGGATTTTAGCGATTATTTATTTTATTTTGGCATGTTTATTGTATTATAGAGAAATTGTTAAAAGTCGTAAAGTACGTTCGTAAACGAATAATTAATAGGTGTGTACTATGATCAGACATTATTTATTCCCTGTGGTGGGAATTATCCTTGGATTTTCTGCTTGTCGTTCGTCGGAAACCAATGAAAAGCAGGTCTTGATGGTGAAGACCGAGACAGTAAAAAATTATGAGAACGAATTACAAGTGACCTATCCGGGGCGTGTTAAGGCTGCGGCCGACGTAGATCTGGCATTTCGGGTAGCCGGACCGATCATCCGGATTCCGGTGCAGGTGGGTAGTTTTGTGCGTAAAGGAGAAGTGATTGCAGAGATCGACCCGCGGGATTATGAATTGCAGTATAAAGCTACCGAAGCCGAATACAAACAGATTAAATCCGAGGCTGAACGGGTGATAGAACTGTATAACCGTAAAAGTGTACCTGAAAATGATTACGATAAAGCGGTGTATGGTTTGCAGCAAATCACCTCTAAATATAATGCGCATAAAAATGCTTTGAAAGATACCCGGCTTGTCGCTCCTTTCGATGGGTATATCCAGAAGAAATATTTCGATACCGACGAAACGGTGGCTGCCGGAATGCCGGTTATATCGATGATCGATACCCGTTATTTCGAGGTAGAAATCGATGTGCCTTCCAGCGATTATGTCCGTCGTCACCTTTTTAACCGGTTTACGGCAGTTGCCGATGTCTTTCCGGATCGGGTTTTTCCGTTGGAATTGATCGATGTGACGAAAAAGGCTAATCTGAATCAGCTTTATCAGATGCGTTTGCGGTTGACTCCTGATCCTGCTATTCCTTTGGCGGCAGGTATGAGTGTGAATGTAACGATCGATTATGAAGCGGGAGGCGACAATTTGACAGTGGTTCCATTGAGTGCTATTTTTCAGGACAAGGAAAAATCGTCGGTATGGGTGTATCGGCCGGCGGATAAAAAAGTGACTCAAAGACAGGTTAAAATCCGGCAAATATTGAAAGAAGGCAGAGTGGTTTTGGACGAAGGCCTGCAAAGTGGTGAAATCGTAGTCACTGCCGGTGTACATAAACTGAAAGAGGGTATGGAAGTCGAGAGGTTGAAGCCTGTTGCCGATACGAATATCGGTGGTTTGCTGTAAACGGTCGATCCGGCCTGAAACTGTTGTCTTTTATTAATTCTGATTGGAATGAATCTTGCTGAATATGCATTGAATAATAGGGCACTGGTCAAATTTCTGATTGCAGTGCTTGTTGTTGGCGGAATCTTTTCGTTTGTCTCTATGAGTAAACTGGAAGATCCGGAGATCAAGGTAAAACAAGCTCTGGTCGTGACTGTCTATCCCGGAGCTTCGGCTCATAAAGTGGAATTGGAAGTAACGGATGTGCTCGAGAAAGAAATCCGGGCGATGGGAGATATTGCCAGTGTGGAGTCGAAATCGATGGCTGATCTGTCTATTATTACGGTCGAGTTGGAGAGTACGGTTCCCCCTGCCGAATTGGAACAAAAGTGGGATATCTTACGGCGGCGGGTGACGAATGCAGCTTCACAACTGCCCGACGGATGCGTGACTCCTGTGGTAAAAGATGATTTCGGGGATGTATACGGCATGTTCTATGCCATGACTACCGATGGCATCGCCGACGAAGAAATGGTTGAGTATGCCAATCTGGTGAAGCGTGAGTTACAGGATATACCGGGAGTGAGACGGGTGGATATTTATGGCGACCGAAAACCTTGTATCAATATAGATATCATACAGGACAAAATGGCTAATCTGGGTGTACATCCCGCCGAGATTTTAGCTACCTTGAACAACCAGAATAAAACGGTTTATTCGGGATATTTCAAGACGGGAAAGAGTAGATTGAGGATAGGCGTAGACGATAGTTACGAATCGATCCGTGATATCGAAAACCTGTTGATTCAGGGACATGAAAACGATCAGCTGCGATTGCGGGATGTGGCTTCGGTCACACGGGGATATCAGGATCCTTCCCGGAATGAGATGCGTTATGATACTGTTCGTGCACTAGGGATATCGATCTCTATGGAAAAAGGAGGGAATATTGTGACTTTGGGCGAAAAGGTGGATGCTCGTTTAGAGCAATTGAAATCTTCCCGTATACCTGTCGGCATCGATTTTCAAAAGGTATTTTTCCAACCCGATCGGGTGAGGGAGGCTATCGGTACTTTTATGATCAATCTGGTGGAGTCGGTGCTGGTGGTGATTCTGGTATTGATGCTGACGATGGGATTCCGGAGCGGTGTGATTATCGGTACCGGTCTGGTCATTATCGTTTTGGGGGCTTTCGTGATTCTATATTTACTCGATGGAACTTTACAGCGGGTTTCCCTGGCGGCTTTGATCGTTGCGATGGGGATGCTGGTGGATAATGCGATTGTGATTGTCGACGGAATCCTGGTGGATTTAAAACGGGGTATCCCTAAGCCTGCCGCTTTGACCAATATTGCTAAAAAGACAGCTATGCCCCTGTTGGGAGCTACTTTGATCGCCATACTGGCTTTCTTCCCGATTTTTATGTCGCCCGATACGGTGGGGGAATATGTGCGGGATTTGTTTATCGTTCTGGCGGTGTCGTTATTATTGAGCTGGATTTTGGCTCTGACACAGATTCCGATCCATGCCGATTATTCCTTAAAAGTGAAAAATGAGCATTTGAGTGAGGAACAATTATACGATAGCGGGATGTATCGGTGGTTCAGGAAATTCCTGACCTATATGCTCTATCATAAGAAATTTGCTGTAGGAGCGGTTGTCATCTTATTGGCTTTGAGTGCCTGGTGTTTCCAATATATTCCGCAGGGATTCTTCCCGGATTTGAGTTACACCCAGTTGTATATCGAATATAAAGTGCCTGAAGGGGGGACTTTGGAAGCCGTCCAGGGAGATATTGCAGAAATCGAGGCTTATTTACTTTCCCGCCCGGATATTACACATGTGACTTCGAGTTTCGGCGGTACGCCTTCGCGCTACAATCTGGTCCGCTCGATTGCTTTGCCGGCGATGTCGTACGGTGAATTGATCGTCGACTATACGGATGCCGATGCCCTGAAAAGTTCGATTCCCGGGCTACAGCAATATCTCACAGAACATTATCCGGATGCTTATGTGCGGATCAAGCGTTATAATCTGATGTATGAGGATTTCCCGGTCGAGTTGATGTTTTGCGGACCCGATCCGGCTGTATTGAAGAGCTTGTCGGCTCAGGCTGAACAGATCATGAACGATGAACCGACGGCTACTTTGGTAACGAATAACTGGGAGCCCGAAGCGCCGGTATTGATGGTCGATTATTACCAGCCGATCGCCCGGCAAGCCGGTTTATCCCGTACGGATGTCGGCTTATCTCTGCTCTCGGCTACCGATGGATTACCTGTAGGCTCTTACTACGAAGGAACCACAGCTATGCCTATTTATATCAAAAGCGTAGATAATGAAGGAGAAGAAACTGCTGCGCTGGAAAATATTCCGGTTTGGAGCGTCCTGCCTTCGCTTACCGGTTTGGATGGCGAGACGATAAAAGGGCTTTTGATGGGAACTGTCAAGAAAGAAGACCTTTTGTCGGAAGTGGTCGGTTCTACTCCGTTGTCACAGGCTACCCGGGGAGTGAAAATCGAGTGGGAAGATCCTGTCGTTTGGAGGTATAATGGACAACGGGCCATAAAAGCACGTTGTAACAATGCGCAGGGATATACCGCCGAGAGTGTACGGGGCAAGTTGATCCCGCTTGTCGATACGATCACCTTGCCTGAGGGATATACGAAACAATGGCTGGGCGAACACAAAGCGAGTAGCGAAGCCATGCGGTATCTTTTTAAAAATGTGCCCTGGGCTATTGTTATGATAATTGTTATTTTGATCATGCTGTTTAAAGATTTCCGTAAACCTACGATTATTTTCCTTTGTTTGCCGCTGGCAGCTATCGGCATTGTCTTCGGGATGCTGATCAGTGGAAAAGATTTCGGTTTTGTCGCTATTGTGGGGGCCTTGGGATTGATAGGTATGATGATTAAAAATGGAGTGGTATTGCTGGATGAGATCACTTTGCAGATTGCTTCCGGCAAAGGGAGGTTAGTGGCTTTACTGGATTCGTCGTCTTCGCGTTTCCGGCCGGTAATGATGGCTTCTTTAACGACTATCCTGGGGATGATTCCTTTGCTGGGCGACGACTTGTTCGGTTCTCTGGCCGTCACTATAATGGGCGGATTGCTGGTAGGTACGGTGATCACTTTGGTGTTTATACCTGTATTGTATGCTTTATTCTTTCCCATCGAAAAAGAAGATAAGGTCGGAGCTTTGCATAAAAGCGATAATGAACAATTGGCTAATGAATGATCGACGAATGATGAAAACAACGCTATTAATCCTGACAGTTTTATTCTTTTCCGGAGTTTGTCCGGCTCAGATAGTCGAGCTCGATTTACAGAAATGCCGGAAAATGGCGGTAGAAAATAGTAAAAAATTGCAATCGGCAGAACAACAAGGTCAAAAAGCCGGTTTTGACAAAAAAGCTTACCGGGCTAATTTTCTACCTAAACTTTCGGCTACAGGTTTATATGCCTATGTACACAAGAAGATGAAATTCGATATCGACGGGGGATATCTGCCGGTATACGATGTAAACGATGTCGGACAGGCAGTGCCGCTGAATAGTTTGTATATGCCCGAAGGCAAACCTGTATTGGGAGCCGATGGGATACCCCTGTTCAAACAATATGCATTTATGCCGGATATCGACCTGGCTTTGGGTATTGAAAATGCTTACACGGTAGGAGTGATGTTGGAACAGCCTCTTTATATGGGGGGGAAAGTGCGTTCTGCTTTTCGCATGGCTTCGATAGGTAAAGAAATTGCAGACCTGAATGTGAAATATAATCAGGCGGAAGTACTTGCCGAAGCAGATGCGGCTTATTGGCAATATCTGAAAGTCTGTGAACAGGTCAAAGCTGCCGGAAAATACCTCGAAGTTGTGAAAGAATTGGTGCGTAATCTGGAAGATGCTTATCGGACGGGGATGACCGCACAGAACGATCTGCTGAAAGCGCAGGTTAAACAAAATGAGGCGGAATTGATGGTACAAAAGGCACAGAACGGTCTGGCTTTGTCGGGAATGAATCTTTGCCGGATTGTCGGGGTTGATCTGATGAGTGAGCTGACGGTCAGGGATAGCCTCGGAGAAGGTATCGTTTCCGGCCTGTGGGAAGAAGGGGATAATATCACCGGCCGTCCCGAATACAATATGTTGGAACGGCAAATCGAACTGAAAGAAAAAGAAGTAGCCTTGACGCGTTCGGATTTCTTGCCTCAATTGGGAGTCTCTGCTTCGTATGGATATAGTGACGGGATTACGTTAAACGGCAAATCGGACGGTATCGCTTCTTTTGCAGCTTTGGCTTCGTTGAAAATACCTATTTATCATTGGGGAGAAGGACGTAATAAAGTCAAAGCCATGAAAGCCGAAGAAGAGATGGTGCGTTTGAAAAAAGAAGAAACCGAGCAGATGATGCAGCTCGAAGTGGCCCGGGCCCGCTATAATGTCGAAGATGCTGCTACCCGGGTTCGGCTCACACAACGGTCACTTTCTCAGGCCGAAGAAAACCTGCAGGTGAGTAAGAATCGTTTTGAAGTAGGAATGGAGACCCTTACCAATTACATGGAAGCACAGGCACAATGGCAGAAGGCTTGGAGTGATTGGATAGAGGCTAAGGCTGAACTTCGTGTGAATGAAACCTATTATTTGAAATCTACCGGAAGACTTAGTGACTAAGTCTCCGGTTTTTCTATAGGATTTTGCTCCTGGATTTCTTCTTCCGGTGTTTTTTTCGGTTTTTTCAATAACGTACGCAGGTAAAACAGCCGTACCGTTTCCGGAGAGACTTTATAGCGCATTGCAATTTTCTGAAACGAGAAACCTTCGGTCCTTAAATCTTTGATTTCTTGTTCATGTTCGAATAACTTACCGGCCCGCAGACTGCCTTTGGGACGTCCTAACTTTATTCCTTGGGCTCTGCGGCGTGCCAGAGCTTCGCGTGTACGCTGAGAAATCAACGTACGTTCGATTTCAGCACATAGACCAAAAGCGAAAGCGAGTACCTGACTGTTGATAGAAGAATCGAATTTATATCCTTCCTTAATACTGTGAATGGTGATCCCTTTTTCAATCGATTGATGAATAATGTTCATGATATTCATCATTTTCCGGCTTAGCCGGGAAACTTCGGTAATTATCAAGACATCACCTTTTTGCAGTTTTTTGAGCAGTGTTCCTAATTCTCTCTCACTTTCTTTTTTTGTTCCACTCACGGTTTCTGTACACCACATGGTAATTTTCAGTTCTTGCCGATGGCAGAAATTAATTACCTCGCTTTTCTGATTCAGAATGGTTTGCTTATCTGTGCTCACCCGCAGATAAGCAGCAACTATAGGAGCTCTGTCCTTCAGTTCCTGTTTCTTTTTTTCGGGCATAGTTGTTTAGATCAGTATGAGATACTGTTAATGCTTTTTTTCTCTTTTAGTTCACAAATATACGAAAGTTGGCCAGTTATGAGAAACTTTTGTGAAAAATGAGATCTGAAAATTAAGAGATTTGAACAGTTTTTGTTTTTTTAACTTACCGATGGGAAAGAAATAAAATTAGTTTTCAAATTCCACCTACTTCGTGAAACATATATTCGATGTCGTAAGTATATATTAAGACTTTAATATTCAGTATATAATAAATAAATGTCAGATACGATGAGAAAAAGTAGGAATAGAATTTTGAAGATGAAATGGCTGGGATGGGGGTGCATAGCAGCATCGATAGGGATTTTAGGATCTTGTCGGAATAAGCAGGTTCAGGTAGATATTCCGCAATTAGTAAAGACAGCTCCCGTGAATGGACATGATGGGATGACTTCTGTCACTTATCCTGGAAAAATTCAGGCTGCATCGAATGTGAAACTGGCCTTCCGGGTAGCCGGACCTATCCGTAAAATTTATGTAAACGAAGGACAATATGTGAAAAAAGGACAATTATTGGCCGAATTGGATCCCCGGGATTATCAGATTCAATTTAATGCTACTCAGGCCGAATATACCCAGGTGAAAGGCGAAGCAGACCGGATTATAGAGTTGTATCGCCGTGGAAGTGTTTCGGTGAATGAGTACGATAAAGCTGTCGCTGCACGTAAAAGGGTGACCGCTTTATATAATGCACACCGGAATGCATTGAACGATACCCGTTTGAAAGCTCCCTTCGATGGTTATGTACAAAATAAGTACTTCAACGCTCCTGAGATTGTGAATCAGGGTACTCCGGTGGTATCGATGATCGATAACGATTATTTTGAAGTGGACGTCAATATCCCTTCCGGAGATTTTATCCGGCGTGAAGATTTTATGACTTTCCACGCGAATGCCGATGTTTGTCCCGATTCGATTCTGCCTTTGGAACTGCTCGACATCACTCAGGGGGCAAATTACAACCAGTTGTTTACAGCTCGTTTCCGTTTAAAACGGAATCCGGTTCTGGCGCCAGGTATGAGTGTCTCCGTTACAATCGGATTTAAGCCCTCTTCAGAAGCGATGAGTATTGTTCCTGTCTCGGCCTTGTTTATGAAAGACGGACAGTCGTTTGTCTGGTTGTATAATGAGCAGGACGAAACGATCGAACCGGTGAGTGTCGCCGTAGAACGCCTGACAAAAGATGGAGAAGCAATTGTGAGATCTGCTTTGAGGAAAGGGCAAACGGTGATTTCTGCCGGTGTCAATGATTTGAAGGAAGGGCAGAAAGTAAAACTTTTACCTCCCGTCCCGGCTTCGAATGTTGGAGGGCTGTTGTAATGTAAATAGGAATGTCGGGCTTTCAGACCGGTATAGGACTAAATAGGAAAATCTTAAATTATGAACTTTACAGAATATGCTTTAAAAAATAAGGCGCTGGTTTATTTTTTTGTTTTTGTATTGGTAGTCGGAGGAATTTATTCCTTCTTTACCATGAGTAAATTAGAAGACCCGGCCATTACGGTGAAACAAGCTATGGTCGTAACTACTTTCCCCGGTGCATCTGCCTGGCAGGTGGAATTGGAGGTGACCGATGTACTCGAGAAATCGATCCGTTCTATGGGAGACCTGGATCATGTAGAATCGCGTTCTATGGACGATATCTCACTTATTCTGGTCGAATTGAGCAGTACGGTACCATTAGCAGAATTACAGCAGAATTGGGATATCCTGCGCCGTAAAGTGGCGAACGTACAAGCTCAGTTACCGGCCGGTGCCCAGCCTTCGATGGTCATGGACGATTTCGGCGATGTATACGGGATGTTTTATGCAATGACATCGGATGGCTTCGATTATCAGAAAATGATGGACTATGCCCAGTTGGTAAGACGTACTGTGCTGGATATCGACGGGGTGAGCAGTGTCGACATATATGGAGAACGGCCGGCCTGTATCGATATCGATATTCAGGAATCGAAAATGGCCAATTTGGGGGTTCATCCTGCCGAGATCATCCTCACCCTCCGCGGACAAAATGCAACGGTCTATTCCGGTTACTATAACAGTGGGGAAAAAAGAGTACGCGTAGGAATAGACGGCGATTTCAATGGAATTGAAGATATCCGTAATCTCCTGATCCGGGGACACGAAGAAGACGATATCCGTTTGGGAGACGTGGCCGATATTACCAAAGGGTACGTTCAGCCTCAGCAAGAGGGATTGAAATATGATACGCTGCCGGCTATCGCTATATCGATAGCGATGCAAAAAGGGGGAAATATCATCCAGTTGGGAAAAGTAATCGATCAAAAATTGGACGAACTGAAGCAAAATATCATTCCTGCCGGTATAAATTTCGAGAAAGTATTTTTTCAGCCTACCCGGGTAAAAGATGCGATCAGTGTATTTATGGTCAACCTGATCGAATCTGTATTGATTGTGATCATCGTGGTGATGTTAGCCATGGGATTCCGTAGTGGTTATATAATCGGGATCGGATTGGTGGTAGTTGTTTTGGGTTCTTTTGTGATTTTGCATATGATGCACGGTACTTTACAAAGGGTATCCCTGGCATCGTTTATTGTAGCTATGGGAATGCTGGTCGATAATGCCATCGTTATTACCGACGGGATTATGGTGGATATGAAACGGGGGATTCCCAAGCCGGATGCTTTGGTCAATATCACGAAGAAAACGGCTTGGGCATTGTTGGGGGCTACTACGATCGGTATCCTGACTTTTTTACCGATCTATATGTCGCCCGATACAACCGGCGAATATGTCCGTGACCTTTTTATCGTATTGGCTG
>ERZ780208.2109-NODE-2109-length-14432-cov-3.435070_pt1 | contig 14432 bp, 9 predicted proteins | sample MGYA00511167_ERZ780208 | MGnify/ENA primary metagenome ERZ780208 (study PRJEB29588, sample SAMEA2159202) | human gut metagenome | biome: human gut; feature: human-associated habitat; material: faeces | place: Denmark | collected 2008/2010 ... | reverse complement strand
TGCTTCCTTCTGTAAACAAAAAACGCCCAAAATTGCTCTCTGCTATAAACAATTTGTTATATTTGCATATATATAAGTACGATTATGGAGCGATTGATAGAGATGTATCGAAAGAAGTTGCGATTTACCTCTACCGCCTTTATTAGAAGCACGGTGTACGAGATTAATCGGGATGCCCGGTTGATCGGTATAAGAGGTGCTCGGGGAGTGTACCGCAACAGCATATCAAGCGAAATTTTCCGCAAGACGAACGAACCATATATGTCAGCTTAGATAGCATCTATTTCTCTGACAATACATTATATGACTTTGCGGATCGTTTCGTGAAACGAGGAGGAACACGCTTACACTTGGATGAGGTACATAAATCCCCCCAGTAAAGCCAAGAGTTGAAGAATATATACGATGATATGCCAGAACTGCAAATTATATTTACCGGCCCCTTTTATCCCGAATATCAGTAAGCTCTGCGAATGGATTAGTATCACGAGAAACGTTTTATTGACTTATCTAAACGTATTGGCAGAAAGTAAGCTGACCTACAACTGTTTCTACTTTTGGTATCTCTCGCCTGCAAAAGCCGGACAATATCTACTTGAAAAATAGAAATCTGATGTATATCCTCTCGCCTTTGAAAGCGAATATCGGCAACATGCGGGAGACGTTCTTTGCGAACCAATTGAAAAAGTCTCACCAAGTAACAACCTTAGATTTACATCCGAGTATTACAGATAAAATAGAAAGGATAAATTTGTAAAGTATGAGCGAAGCCAACGATTTTTTGGTGGATGGAATTTATACGTTCGAGATCGGTGGCAAACGAAAAAGGTACTCACCAATAGAAGGGATACCGGACGGTTTTATCGTTGCGGATGATATAAAAATAAGATCCCGTTATGGATGATGGGGTTCTTGTATTAAGGAAGAAAGGGAAGAATAATCACTCATCCTTCCCTTTCAGCCATCAGTTATTGAAATAAAAAGTAATTACTTCGCTGAATATCCCTCATTCTGAGTTAAATTCGGATTACGTTGGATCTCGTTTACAGGGATCGGCCAGTATAAGTCTGTTGCCTTGAATGTAGCACCGCTACCATTCTTAGCGCCAATTAAATCAACGAATTGAACCTCACCCTTGTTTGTAGCGGAGATTTGAGGGAATTTACCTGTACGAACACAGTCATCCCAAATCTTCATTTCCAATGGGAACTCACGTAAACGCTCTTTCCAGCACTCTTCAATAAAAGCTTGCTTGCCTAATCTTTGAAGCTCGGAAGCGATTGTAGAAACATCCTTACCTTCCATGTTAGCACGTGCCTTAACTTGTGCCAAATAGCCGGCAGCCTCAGCGTTTACCCCACTAGACTGAGCGATAGCTTCAGCGGCAGATAATAATGTTTCAGCATAACGATAGAAGTTCCAGTCTTTCGTACCCTTACCAGTCTCTAAGATAGCAGTCTCATCATACCAGTACCAGTTACAAAGCATCTTCATATCCAGAGTTGTTCCATCAACAGGATGCGTATATGTACGATGGAAGAACTGATTCATCTGGGCACGCAAGTCTTTCTCACCATACACATTCAAATAACGCTCGCTAACACCATACACATTTACCCACAAAGAGTATTTGTTTCCAGTAGAAGAATTAGCGAAGAATGTCGGAGAAATCAAATTGAATGCGTGAACCGGGATATTACCGTTAGGAGAAATAGCTGCGTCATATTCACGGGCATAAATAACCTCTGGCAGATCATCTGTTGTACGTAACTTATTGAACGCACTACCTTCCGCAAGGTTATCGTTAGTAGCCAAAGCGAATTTTCCGCTATTGATTACATCTTTCAATGGAGTAACCGCATTAGCGTACTCTCCTAGTCTCATGTAAACATCGGCCAGCAACATATCAGCCGCATATTTTGTCACACGGTGACTATTTCCTGCAAAAGTAGCATTAGGTAAATTCTCTACAGCAAACTGTAAATCAGGAATGATAACTGTATTGAAAACTTCCGATGCAGCCGTACGAGTCGGATATTCAACCAAAGTAGCATCTTCTGTAGGTTCTGTAACCATTGGAACATCACCAAACATTTTTACAAGATAGAAATAGTTCAATGCACGGAAGAAACGAGCCTCTGCTTTATACTGAGCTTGATTATCCATTTCCACACCATCAACATACTTGATAACTGCGTTCGCTACATTGATCGACTTATAACAACTTTTCCAAGTGTCATTAGTCAAATAATTACAACAAGATTGCGTAAAGTCCTGACGAGTCAACTGGCGAGCATAGGAACAGTCTACTTCCTGACCTTCATATTCATTCACGAAATAACCAGTTACCATGTTCATTACAGACAAGCTAGAACCTCTATAAGCACCAGTCATATTACCCATCTTATCGGGAGCACCGTCACGATATAGATAATTGACATTGCCAATAATATCAGCACTTGTCTTATAATAGGTATCCAGCGTCAAGGATGACTTTGGTTCCTCATCCAAAAAACTGTCACATGCGGTAAATCCTACCAATCCCGCACATAAAATAGCCGTTGTTAATATTTTTTTCATCGCAATTTTCTGAATAATTAATTAATTAAAATGTTACATTTACACCCAACGTAAACGTTCTAGCTCTCGGATAAGAGAAGAAGGCCATATTCTGACCAAATTGCTCTGGAGATACCGCACCATTAGATGTAGAGATCTGGGATGTACTTTCAGGATCGTATCCATTAAAGTCTTTCGCCGTGATCAAGAATGCGTTGTTCACATTCAAATATAGGCGTAAGCTACTAAACGGAGTCTTTGCCAATTGATTTGAGTCGAAAGTATAACCTAACTGGATTAAGTTCGCACGTAAATAAGAACCATTAGCCACCCATTGAGAGTCTGTCAATGTATCCTGTCCTGCGTGACCACCGTTGAACAACCAGATAGCTTGCTGCATAGAATTAGGATTCGTTCCATTATATGCGTCATACAAGATATTTGTCAAACCGTTAGTTTGTCCGAAACGGTCATACGTAGAGTGATAGAACTGTTGCAAGGTCTGAACACCAGCGACAAATTGTAGATCCAATGTGAAATCCCAATTCTTGTAACGTAATGTATTGATCATAGATCCAGTCCAATCAGGTACACCTTTACCTATGATCTCACGCTCAGAAGAACGTTTCGCACGACCGATCTGTTTCTTCTCACAGTTACCAGCCTCATAATCCTCGATCGTATAAACGCCTAAACGCTTATAACCATAGAAACTACCTACACTCTCACCAACACGTAAGATGGAAGCACCACTTACCCATTCGTTCTTCAAGATATCCTCGTCATTATCACCTAATGATAAGATCTTATTCTTATTAAAGTTGGCATTGATAGAGGTTGTCCAAGTGAAGTCTTTCGTATCAATATTGCGAGTAGACAACATCAAATCCAAACCTTGGTTACGGATAGAACCGATATTCTTATAAACTGTCTCGAAACCTGTTGTATGAGGAACCGGGGCATCCAATAACAGATCAGAAGTCTTCTTGTTGTAATAAGAAGCATCTAACGTGATTCTATTATTGAACAAACCTAAATCAAAACCTATATCGAATTGAGCGGTTTTCTCCCATCTCAGATCAGAGTTTGGTAATCTATTCAAATAAGAATAGGAATTACGTGTTCCATTCAATAATAAGGTTTCGCTTGTAACTGTTGCCAAAGATTTGTAAACACCAATCTCTGAGTTACCGGTCAAACCATAGCTAGTATGCAACTTCAAGTTGCTGATCGTATTTTGATCAGACATAAAGTCTTCTTGCGTGATGTTCCAAGCCAAACCTGCTGATGGGAAGAATGCGTATTTATTATTCTTACCAAACTTAGAAGAACCGTCATAACGACCAGTAATTGTAGCGGAGTAACGATCCTTGAATGTATAAGCGAAACGTAAGAAATATGAGTTCATAGCCCAACGTTCCCAATAAGTCTTCGGAGCATCAGGCTTCGTACCTGCGTCCATATTGAAGTCCTCAAAGAAATCGCTAGTGAAGTTCTCTGTATACATTCTAGAATAGTCATATTTACGCTCCTGCCAAGACAAACCGGCCATAGCATTGATACGGTGCTCACCAATCGTCTTGTTATAAGTCAAGTAAGTCTCTTCCTGCCAATAAAGAGTATTTGCGTGATATCTTTCAGCACGTCCATGTTGGTCATATGCCAAATTCACCAAGTCACTTGGCATATATTTGTGCAAAGTCTTAAAGTTAGCGTCAACACCGAATTGAGTCTTCAAATCCAAACCTTCGATGATATGGAATGTCAAGGCTGCATTACCGAATACTTTTGTATTATAGTTCATATTCTTATAAGTCTTCAAGATATGAACAGGGTTAGACATTGCCTCAAAGTCCATCGGCATACCTTCTGGAGTATTAGTAGAAGTATACTTTCCATCGTATTGAACCGGCATCCAAGGAACCATCTCGATCATAGTACGACGAGCGTCCTGTCCACCGCCATCCTCAGGAGTAGAGTTGCCCCAAGTATGATTTACAGCTAAATTGACCGCTGTAGACAACCATGTCGTAGGATTGGCGTCATAAGCGATCTTCGCATTCAAACGTTTTGAATAGGTATTCAGCATGATGCCTTGGTTATCAGTATAGTTCAAGAATGCACCCATAGATGATTTCTCGCCACCTTGCTGAACATTCAATTGATGGTTATGAGAGATCGCTGTACGAGTTGCCTCATCTTGCCAATCTGTATCATAAAGAGGATTACCGTTAGAATCGAAGAAACGACGATCTGTAAACCAATCCGCACGATTAGTAGACCAGTTAAATGGATTGCCATCCTTATCAGATCCCCATCTATTCTCATTCTCAATACCTTGCATAAAAGCATCGCACCACTCCTGCGCATTCATCGTATCCATCTTACGAGCGCGATGAGCCAAGCTTACAGAACCAGAGTAGCTAACCTTCGTTCCACCTTCTTTGTTACCACGTTTCGTAGTAACCATGATAACACCATTGGCACCACGAGCACCATAGATAGCAGTAGCGGAAGCATCTTTCAATACCTCCATAGACTCGATGTCATTCGGGTTCATCAAATAGAAGTTCTCCATTACTACGCCGTCCACAACATACAATGGATCAGAAGAAGCATTAATTGTCGCTTGACCACGGATAACAACACGGCTACCATAAGCACCCGGCTGGCTAGAGTTAGAGAAGATATTTACACCGGCAGCCTTACCACGCAAGTTATCCAATGCACTAAAGTTTTGAGCTTTTAACATCTCTTCTCCTTTAGCTGTAGAAATAGAACCTGTTACATCCGATTTACGCATCGTACCGTAACCTACTACTACTACCTCATCCAAAGTCTGTGTATCTTCTTTCAATGTAACATTGATTGCAGATTGGTTGCCTACAGGGATCTCTTGAGATAAATAACCAATATAGGAAATCACCAAAACTCCGTCGGCGGGCACACCCTCGATCGTATAATTTCCATCGAAATCAGTGATCGTACCGTTTGTAGTGCCTTTCACCACCACGTTAGCGCCAATAACAGGCTCACCTGTACCGTCAACAACCACACCTGTTACTTTCTTGCCTTGCTGCACTGCCATTACTTCATCAACCGTGCCTGCGGGAGCGGGAGCGGCCATAGCGGCGTTTACAGAGAAGGCAGAAAGCAGCAAACAGAACGCTGAGGCTTTAGCTATCCCCTGAATGGATAATAGCTTAGATTCATTCTTTGTCATTTTGCTCTTGTTTTAAATTAAGTTTAGATTGATTACATTTATATGTAATATTATATTCTAGAATAGACATAGTTCGTACGGAACTAGTGCGCCATTCATGGTCTATATCATTAAAAACTGGGCAAATGTATAACTTTTTTTGCAAACTAGACTTAAATCTATAGTATTTTTTTAATAAAAATGACACATTTATCACAAATCACCCCTTGAAACCAAGAATATCAGCCCCTAAATGTACTAAAAATATATTGTTCCGTACGGACTTACAATAGTATCATCGTCTTTCTATCACATAAATAATTAACTATCAAATATTAACAGTAAAAACACTTTAAATTGGTTACAATAAACAAATGTTAAATTTATTGAGATTCAAGGCTAGGCGAAAATGGCACTAGTATGGCTTCTATGAAAAAAACAGATAATATATTCAGAGACTGGATAATATGAAAAAATTTAGCCTTCCTTTATAAATAAAAGAAGAACCACATTATCTACAATCTTTCTACCAAGAAAGCGCCATAGACTTATTCCCACAAGGCTTGAAATCCAATAAGGCATTACCCGAAACAGAGTCTCTCATGACACTCTTCACCCATCACTCTAACACAAGCAAGTCTTCTGCTTAGAATAATACTGATTTATTTGGGATTAGATCCTATCAAAACATTCAATATACAAACATAAGACAAACTGGATAAGGGCGGGCAAACCCCGCCCCTTACCATGCTACCAAGATAATTTTATAAACTTATTCTCCCACGGAGCGAAACTCAACGGATTCCCCGAAACTGGGTCTCCTACGACATCACAAACCGTAGTTTTCACAAAATTAATTTTATCTGAAGCTACGGAGAAAGTAGCTGGCTTCCCGCCTATCTCACGCAATTGAAGCATAACAGCATTCTCGCCTTCCACAGGCCTCATGTTTACCAACAACAAATTCTCCGGTACGATCTTGAAAATGGAAGCCGATTGGAGAGGCTCCACCTTTTTATCTCCGGCAGGCAAAACACGGGTCAAGAACGGAATCCGGTTTTCCCAAGCGAACTTAGTCGCATACTCAATAGAGTTGTCTTTCGAAGAGTTGATGAAGTAACTCCATTGCATCTCTCCCATTTGGTCCGCATTGAAATTGGTTACCCAGTAGTTGTTCATCGGCCATGAATACATATTCGTGGACTGAGGTACGGCTCCGGCTTTATACCGCCCCGTATTGATCGCCCCAAATTGCATTAATGGTATTTCTTGGCTACCCATCACGACCTGTGACTCTCCATTACGAGCCGTAGCGAAGTTTTGCACCGTGTACCAATCGTTAGAGGAGCCCGGGATTTGGTCTACACCCGCCTCAATCGATCCGCCGGGTACATCTAAATGGATCTTTCCTCCTTCAACCTCAAACGGGAAAGCGATATAAACCGCTTCCGGATCTGTTACCGCTCTTTTGCGCAGGCGATAAACTACCTCGATTTTCTTTGTTACGTTAAATACACGGAATTCCACCATCAAATTATTCGGCTCACGTCCCGCTACTGTCTCTCCCCGGAAACGATATGTATCCCAGACATCGCCTTTCTCATATTTCTCGAAACGCATCTTCTCTGGGCGACGGCGGAGGAATTGGGGAGCACGATATTGTTCCATCGGATGACGGCTATCGATAATCTCATAAATAAACTCTCCCATCTCCCATTCCGCATCCGGCGTAACCAATTGTTTGTTCAAATCCTTATCACATAATTTACGAATCGTACCTTTACGGGTATTGAAGTCGATGGCATACCAAGGATTCTCCACATGTGTCTCTTTTAATTCCGTAGTGCCCTGTATTTCCGGACGTGGCGCATCCTTCACCTTTATATAATACTGTGCGTATCCCAAAGCCGGGACTTCTTTCACGTAAAAGTTCCAATAAGTACCATCGGAACGGCTTTCGCCGGCTTGTGCGGGAATTACGTTGCCAGCCGCATCCACGATCTCGAAAGCCTTGTCTTTCGGAAGAATCTGATGATCGACATAAGCTTTAGCGATACCGCTATAACTCCAGTTGAGCGTATTGAATACAGCGATAGACGGAACGTCGCTTTTAGGCACGAACGACTGTAATATACCCATAGTGGCCTCTCCCAGCAAACCGGAATGGCGATAGGCTTCCCACGCATACGATTGCTTCAAGGAGCGTTGTTCCCAAGTTTCCAGTCCATAAGCGTTACGCACGCTCTCACTATGCCCGAAAGTATGCTCATCATAGAACAAAAGAGCTTTGTTGATATCATAAATCCGATCATTGATGTCTGTCGGCAATTGAGCGCCTAGCATTTTGGCGAATGACAATCCGGCTTGGTTCGCGATAATATCCGAGTGAGTCACACGAGATATGGCGGCCTCGCGGGCACCGGAAGCGAAACCATCCGTCCACCAATCCGGCCAAGCTCCACGAACGGTCTCGATACGATCCGCATATTGGCTCTCTACCGTTTTAAAGAACTCACTGGCTACCGCCGTGCGTAATTTCGGCCATTCATATTTCTCGTTCCATTTCTGTAACATCTCGCAACTTTTAGTCGAAGGGGGCGCATTATCCGTAAGATATCCCGAATGCTGTACCGCTAATATATCATACGGATAATTTTTCGCTTCCATTTCACCTAAATAAGTTAAAACACGTTCCTCGAACTGGTCAAAGTTATCCGTATGAATCCCGAAAAAATTACCATAGTGATAATGCTCCGCACGATAAGTCAAGACCTTCTTCCCTGAAGGTGATTCCCACCAAAACACCGTAGGTTTATCAAAGCAGATCAACGCCCGATGGCCATGGGTTCCCATATTCACATATTTCACGCCGGCATCCGCGAAATACTCGCTGAAACACCAACCGATACCATTCACGTCGTCTTGCATAGCTACCTCGGCACGCATCCCATTTTCCCTGAATTGCTTGATCGGATAAAGAGAAGCGGCAAGTGTCTGCTCATCCGGTAATTCGTCAAAATTCAAGAACATCGTTGCTAATTCAATACGGCCTTCCTTTACCCGTTGCTTCAAGCGAGCGATCTGTTCCGCAGGACGACATTTCAAATATTCGCTAACCGCCCAAGCGATCTCGCAAGTCCAACGGAACTTAGCGAAATCCGGATAATTATCCGTAGCATCGCAATAGTCCAACGCATAATCAATGTATCGAAGCTGTTCCGCCAAGATTTCCATTTGGGAACGGGTATAACCGATATCCGTATGCGTGTGCTGCACCATATTCATCTGCCAATGGCGAACCGGTTTTACGGTAACCGTACTTTCCTCTTTCTCTTTCCCACTTGTCAGCGTCAACGGTAATTGGCGAGTAGCGCTAACCTCGGGTATCTCGATTCGGAATACATTATCCCCGGACGCCAGTTTCTCTTTACGGCTTTGCTCGCCTAAACGGATCGTCACTGTAGAAGGCTCTCCTTCATGTTTCACGGAGATCTCGACCTTTTGGGTCAGTCCGTTTTTCGATTTATAAACCGCCGGCAATACACGGCTCTTGATATCTGATAATCCCGGAGACGCATGAACCGACAATGTCCCGATCAACAAAGCCAATCCTGCTGATAAATAAGTCCTTTTTTTCATCTTATCGTGTTTTTATTGATATAAGTCCTATATACAACATACATATTAATAATAGCATCAAACCGGCTACCTGTCCGAACCTATCGGCTAAGCCTCCCATACAAGGCGTAATCAAGGCGCCTCCTGACACCCCCATAATCATCAAGGCTGAGACCTCGTTGGATTGCTCCGGCCGATGTTCCAAGGCGAAAGAGAACAGGATCGAAAACACATTCGAACAAGCCAAGCCAACCAGTACGATCATAACGCCCATGCTCCACAAGCTATCCGAGATAAGCAATCCTATGAAAGCAAGGATAGCGATAAGCATGCTTCCCCTTAAGAAGGGTCGTGACGAGATCCTCGCCAACAATATAGCCCCAAGGAAAGAGCCTCCCGTACGAGCGGCAAAATAAAGGCTACTCCCTAATCCGGCCTCTTGCAACGGCATGGATAACTTTTCCATCAATAGCTTGGGGATCGTCGTATTCAGACCGACATCGATCCCGACAATACACAGAATCCCCAAGAAAAGCATCCGTATCCTAGCATCTTTACATAAAGCTAATGTAGAGGCGAATGAGGCTTCTTGCTCCTCTCCTTCCTCTTTACCCGGAATAGTCGCTATCAACCAGATGATAGATAACAAGGTAGTCACCGAATAGACAATGAATATCAACTTCCAATCCCCCCAAAAAGAGGAAGCGACCCCCGCAATAATCGGACCTAAGAAGGAAGATACCGCCTTAATAAACTGCCCTAACGTAAGCACGCTCGTTACCTTATCCGGATTTACCACCCGGGCTACCATCGGATTCAAAGACACTTGCAAGATCGTATTTCCAATTCCCAGCAAAGCGAACGCAAACAAGATACAAGCAAAGTCATAGAAGAAAAGAGGTATCAGCATCGCCAAGGTCGTGATGGCCAAGGCAGCGACTACCGTATTCCTACGCCCGTGCCGTCCCATCCAGATACCGGTGGGGACAGAGAACAGGGCGAACCAAAGAAAGACCATCATGGGTAATAGGTTCGCCAAGGTGTCGGACAAACCAAAATCCATCTTCACATAATTCGTGGCAATTCCCACGACATCCACGAATCCCATCACAAAAAAGCCGAAAAGGATCGGGAATATAGCGGAGTTCGTACTTTTAGTTCTCATATCGATCTTTTGGTTGGCTACCCATTTCTAAAACCAAATGTCCACCTTGAATAATCTCCGAGAAAGGAATACGAGTATCCGTCAATGGTTTCCCGTTTAAGTTCATCGATTGCACGTAATCATTTTGCTTACTATTATTACGAGTCTCGATCACAAATTCCTTCCCTTTATAATAGCGGTCATTCAGCCGGATCGTAATCTTATCGAACAAAGGACTACCCAAAGCGAAAGAAGGCGCTTGATCCGTCAAGCCTTTCATATCGAATAAGCCTAAGGAAGAGATTACGTACCAAGCCCCGAGCTGGCCTTGATCCTCATCTTGTCCGTAGCCATAACCGTGGATGCCATCCGTACCATAGAACTCATTCAAGATCGCCCGCACCCATTTTTGCGTAAGCGAGGGACGACCGGCCTCGTTGAACATCCAAGGGATGTGCAAGCACGGTTGGTTTCCTTGGTTATACAAGGTTTGCAAACCGGCGAAAGCCCCTACTTCCGTGCCTCCGCTAAAGATTAATTTACGAGACACCGTGAAGATGCTATCCAGCCGATGGTTAAACACGTCTGCGCCTACTTTCGCGACCAAGCCTTTCGCGTCGTGCGGTACATAGAATGTATATTGCCAAGCGTTACCTTCTTGGAATCCACGCCATACTTGCATCGGATTGAAGTCCTCGATAAACGTACCATCCTTCTTTTTAGGACGGACAAAATTACAGGAAGGGTCATAGATACGCTCCCAGCCTTTCGATAAGTCCATCAAACGGTTATAATCGTCCGTCTTACCCAGTTGCTTCGCCCATTGGGCCACGGCCCACGCACTATAAGCATATTCCAAGGTATGGGAAGCGGAGAACATGAAAGCCTCGTCCGGCCCGTCCCCCTTATCCAAATGAGGCACATAACCATATTCCACGAAATAACGGGTATCGATCTTTCCTGCGCCCAATGGACGATTCTCCCCATCCAACTCATTCTTCAAGCAAGCCTCATAGGCCGTATTCACATCGAAATCCCGAATGCTACATTGATAAGCGCCGGCGATAATCGTACTTAATAAATTCGTACCAACCCCGGAGACATAACGGCTATTAGCGATTCCATCCGCCAGCCAGCCGGCGTCCTTGTACACCAACAAATGGCTACTTATATAATCCGAATAATATTCCGGATAGGCCAAAGCCCAAACCTGCGTCAGATTCCATTGCGCTCCCCAAGCGGCATCGGTATTGTATAAGTTATGTACCGGTTTTCCGTCTTTCAAAGGGATTTGTCTTACCGAGCCATCATTTCTCGGATAAGCGCCATTCACATCGCTAGCCAATCCACGCCCCAATAAAGCGTGATACAAACCGGTATAGAATTTCACCTTATCCTCTCGCGCTGGAGTCTCTACCCGGATACGTCCCAAATATTCTTCCCATGTTTGGCGAGAGATTTCCCTTGCCTCGTCAAACGTAAGGGTAGCGGCCTCAGTCTCCCTATTTAACCGGGCATTCTCCACGGATGTATAGGAAAGACCTACTTTAGCGGTTACCGACTCTTGATCTTGGGTACGGAATGTCAGATAAAGTCCGGCCCCCACGCCCGTCGCTTTCCGTTCATCCGGACGGATATCCGCCCCGTTGAAAGCGCCATATCCAACGGGAGCCTTATCCAGCACCGCCGAGAAATACAAAGGAACCGATGCCCCGGGCTGGTATTTCCTCACATATTCAGGCTCGGTAATCACCCAGCCCTCGATACGCCCGTCTTCCGTAAAAGTAATTTCCGCGTCCCGCACGGCTCCGCTTTCTCCTTGGCGGTTTCCTATATCGAACAAGATACGGCTATCCTCCCCGGCCGGAAACGTATAACGCTGGATAGCGACACGAGGGGTAGCGGTAAGCTCCGCCCGGATCGAGTAATCTTTTAGGAGAACGGAATAATAACCGGCGGTAGCGATCTCGTCCGCACGATCAAAACGGGAACGGTATCCTATACCTGTCGAGTCGTCTACCGCCCCGGGAATTGTTTTCAATGAACCCGTCGTAGGCATCAAGACGATTCCACCGATCTGAAACTCATGCAAGCAGGGGAAACCCTCGATCGATTGATCCCGATAATCGTAACCGGTAGCCTCCCAACCGGATTTATTCCCGATATGCCCGTTCGTAGAAGGGGCCGGCTTGGCCATACCGAAAGGCATCGCTCCCGGGGTAAAATGAAACCAACGGCAATGCGCCGTGCCGATCCGAGGCTCTACATATTGGCTAAGCTCCTCTTGCTGGACCTTCTTGCCTTGTGTCACGCAGGATGTGAAAACCCCGCACAGGAACAAGAGGAAACAGACCGGCTTCATACTATACTTTCTCATAATTTATTTAGATAGATGGTTTAACGCAAAAACATAAGCACCCATAGCGATCGAGCGGTTGGCTCCTTGCTTGCTGAAGGTCACCCCTATCCGTTTACAAGGATCGTATCCTACCTTGCGATTCGTACCCGGGACTAGCACCTCGACAGCCTCTCCCCGGGCAAAACCGGCGAAGCTCTTCTCGTCGTCCAAGTCATACACCTCCTTTTGCAAGCGCCCGAAACGAGCACCGTCCATCATTCCCGTCTGCGCGTTCATCTCTTTCAACAAGGCCGGCAGGATGTACTTGGAAGCACCGGACAAACCACCGCCTATCACGATAAGCCCATCGATCAAGGTAATAGCGGAAGCCAACGCGTCCCCAGCCATCTCACCCAACTCCTCAAACGCGGCGATAGCCGCTTCCCGGTTACCCGGACGAATACCCTCGGCGATCTCGAAGATATTTTGTGGAACATCGTCATGACGTAACGATACCCTCTTTCGGGGTACGCGCCCCCGCATCACCGCTCCGCTCCGCATAGACACGCATGACCGCCCGTATGCTGACGCTCTCCTCCACGATATACTCCGGGTACTTCTTGTTCCGCAGGCACCATACATATCCTCCCGCCGCGTTATCACCCCGCAAAAGCTCTCCATCGATGACAACCCCGGCACCAAAGCCTGTCCCTAGCGTGACACCTAGCAAATTCTTATATCGTTTCGTACTTCCCGCCTCCCGCAAACGGCGGTTGATCTCCGGGAGCACTCCCGTCAACGCCTCTCCGTACGCGAACAAGCTTCCGTCGTTATTGATAAATACCGGTATCCCGAATATATCTTCCAGAAACGGGCCTAACGCTACGCCACCCCGGAAAGAGGGGAAGTTGGGTAAATCGCCTATAATACCGGCTTGATAGTCTGCCGGACCGGGAAAAGCGAAACTGATAGCGACCGGAGTTTCCGGCAAGCCTGCTTGAATTGCCTTAAAACCCTCTACCAAATTGCCTAAACACTTATCTAAACAATCTGCGCATGCCGGAAGAACTACCGGATCGGCTATCTCTTTTCCACCTTGGATGGCAGAGAAGACAAAATTCGTTCCTCCCGCATCCAATGTCATTACTATTCTATTGTCATTTGTGTACATCATATATTCCTTTTCTTTACTTAAAGAGGTCCCGCCAGTGCCACAGCAGTGGCACTACTTTGCCATTAGAGGTGACACAACCTTGCCTTCGAAGTGGCACAATCGTGCCATCAGTAGTGGCAAAGCAGTGCAATGCCTATGGCAAACGGTGATTATTGCCTAAAACGTACGTAAGCCTTTATAGTACCACAATATTTACCTACAGACGATCCATACGGACGGATCGTATATTCACCCACGCAAGCCGGGATGATAAAAGTCTCCGCGTAATGAACGATGAAAGGTTCGAATGCGCCTGTCGGGCTCTCCACGATCAACTCATCTCCCTTGATCACGTTCAGCACTTGCACCCCTCCATTCGTATTGTGAGGCACGATATCCGTGAACCAATGGCGGCGGG
>ERZ780208.2105-NODE-2105-length-14468-cov-4.153126_pt1 | contig 14468 bp, 10 predicted proteins | sample MGYA00511167_ERZ780208 | MGnify/ENA primary metagenome ERZ780208 (study PRJEB29588, sample SAMEA2159202) | human gut metagenome | biome: human gut; feature: human-associated habitat; material: faeces | place: Denmark | collected 2008/2010 ... | reverse complement strand
TGATGGTCGTTTCGCCGACGACGATGCCCGTGCCGTGGTCGATGAAGAAGTACTTGCCGATGGTTGCGCCGGGATGAATATCGATGCCCGTGCGGCCGTGCGCGTACTCGGTCATGATGCGCGGAATCAGCGGCACTTTGAGCAGAAACAGCTCGTGCGCCAAGCGGTTGACCGTGATGGCGAGCAGCCCCGGATAGGCAATAATGATTTCGTCCAGACTCGTCGCCGCCGGGTCGCCGTCGTAGAAGGCTTGCAGGTCGGTCGCCAGCAGTGCGCGCACGTCGGGAATCTTCTCCAGAAAGCGGACGGTCATCTCCTGCGCCTGCCGGTCAATGTCGGCGGCGGCCTCCTGCGTCACACTGCTGCCGCAGCGCAAGGCAATCGCAATCTGCTTCTGCAGCAGGTACGCCGTGTCCTCAATGAGGGCGGACAGGGAGTGCGCCGCGCTGTACACATGGTAGGCAGGGTCGCGGAAATAGCCCGGAAAGACGATGCGCCGCAGCTTGCCAATCAGGGCGATGATCACGTCGCGGTCTGGCTGGTTGAACGGTTCAATGCGGTCAATGGGGCGGCCGGCGGTATAATCCGCGAGAATATTCTGCGTCAGGTCGTGGATACTGCCTTCCAGCGTGTCCGGCAACATCAAAATCCCTCCTTTACCTTATCTGATATTCAAGTTTTGCACCTGTCTATTCTACACCGAAAACGTTCTCCCTGTCAATTCCCTTGCGAAAATCGTCCATTCGTGCTATAATTTCGCTGGATACAGTCGATTCCACTCGTGAACGGGCGGAATCAGGAAAGGAAGAAGATTTTTATGCGACAGCAGTTATCGGAGCTTCGCCGCGCCATGCAGGCGCACGGCATCGACCTCTATATCATCCCCACGGATGATTTCCACGCGTCGGAGTACGTCGGCGCGCACTTCCGCGGGCGGCACTATGTTTCCGGCTTCACGGGCAGCGCAGGTACGCTGGTGGTGACGGCGGATTGGGCGGGTCTGTGGACGGATGGCCGCTATTTCCTGCAGGCGGGGCAGCAGCTGGAAGGCAGCGGCATCGAACTGTGCAAGATGGGCGAGCCGGGCGTCCCGACGATTCTGGAGTACATCGAAAAGACGCTTGAAGCCGGTCAGACGCTGGGCTTTGACGGCAGAGTCGTCACGGCGCGGCAGTACGAGGGCTATCAGCGCATTGCGGAAAAGAAGCAGGGCAAAATTGTTTCTGATGTTGATTTGCTGGATGAAATCTGGGCGGAGCGCCCGGCACTGTCGGCAGAACCCGCGTGGGAACTGCCCGTATCGCTGACGGGACGCAGCCGTCAGGAGAAGCTGCATCAGGTGCGCCGCGAAATGGAAAGCCTTGGCGCGGATACGCTTGTCCTGTCTTCGCTGATGGACGTGTGCTGGCTGATGAACCTGCGCGGCAATGATGTGGACTGCACGCCCGTCATGCTGTCCTTTGCTGCCGTGACGATGACCGATGCGGTGCTGTTCGTCAACCCCGCTATCCTCAGCACGGAGATTCAGGCGCATCTTAAGGAGGACGGCGTGACCATCCGCCCCTACGCCTGCGTCTATGAATATACGAAGAAACTGCCGGAAGATTCCACGGTGATGATGAACCTGAATGTCGTCAACAGCCTGATTCGGGCGTGCGTGCCTGCGTCGGTGCGCGTGATTGACCACGTTGACCCCACCGAGCTGCCCAAGGCGGTCAAGAATGCCACCGAGGTGGAGGGCTTCCGCAAGGCGCATGTGCAGGACGGCGTGGCGGTGACGCGCCTGATGTACTGGCTGAAGCACAATGTCGGCAAAATCCCGATGGACGAATTGAGCGTCGCGGAAAAACTGGAAGAGTTCCGCCGCGAACGCCCGGATTACATCGGCCCGTCCTTCGCGCCGATTATCGCCTACGGTGCGCACGGCGCCATCGTCCACTATTCGCCCACCAGGGAATCCAACATCCCCGTTGAGCCGCGCTCCCTGCTGCTGGCGGACACCGGCGGGCACTACCTGCAGGGCACGACCGACATCACCCGTACCTTTGCCATGGGGGAGACGACGGACGAAGAGAAGAAGTTCTTCACCCTCGTGCTGAAAGGACACCTGCATCTGGGCAACGCGCGCTGGAAGTACGGCTGCACGGGCGCGAATCTGGACTACCTCGCCCGCGAACCCCTCTGGCAGGAGAACATGGACTACAACCACGGCACGGGTCACGGCGTGGGCTATGTGCTGAGCGTCCACGAAGGCCCGCAGCGCATCCACTGGCGCGGCGCTCCCGTCCCGCTGGAACCCGGCATGGTGACGAGCGACGAACCCGGCTTCTATCTGGAGGGCAAGTTCGGTATCCGCCACGAAAACCTGACGGTCGTCTGCGAGGGCGAAACGAATGCGTATGGTCGTTTCCTGCATTTCGACTACCTGACGATGGTGCCGTTCGATCTGGACGCGGTGGATGCACGGTATTTGAATGAGGATGATAAGAAACTGCTGAATGCCTATCATGCCAAGGTGCGGGAGACGATTCTGCCGTATCTGGCGGGGGACGAGGCGGAATGGCTGCTGCACGCGACGCGGGAAATCTAATACTATTTCCAGATTCAACTGCGCCATCTGCTTGCGCCTTTTCCCTTCTGGCGTCCGCTCATTCCACTTAGCGTAGCGCTGCTACGCTGCGTTTCATTCACGTTAGCCAGAATGAAAAATTCGCGGCGCATCTTGGCGCATTCTTATCTGGAAATAGTATAAGGCAGTTCTGCGTGAAACTTTCTTGTGAATCCGACAATGATCAGGAGGATTTGTCATGCTGTTTACCAATACAGATTGCCTTTGTTTCGCCAAGGATCCGGCTGTTGTCCGCTATCGCAGCCGTTACTGGCTCTATTATTCCCTGAGGCATGAGGATGGAAGGTTCGGCATCGGCATTGCGGAATCTGCCGATATGGAGCATTGGACACCCTGCGGCGAAATAGAGCAGGATGCGCTGTGCGAGACGAACGGCATTGCCGCACCAGGAGCCATTGTGCTGAATGACAAAATTCATTTGTTCTATCAGACCTATGGCAATTGGGAGAAGGATGCAATCTGCCATGCGTGGTCGCAGGATGGAATTCACTTCACGAAGAATCCAGAGAACCCTGTGTTTCATCCGGCGGCAACCTGGTGCTGTGGGCGCGCTATTGATGCCGATGTGTGCGTGTTCGGCGGAAAAATACACCTGTATTTTGCAACGCGCGACCATGCTATGCGCATCCAGAAAATTGGCGGCGCATGGGCAAAAATCGATTCTGACTTTGGGCGGAATGCGTGGCATCCGCTGGCAGAACAGAGTCTGCTTATGCCAGAACTTGCATGGGAGGGCGATTGCATCGAAGCACCCGCAACGGTCGTAGAGGACGGGAAAATATACCTGTTCTACGGCGGCTCCTATAATTGCACGCCACAGCAAATCGGCTGTGCAGTATCCGAGGATGGCGTCTTCTTCCGCCGCGTATCGAATGAGCCGCTAATCCCATGCGGCGCGCCGGGCACATGGAACAGCAGTGAATCCGGACATCCTTATGCTTTCCGTGATGATGATGGACGCGTATTTCTCTTCTATCAAGGCAGCTCTGATAATGGGAAAACATGGTATATTTCCAGAAAAGAAGTTCAGCTTGGCAGTAGCGTGAGAATCCTAACCAGTGAAGTAGATGCAAGGGAATCAAAATGATCCCTTGATGACCGTGCAAGATTCGACGAAAATAAACAACACGACGAGAAGAGAGGAACATCGCCATGCAGAAGCTCCATCTGGGTGCAGCCCAGTGCGCCCTTGACCTCGGCGACGGCAGCGAACGCGCGGAGTACGTCAATCAGGACTACATCCTGCATAAGCTCGGACGTCCGCACCGCGCCATAGGCATCATGTATACCTACTACCCGCACGATAAGCAGTGGCCGCAGCGCATTTCCAAGGCGTGCAAGGATATGAACATCACCTTCCAGTGGGACTATCCTTATGATGATTATTTCCCCTTCAATGCCGACGGTCAGCCGTGGGAACAGATGCGGGATATTCGCCGCCACGGGCAAGATGCCGCCCTCACGCTGACGCTCGACTGCTCCCTCTCCGACGACGAACTGCGCGAGGTCGCCCGGATGCTCCGCCCCTATGGGCGCATGACCATCCGCATCAACCATGAGTGCGGCGGAACGTGGTTCACGCATAATAAGCGCTTCACCTACGAGCAGGTCGGCAAGTTCTTCGCGCATTTCTCCGATATCATCCATCAGGAAGCCCCGAACGTCCGCACGGTGTTCTGCGCGGGCTTCGCACAGGCGGACGGCAAGCTGGAGAAGGAGGACGAGTTTGCGGTGGCGTACCGCGCGGCGGACGTCTGGTCGGCGGACTGCTACCTCGCGCTCCATTACGGCTGGCCGTATGACGTGGCGGAAATCGGCGGTGGGCAGTATAAGGCGGATTCCGTCGGCATGTACTACGACATGTTCCGCCGCACCTACGAGCGCGCATCGTCGCAGTTTGGGTGTAAGCCGCTGGTGACGGCGGAATTCAACACCGACGGCGACGTGACCGGGGCAAGACACCAAGGCGAGAGCGTCATCCGCTTTGCCGAAACTTTCCGCGACCATAAAGCCGACTGGTTCAAGGCTATCAGCCTCTATCAGTTCCGCGACCGCGGGCGTCTGGGGCTGGAAATCGAAGACCCGAACAACCCGGCAGTCGGCATTGAACAGCCGATGCTGGCGCAGTACCGCGAGCTGCTCAAAGACCCGTACTTCCAGCCGAGCATGACGGAGATGGGGGAAGCGGCTTTCCCGGCGGAACTGCGCTGGGGCGGCGCGGAGGATGCCGACGGGCTGGCGATTCCGCTGCACTTCGAGGGCAATCCGGAATTCTGCGAGATGACTGTGGAGCAGGAAATCGGGCTGATGGTGGAATTGCACGGCAAGTGGTTCTACAAAGCGCCGCACGTCAAGACGATTGACCTGATGAGCGCGTTCTTTGACGCTCCGCTGGATACTCCCGCGGATTTGAAGCTGAATCTCTTCGCGCCGCCCGCGGATGGCGTGAATGTCGAGGATGGTCACGCGGATTGGATGACGAACTACTACGCCACCTTGCAGGAAGCGCCGAAGATGCGCATCCGCTATGAAGTGCCGGGTGTGGTTGGGTAATCAGGGCTCTTTGCAGCATGGGGAATAAACGCCCTGTGCTGTTTTTTATGCGCAAATTTTCCAATTCGTGAAAACATGCCGTGATAAAACTACCGCTCACGTCCGGAAACATGGGCGAAAACGGAAAAAATGCGACCAGATGGTGATGAAAATAACATATTAGGACTTTACAAGACAAGCTGAATGTGGTATGATAAAAACAATCAGAGATGCAGAACAGCATCTCGAAAGAGGAGGCGTTCCTATAATGAAGAAACTCGTATCTATGCTGCTGGCGCTGGCCATGGTGCTGACGCTGGCGGGCAGCGCGATGGCGGAAACGAAGGATTATTCCGGCTATACCATCCGCATCTACTCCAACTCCAACTCCACCGAGCGCGTGAACTGGCTGCTCAATGCCGCCAAGGAAGCGGGCTTCAGCATCTCCATCGACGATAACTCCGTCATCTCCGGCGACAACGCCGCTATCCAGAAGGCAAACGAAAGCAAGGACGGCGACATCATCTTTGGTCTGAACGAAACCCGCTGGTCTCAGCTGGTCAACGGCACCTATGAGAACCTGAAGGTGATGGACTGGACGCCGTCTTGGGCGGACGAAGTCGGCAAGTACGTTTACCCCGGCAAGGCGTATGGCCTCGTCGTGCAGAACGTGCTGATGCTCTACCGCAATGACGACAAGGGCACGAATGGCAAAGCACTCCACTTCCAGCATTGGTCTGATATTGTCGACTGCGGCTATCACTGGTATCGTCAGGGTAAGGTTGGCGGTACGACCAACAGCAACATCAACAGCGCCATGCTGTACGCCTTCACCGATCCGACCAGCCCTGCCGGCGGCATTTCCGTGGATGGCTGGAAGATGCTGTGGAAGTACTGCGCGAACGGCTCCTACACCGGCGACAGCTACGGCTTTGACCCGCTGAACCGCGGCGACGTGCAGGTGTCCACGTTCTACTCTTCCTCCCTGTATGGCAAGATTGACTCCGCGGCGGACAGCTCTTCTGCCCCGCTGACCGGCACCACCACCCCCGAAAACTGGGGCGTTGTGGACATTGACGACGGCACCTACTACATCGCGGAATACATCGGCATCCTTGACCGTGCTGACCGTACGCCCGAACAGACGGAAGCTGTCAAGGCGTTCGCGGAATGGTTCGGCTCTGCGGAAACGCAGACGGAATGGTCTGACGAATTCGACTCCTTCCCCTGCAACGAAGTGGCTGTGAAGAACGTCTACGGCGACGAAATCCCCGCCATTTATCAGCTGAAGAACTGCGCGCTGGAGAAGGTGGAAGGCACCGACATGACCTATGCGGAATATGTCGCGGCGCACAGCAAGGAATGGACGAACATCATGACCAACCTCGGCTTCTACTGGGCTGACGCAAGTCAGGCGCCCGCGGAACCCGATTGGGACAATGTCAACTGGGCTGTGATGACGCAGGCGGCGCAGTAATTCCCCCAAATTCTCATCCGGCAAAGAAGCGGATTTGAACCCCGGATGGCGAGTCCTACGCGGGCTCGCCATCTTTTTATAGCATGATTTGCCTGTGCAAAATTCTGCGAATCACAAAATAAGGAGCTGTCGCCCATGATTGAACTCAAGGACATTGTGGTCAAATTCGGCGATTTTGAGGCGCTGCACAATATCAACGTGAACGTGAAGGAAGGGGAGTTCTTCACCTTCCTCGGCCCGTCCGGCTGCGGCAAAACGACCACCCTGCGCACCATCACCGGCTTTATTGAGCCTGCCTCCGGCACGGTGTCGGTGAACGAGCAGGACATTACCCATGTGCCGATTGAGAAGCGCAACATCGGCATCGTATTCCAGAGCTACGCGCTGTTCCCGACGATGACGGTGTACGACAACATCGCGTTCGGATTGAAGCTCAAAAAGCTGAAAAAGCCGGAAATCGACCAGAAGGTGCGGGAAATTGCGCGCAAGGTTGATTTGTCCGACGAGCAGCTCAAAAAGGCAGTCAGCCAGCTTTCCGGCGGTCAGCAGCAGCGCGTCGCCATCGCCCGCGCGCTGGTGCTCGAACCCAAAGTGCTCCTTTTGGACGAGCCGCTGTCCAATCTGGACGCGAAACTGCGCGTTCAGCTGCGCAATGAGCTCAAGAAGATGCAGCGCGAGTTCGGCATCACAACCATCTACGTCACCCACGATCAGGAGGAAGCGCTGACCCTGTCCGATCGCATCGCCGTGTTCAACAAGGGCTATATCGAGCAGATCGGCACGCCGAACGAGATCTACAACCACTCCAAGACCGAGTTCGTCTGCAACTTCATCGGCGACATCAACCGCGTCGAAGCGACGATTGCCGCGAAGATGAAGCTGGCAGCAGGGCAGAATCACTTCATCCGGCTGGAACGCCTGCACGTCAACAAGCCCAAGCGCGACGACGAAATCCTCATTGACGGCGTGGTTGAAAACATCGAGTACTACGGCCTGTACATCAAGTATTACATCGATGTGGGCAGCCAGATTTTGAAGGCAATCGAAAAGAACGACGGCATCAACATCTATGCGCCGGGCGAAAAAGTGACCGTAGCCATGAAGCCTACGGACGTCATGTCCTACGACGCGCAATGACAGGAGGAAGCAATATGACGCAAAAATCCTCCAAACTGACGCTGGGGATGCTTGGCAAAGTGTTCGGTGTGGCGTTCTTCGTCTACCTGTTTTTCGGCTTCATGCTCCTGCCATGCCTGAACACCATCACGCAGATTTTCACGACGACGGACAGCGCGGGCAACATTGACCCGCTGGCGGTCATCCGCTTCTTCTTCGCGGGCAACATGCCCAGCTACGTCATGAACTCGCTGAAACTGGCGGTTTGCCTTGTCATCACGGTGAATATCGTTGGCATCAGCATCGTACTGCTGACGGAATATTTCGACATCAAAGGCGCGAAAATCCTCCGCCTCGGCTATATGACGACGCTGATTTACTCCGGCGTTGCGCTGGTGACAGGGTATCTCTTCCTCTATGACAGCGATGGCATTATGACGACGTGGCTCTCCGGGATTTTCCCCAACATGGACAAGAACTGGTTCTCCGGCTTCAACGCCGTTCTGTTCACGATGACGTTCGCCTGTACAAGCAACCACGCGCTGTTCCTGCGCAACGCTATCCGTGCGATTGACTACAATACGGTGGAAGCGGCGCGCAACCTCGGCGCGAAGCCGTTCAAGGTGCTGCTGAAGGTCGTTTTCCCGACGCTGATTCCGACGCTCTTCTCCCTCACGGTCATGACGTTCATCACGGGTCTGTGCGCCATGAGTGCGCCGACGCTGCTGGGCTATGACTCCATCAACCCGGAAATCGTGCGTCTGGCGGGTTCATCGTCGGCGGACGAAGCGTTCCCGCAGGCGCGCGCGGCGCTGCTGTCCATCATTCTGGCGATGTTCACCATCATCCTGCTGACTGTCCTGTCCTCCTACGAGCGCAAAGGGCATTACCTCTCCGTCAGCAAAACGAAGGCGAAGCTGGTCAAGCAGAAGATTAGCAACCCGGTTGCGAACGTGCTGGCACATATCTACGCCTATGTGCTGTTCATCATCTACATGACGCCTGTGGTCATGATTGTGCTGTTCGCGTTCCAGAACTACCCGGCAATTCGCTCCAAGACGCTCTCGATGGATCAGTTCACGCTGATTAACTTCTTCGGTCAGCAGGACTATGAATTCCTGACCAACCGCGGCAAGCTGAAAACGCGAACGGGCGCGATTTCCGGTCTGTTCGCCAACGCGGATACCGTCGGCGGCATCCGGCTGAGCTTCGTCCTCTCCGCGATTGCGGCGGCGCTGGCGTGCGTTATCGTCGTCGTTGCGGTCAACTACATCTTCAAGAACAAGGGCAAGAAGCGCGGCACTGTGCTGGAATACAGCTTGCTCTTCCCGTGGCTGCTGCCGACCATCCTGATTTGCTACTCCTATCGCACTTACTTCAACGCTGACAGCGTGTGGTATGTTTTCAACAACAACTTGTACATGCGCGAGAACGTGCGATTCCTGATTGTGATGGCGTACACGGTGGTGAAGCTGCCGTTCGCCCTGCGCATGATCAAGGCGGCGTTCTACGCTATTGACGAGGAATTGGAGGATGCGGCGCGCAACCTTGGCGCGAGCAGTCTGGTGACATTCCTGCGGGTGAAGCTGCCGATTGTCCTGCCGAGTGTGCTGGCGGTGTTCGCGCTGAACTTCAATGCGCTGTTCACCGAATACGACATGTCGGCGACGTTCCAATCCAGCTACGGCAAGACGTATGCCATGATTATCCAGAACATGTGCGCCGAGGAAGGGCGCGATGGCTACAATGTCAACGCGTCGGGCCGCCGCTGCGCATCGACGGTGTTCATCATGGTCATTTCCGGCTTGATTCTGTATCTGGTGTACGGCGTGGGTGCGCGTGATTTGGGTGAGCGCATCGAGCGCCGCGAAAAACGCCGGAAGCGGATTCAGGCGATCAAGGCGAAATTTACGGGCAAGAAAAAAGCGACGGAAAAAGCCGCTGCATAAGGAAAACGGCATGGCCTTCCGAAAAAAGGAGGGTCATGCCGCTGTTTCTTCCGGGAAGGCGCTGCTTCACCTGCTCCTGCTGCGTCAGAGAGTCTCTTGCTTTTTGAGGAAAACCCAAAGGACGGTGCAAACATGCATTACACGCAAACGATATCCTCTCCCTTGGGGAACATCCTGCTTTCTGCGGATGAGGTGGGGCTGACCGGACTGTGGTTCGATAGCGGACGATATTACGCGGAAACGCTGCCCGAAGAACACGTTGAACGCGAAACGCCCATTTTGATGGACACGAAGCGCTGGCTGGATGTCTATTTCACCGGACGCGAACCCGACTTCACGCCGCCGCTGCATCCAGCCGGGTCGTCCTTCCGGCAGGCGGTCTGGCAGCTGCTGCTCGAAATTCCATACGGGCAGACGACGACATACGGTGCACTGGCGAAGCGGCTGAACGCAGGGCACATGTCGGCACAAGCGGTCGGCGGCGCGGTCGGGCATAATCCCATCAGCATCATCGTTCCGTGCCATCGGGTTGTCGGCGCGAACGGCAGCCTGACAGGGTACGCGGGCGGGCTTGAACGCAAAGTCAGGCTGCTGGAAATCGAAAAAAAGGACATGACTGGGCTGTTTCGTCCGACGAAAGGAAAGGCACTATGAGCCCAATACGCCCCTGCACGAAAAACGGAACCATCCATTGCTGAACCCGCAGGGGGATTTTTTTCCGTAATTCCCAATTCTGCGGAAGAAAACGCGCCGCCCGTTCGTTTCATTGTCAGAACACTGAATCAAAGGGGGAGACCGAATGAAGAAATGGTGTGCGCTGCTGATGACCCTGCTCCTGATTTTGACGACCGCCGGGGCAGAGGAATTTTCGGGTGGCAAAGACTTCTGGGATGATGCGTACCGCTGCACCGTCGAAAATGGCTACTTGACCTTCCAGTCCGACGATGGTACGACGTATCAGCCGATTGCCGTCAGGGAGGGGTTTGCGAAAGCAGCCAAGGCGCTCGCTGCGCAGGGGGATACGTTCGCCGCCGCGCCGATGGGGCTGACGCAGGCGCTGCTGCCCTATGTGGCGGACGAGTTGACCGGCGGCGCAGAGCTGGTCGAGATTTATTGCACGACGGCGCTGATTGGAATGCACCTGCGCGACGCGGCGAAGGGCGATGTGCTTCGCGTGGCGTGGTGGACGGGCGACGGCTATCAAATGGTTGACAAAGTCGTCGGGGAGGATTTTTCGCTGGACACGGTGCACGTCTCGGCAGGCGAAGTCAGCATGGAAGTCGAAGGACAGGAATATGCCTTGAAGCTGCGAAATGGAAAACTCGTTTTGTGGTACACCGCCGGCAGGAAAATTGTGTACATTCAGCCACATGCTATCGGTAATATGGAAGAAGTGATTGCGATGCGAAATGACAGCTACGTTTACGGCGCACATCCCTTCTACAACGTGGAAGCGGTGGACTTTGCAGCCTTCCCCGAAACGTATGCGGAAATGCTGGCGCAGGTGGATAGCACAAACTGGGCGGTCGTCAACAACCCAAATCCGACCGATCGTCTGCATCTGCGTACAGAACCCGACCGCAAGTCGGTATCATTGGGCAAGTTCTACAACCGCACGCCGGTCTATGTGGACGAAATCCGCGGCGAATGGGCGCACGTTACCATCGGGCGCGACCTGTCAGGGTGGATGATGACGAAGTATCTCGCGTTTGGTGCGGATATGGACAAGGTGGAATGCGCCTTCCCGCAGTTGTCGCTGATAGAAAAGTATCAGGAGAATGTGGCGGATGAACTGGCCTATGACTATTATGTGTTCGATGCGCCGAACATGTCGGCGACAAAAACGCTCTGGAATTGGGGTGAAGAGTGCTATTTGATTGGCGTGATTGACGACTTCTATATGATCATGGACACCGACGAAAACGTGCGCTACATTCCGCAGGACTGGCTCTGGGCGGGCAACGGGTAAGGGGAGAATGCCAATGAAGAAACTGCTTGCGCTGCTGCTGATGATTTGGCTGCTCCTGCCCATTGCTGGCGCGGAAGAAGCGTATACCATGCAGGATGGTTCGCTGATTTTGTTGGACGGCGCTGGACGGAAGTGCCAGCCGATTGCCATGAAATCGGACTTTCCCGAAGCGCTGCTGGCGGATGCGGACATATCCGGCGCAATCCAGCTGAATCTGCCGGAGACGCTGCTGCTGCATGTGTCGGATGAGCTGACCGGCGGCGAGACGCTGACGGCGCTGTATTGCACGACGAAACTGATTGCCATGCACACGGTGGATGCGGCGGATGGCGACGTGCTGCGCGTGGCGTACAGGACGAATCTGGGGAATTATGTCATCCGCAAGGTGATTGGCACGCCGTTCTCCTTCGACCGCTACCACGGCGGCGCGGCATCCATCCTCCTGTGCGTCGATGAAATAACGTACTGCATGACGTGCGAAAATGGTTATCTGACGCTGTGTGAGGTCTGGAACGGAGCGGGCGGCATCGGCATCAAGCGCCACGCTATCTACGATTTGCAAGCCTGCGTGGAGTCGGCAGGCGGAAACGCGGGCTTCCGCTATGGAAATCATCCGTATTCCGACGTGACCGACCTACCGTTTGCAGAGTTCCCGACGACCTATGAAGAAGCCATGCAGCACCTTGACCGCACGAATTGGGCGGTTGTCAACAACCCAAATCCGGCGGATCGACTGTACCTGCGCGGCAAGGCGAGCAAGGAAGGGCGTAATCTCGGCAAGTTCTACAACCGAACGCCCGTGTATGTGGAGGAAATCCGCGGCGACTGGGCATATGTGCGCATCGGGCGCGCGACGACGGGTTACATGATGACCAAGTATCTGGCGTTCGGCGAGGATGCGGACAAAGTGGAATGCGCGTTTCCGCAGTTGGAGGTGCGCGAAGAATATCGGCTGAACGTGGCGGACGAGACGACGTATGAATTTGAGGTGCTGGATGAGCCGAGCAAATCCGCACCGTACACGCGCTGGCACAGCGGGGATAACTGGGTCGTTATCGGCATCAAGGGCAATTACTACATCGTCATGAACGACAACGAGAGCGTGTGCTACATCCCGCAAAGCCACCTTTGGGCAGGAAACGGCTGACGAAAGGGGAAAATCCGCATGAAAAGAATCCTTGCACTGCTTTTGCTTCTGCTGATGAGCGCCGCGTGTGCTGAATCTGCCCCGCTCCCGTACGCCATCGAATTCGGCTTCCTGATTTTCCCCGCCGAGGACGGCAAGCAGCCCGTGCCCATTGCCGTGAAGGACGGATTCGCCGCGAAAGCGCAGGAATTAGCGGCTGAAAACGCCTATCTTGGAACGCCGATGAATCTGCCGGAGGCACTGCTGACGTATGTGTCGGATGAGCTGACGGGCGGCGAAGAACTGGTGGAAATCTACGCGACGGAAGCTGTCATCGTGATGCACACCCGCAGTGCGGCGGACGGCGACGTGCTGCGCTGGGCGGAGTTGGACGGCGGGCAGTATGCGGTGTACCGCAAAATCATCGGGACGGATTTCTGGCTGCAAACGTCAAACGCGGCGGGAAATCTGGCGGAAATTTTCATCGAGGGCGAACACTATGCTGAATACCGCGTTACGCTGAAAGATGGGAAGATGCTGCTGCATTCGGTCTGGGGTGAGCAAGTGTATTTTATCATTGAACCGCACGCGATTTGCAATGACGGCACGTTGACCACCTGCACGAGCGATGGCTATGTGTATGGCAATCATCCGTATTATGACGTGACCGACCTGCCCTTTGCGGAGTTTCCGACGACCTATGAAGAAGCCGTGCAGCACCTTGACCGCACGAACTGGGCGGTTGTCAACAACCCAAATCCGACCGATCGTCTGTATTTGCGCGAGAAATCCGACCGCAAGTCGGTATCGCTGGGCAAGTTCTACAACCGAACGCCTGTCTATGTGGACGAAATCCGCGGCGAATGGGCGCATGTCACCATCGGGTGTGACCTCTCTGGCTGGATGCTGACGGACTATCTGGCGTTTGGCGCGGATATGGACAAAGTGGCGTGTGCGTTCCCGCAGTTGACTGTCAAGGACGAGCATCAGGAGTATGGGGCGGACGAATTTGTCTACGAATACCGCGTGTTCGCTGCGCCGGACTTGTCGGCGGACACGATGCGCTGGAACAGCATGGAAAGCTACTACCTCATCGGCGTGTCAGGGGAGTTCTACATCATCATGAACAGCGAAGAAGCGATTGGCTATATCCCGCAGGACTGGCTCTGGGCGGGCAATGGGTAAATCAAAAGCGTCGGACAGCCATGAAAACTGTCCGACGCTATTTTACTGCATGTTTTTGAGGTACGCGAAGATATCGCGGGCAATCGGCGCAGCGGTTGAGCCGCCGCCCTGACCATCGTCGATATCCTCGACGACGACGCACAGCGCGTAGGGGACGTCCTGTGCGAAGCCGATGAACAGACCGTTCGTGATGGCACGTCCGTTCAGCGATGTTTCCGCGCTGCCGGTTTTGCCGCAGATAATCATCCCGCTGACGGCAGCGCGTGTGCCTGTGCCGCTGGTGACGACCGCGCGCATGTACTCCGCCAGAATCGCGGCTTGCCTCTCCGTCATGGCGGTGCGGTAGACGCGGCTGGAGCGGGTATAGCGCGTCACGCCGGACGGGCTGGCGACGCGGTCAATCAGCACGGGTTCCATCATCACGCCCTTGTTCGCGACGGCGGCGGCAAGCAGGCACAGGTGCATCGGCGTGGCGGTGATGGCGG
>ERZ780208.2102-NODE-2102-length-14479-cov-4.024681_pt1 | contig 14479 bp, 10 predicted proteins | sample MGYA00511167_ERZ780208 | MGnify/ENA primary metagenome ERZ780208 (study PRJEB29588, sample SAMEA2159202) | human gut metagenome | biome: human gut; feature: human-associated habitat; material: faeces | place: Denmark | collected 2008/2010 ... | reverse complement strand
GGCTGATGGAGCTGCTCGGCATGACGGCGGGCGTCTGCTACCCCGACAGCGACCCGGCGGGGCAGTATGCCGCAAAGGTATTTGACGAAGCAACGCAGGAAATCCTTGCGGGCGGCGGCGTGCCAACGGTGGAGTTCTGCAACCGCTTGGGGCAGCAGCCGCTGTCCTTCCAGCCGGGCACGCACTGGCGCTACTCCACCTGCGCGGACATCCTCGGCGCGGTGGTGGAGGTCGTCAGCGGAATGCGCTTCGGCGAGTTCCTTCGCAAGGAGTTCTTTGAGCCGCTGGACATGGTGGACACCGGCTTCTACGTTCCCGAAAGCAAGCGAAATCGCCTTGTGACCGCCTACAAGCGCACGGAAAACGGACTTGTGCCGTGGACAAGCACCCACCTTGCCGTCGGCGTTTACGACCGCGAACCTGCCTTTGAATCTGGCGGCGCGGGGCTTGTTTCGACGCTGGAGGATTACAGCCACTTTGCCGACATGCTGCTGGCGGGCGGCACTTACGAGGGGCGGCGGATTCTCTCGCCCGCAACAGTCGCCTGCATGACGCAGGCGCAGCTGAAAGACGCGGTTCGCCGCGATATGTGGGATTCGCAGGACGGGTACAGCTACGGGCACTTGATGCGCATTTGCGCTGAACCGGGGCGCATCGCCGGATTGGCTTGCGCGGGCGAATACGGCTGGGATGGCTGGCTGGGAACATACTTTGCGAACTTCCCCGGACAGCAGATGACGATTCTGTCGATGCAGAACACGGTTGATTCCGGTACGACACGGGTGGTTCGACGGATGCGCAACGCGGTTTTAGCCTCCTTAAGCCGCGAAAATTAACAGCAATGGAAACGCGCTCAAGCCGGGGCGCAAAAAAAGGGTCAAGGGGGGATCCCCCTTGCAGGGTCAAGGGACAGCGTCCCTTGTGGGGCTTGGGGCAACGCCCCAACTGTTCCGCGGGCGGCCAGCATCTTAAACGCGCTCAACAAAGGCGCAGGCAGCGAAGCGTCCCTGCCAGTAACTTTGCGCGTCCGCAGACGCGCCTCCAAGCTGCTCTTCCCCCAAGATTTCGTGAAGAACCATTCATCTACGCCACCTTGGCACTCTTATTTGAAAAATAAAAACGGGTACTGTGGAGGATTTCGTCCTCACACAGTACCCGTTTCTTTGATGCAATCGAGGGGGAATTACTCCGCAGCAGGCGCGAAGAAGGAAATCTGCGTCGCACCGGTCATGGCATCGGCGGACAGCATCGTGATGGGAGCCGTTTCGACGCTCAGCGTTGCGAAAGAGCCTTCATAGCCGCTCTCGGTCGTGAAAGCGAAGGTCAGCGCATTGTGACCTTCCAGCGCGCCGTCCATCGAGAAGACAATCACCTTCACCGCATCAGCCGGAACGTCCGTCGCCATGACAAACTTTTCGCCGGTCGCGTTGATGGTAATGCTGACTTCCTTCACGGTTTCGCCGGTCTTGTTGTAGACGGTGTAGTAGCCGGTCTGGTTGTTCGCAGCCTTGGCAGCGGCCAGCAGACCCTGCACATAGCCCAGCGTATCCACCAGCGTGCTGCTGGAGACGGCGTCCACCATTTCTTCCTTGGTCTTGCCTTCAATGGCAGCTTCCAGTTCGGCGATGGTCTTGCCGGTCACGAAGGCTTCGATGGCGTTGTAGCTCACGCCCAGCGGCGTGGTTGCGCCCGCCTTGGTCGTCATGTTGGTGCTGTACAGACCGTCGTTCACAACCTTAGAAGCCAGCACCTTGCCTTCGGGATAGTTCTGACCGAAGGAAGCGTCGGAGTTCGGAACGCCTTCCGCCGTGGCGGCATCCATGAACTGGAACTCGTCGATGTGCGCGGCAACGATGGTGTCGCCATCCATCGCGACGGTCAGCACAGCGAAGCAGGACGTGCCATGTGCGGCATACTCAACCTGACCGATTTTGACTTCAGCCAGCGCAGCCGTGGACAGCAGCATGATGGACAGGAGCAGTGCGAAAAACTTTTTCATAGGAGCCAACCTCTTTTTTGCGAAACTTGGCAGAATTTCTACCAGCAACACTATTATACGCGCAGCAATGCCGGTTTGTCCAGACAAACTTGTCAGAAAAATAGCAAAATCGTCGCTTGATGCAATCAAACGTTATTGCCGTATCGACCAGTCATTTGCGTCCGTACTTGCTCGATAACCTCATCCAGCACAAAATTACGGAACCAGTATTCCCCGTCATCAGGGAAATCAAGGTAGTCCGTGTAGAAGGGCATGACGCGCGTATCCTGCTGGCGGAGCGTCCGAATCGCGCCTGTCCGGCAGTCCACTTCCGCGTTGAAGCTGCGCCCGTTGGGGTAATCCAGCGTCACTTTCCAAATGGGGTCGCCCTCGCCGGGGTCAATCAGCACACCGCCGCGCAGGGAGTAGTCATCGTCGCCCAGCGCGCGGGCAGCGTATTCCGCCGCGACCTCTTGAGAAATTGCGTAGTCAGGGACGTCGGGGTAAATCGTCTGACACAGGCAGGCAACAGACCAGTCGCCGACGTAGCTGCCGCTGATGCTTATCGCGGACTGGAAAGAACGGAGCGTCGCCTGATCCCAGCGCAGGATGTTGGCGCCGTACAAATCAACATAGCGCTGAACAATATGATTGGCGTACATGCCGTAGACGATGCCGGGCTGCGTGTTCGCGTCGCGGTAGAAGCTGGTGACGCGCAGGTTTTCCGCCAGCGTGTTCCAGACGCGCACGGGCAGCAGAATGCTGGTGCGCAGGGCGCAGAAGCTCGGAACCTGTACGGAGCCCACCACGGACAAGTCGCTGTCGCGCACGTCCATGAGGAAGTACCCCATGTCGGTGGACAGCCAGAAATGCCAAATCAGCTCACCATCCTCGCGATAAACAAGGAACGAGGAATTCTCATAGCACAGATGGGCGTTCAGCGATTTCAAGGCGGCAGCGGTCACATCATCGGCGGTGGATTTCGTGCTGGCATCAGGAACGACCTCCAGCGCCAGCAGGGCGTTGAACAGCGGCAGGGTACCGTCTGTTTCCATCTGGCGCAGACCGGCTTCGTCCGTCAGGCCGCCGGTCAGCAACGCTTGCAGCTGCTGGACGGTTTCGCGCTGGTAAATCGGGGGCAGATAGCCCTGCATCAGCAGCGTGAAGCGCGCTGCATCCAGCGGATTGCGGTTCCAGCCGACATCCAGCACTTCGCCGTACCAGTTCAGCGCTGCCCAGTAAATGTCACCCTGTGACGTGTTCTGTGCATCCTTGGTGAAAATCACGACACCGCCGCCCGTGTAGTAAGAGAATCCGCCTGCCGTTTCCTCAAAATCGCTTTCAATAAAGCAGGTGTAGCCTTCTTCCGCCATATTCCGCTGATATTGGCGCTGGATGGCATCGCTGGCGGCAGATTGCGCCGTTTCGGCATCCACGGCGGGTACGCCATGGGAGAAGTCCGTGCGGTCAAGGGTGGACAGCAGCTGACTGGGAAAAAACTCCTGCGGCAAACCGTAGAGATTGCCGGAGTACGTCGTTGTCAGCAGCGTACCGGTCAGCCCGTTCAGCTCCAGATAGACGATGCTCTGCCCGCTGGGGGCATTCGGCTGGCGGATGGCAATCTTCCAGAAGTCGCCGGACGCGCCCGCAAGGTACTCTGCCGCCAGCACGTCGGACGATGAACCGCCCTGAATGGCGAGCGCGGCGTCAATGGCTTCTTCGCGGGTCAGCGCTTCCGCCGGAACATCCGGGAAGCCATCGCGCCCGACGCTCAGGAACAGCTCATGCACCGTCTGCATTGACGAGTGATCCGCCCGCGAAAGCGCTAGAATGTACACACGCAGCTGCATGGGCGTCCATGTGCGCATGTCGTAGCCGAAAATGCGCCGGAAGCCGCGGGTCACTTCGTCCGCCGTGTGATTGCTGCCCGCACCGCGTTCCCGCCGCATTCGGCAAATGCTGCCGTCCTCCGCGTTCACCGCGACTTCGTACGTTGTGCCGAACGCATCCAGCGCATCAAAATTTACGCAGTAATACGCTCCCTCACAGGTGCCGTCATAAACACCGGAAAGGAAGCGGATACCTACACGATAGAAATCAAGATTGGTGAAATCCGCCTGCGGGTCGTCATTGGTGCGGATGTAGGCAACTGCGCGGGCAAGGGCGTCCTGCGCGGTGATTTCGGTGGAGAGCGGTTCGCGCGTCATGCCCGGCAGAATCCCCTGATAGCCGATTCTTTCAAGCGTCTGGCTGAGCGCCACCTGCGCGCGGATGTCCCACTGCCCCAGCGACGACCCCACAGGGCAGAGAATTTCCAGCAGCGTGGAGAGCGAACAGCCACCGTCCTTTTCGACCTGCGTCATCAGCGCCGAAATCGCCTCTTCATCCACTGAAAACTGCAAATCCGCCGCGCTGGCCAGAAGCTTTTTCACCTGTGCCGCCGTCAGGAAATCGCCCTGACGGGTGACGTCGGCAGTGAGCTGCGGGGAATCGTCCGACAAAATCCCGGTTTGCAGCAGGACACCCGCGCCCAATACCAGCACGAGCAGCACCGCCGCGATGGCCTGCCAGCGAATCACGCGCGGACGCTGTTCATCCTGCGAAACGCGGCGCAGGACGGCATTCACCTGCGCGTCGGTGACGTGCAGTCCGGCTAAATTCGTATCCAGCACCCGCTTGAGTTTATCAGACATAGCAGTCACCTCCTGTCAGCGAAAGTTTGAGCGCCTGTTCCGCTTTTTTGAGCCGCGTATGCACCGTCGACTTGCTGATGCCCAGCGCATCGGCGGTTTCCTGAAGGTTCATGTCCTGATAATAGTAAAGAATCAGCGGTTTTTTGAGGTCGTCGGGCAAGCGCAGGATGTCCAGCATCAATTCCCGATCCTCTGGCAGCACGGTCATCATGCCCTGCGGCAAGTCCTCCAGCGCGTGCCGCATGTCGATGTGCCGAAACCACCGTTTCCGCTGATAATCGCGGCAGACATTGATGGCAATGCGCATCAGCCACGTTTTGACGCTCGCGCCGTTGCGCTGCTCGAAGGTGTCCATGGCGCGCCAAGCGCGGAGGAAGGTGTCCTGCATGGCATCCTCGGCTTCACGCGCGTCGGAAAGGATGACGAAGCATGTGCGCAGGATGGCGGTGCCGTAGGTGCGCATCCAATCTTCTAAGCGGCGTTCATTGGGGGATTGCTGCTCCATGCTTTGCCCTCCTTTCATTTTCATGGTGATTTCAATGGATTAGACGCATAAAGCAGTGCGTTTTTCCAGGGGTAAGGAAAAATTGCGGAGAAAAATAATACGATTTTCCAATTCATTTGCGCTATTTGCTTGCGCCGCGCATTTTCATCTGGAAATAGTATAAGAAATCCTTATAGCCCCCTTCCTGAATTGATGTTTGTGTTTTGGAGAGAAGTATGGTATATTTTTCACAAAGTTGCGAAGAGCAACCAGAGTGTCTTCCCTGCACGGGGACATTCAAAAAGGAAAGGGGTTTTTCATCATGAAGAAGCTGACGGCGCTGCTGCTCAGCCTGTAAGCTGCCTTCGCGGACGACGGCGAGAAAATACGCGATTCGGTCGGTGTTCATGCGAAAAACCTCCAATGAGGGACAAAAAACTCCCTTCCGCGGTGCGCAGAAGGGAGCAAAGATGCGAGAGGTTAAGGGCGCTGACCCATGCCGCCTTCAAGGGTGATGGTCTCGCCGGACATGAATTTGAAGTCCGGGGAAGCCAGCTGGACGCACACACGGCCAATTTCCACCTCGGAATCGCCGTAGTGGCCCATCGGGGGCATCTTGACATTCGCCTTGAACGCCTCGGGATATGCCTTCTGGAAGTTCTCCAGCTGCGTCGTCCATGCCAGCGGGCAGACGACGTTGACGTTGATGCCGTCCTTGCCCCATTCGGTGGCGGCAACGCGGGTCAGGCCGCGAATGCCTTCTTTTGCCGCGGCATACGCGCACTGCCCATAGTTGCCAAACAGACCCGCGCCGGAGGCGAAGTTGATGACCGCGCCCTTTGTTTCCTTCAGATAGGGGTAGCACGCCTTCATATAATAGAATGTGGCGTACAGACCGGAATACAGCGCGAGATTGAACTGCTCGGTGGTATGGTCAGCCAGCGGAACGCCGGATGCGGAAGCCTGCGCGTTGTTAATCAGCACGTCGATGCGGCCGAAGGTGTCAATCGCCTGTTTGACGACATTGTTCACAACAGCCTCGTTGTCCGCGCTGTCATTCACGTCCGCCTGCACGCACACCACCTTCACGCCATAGAGGCGTTCCAGTTCTTCCTTCGCGTCGGTCAGCTTCTTCACGTTGCGGCCCGTGATGACCAGATTCGCGCCTTCCTTGGCGTAAGCAGTCGCAATACCGTAGCCAATCGAACCGCAGCGGCCGTTGCTGAGCTTCGCATAGCCCGCGCCGGTAATAATCGCTGTCTTTCCTGCCAGAAAACCCATTATATATTTCCTCCTTCATGGTGAAGGGCTGAACAAGCAGCCTGTGCACTTATGGTATCACAGATGATGCGGAAAAGCAAGAGCGGACGGCACAAAATGGACAAGAATTGATGATTTTTTCACAATGTCGCCGGGCTCCAATCGGAAAAACGGAAAAGAAACAGCAAAAGTCCGATGAATTGTTTGACGCATCCCATTCATTGCACTATAATGGAGTCAGTAGCGTTCCGGGCGTACTGCGCGCCCGGCAAAGTGGGAGGAACGCGGAATGAAGGCAGAGAGCAAACGCTCGGTGCGCATCATGCTTCAGTGGCTGCTGAGCGCGGCGACGGTGCTGATGGCGGCGCTGCTGATTTGGCAGTGCGTGACCATCTATCATGAAGGCATCGCGCCGGAAAACATGGGCGAAAACGGGCTGCGGATTCACGATATTTACAGCCGGGAAATTGTCACGGCGCACTTCGCCTCGATTGCGTGGAGCGTGTGGGTCTTTCTGGCGCTGCTGGCGGCGAACATCATCGCGGGCAAGCCGGAGCAGAAGGAATCGCTTCGCGCGCCGGTGGAGAATCAGCTGCTGATGCTGCGCGCGCGGACGGAGGAGACGGACGAAATCCGCAAAGTGAAGAAACAGCGTATCGGCGTATGGTGCGGCGCGGCGATTCTGTGCTTGATTTGCGGGGGGATGGCAGGGCGATTCCTGCTGGACTGGTCGAATTTTGCCTCGCGTGATTTGGAAGTCGTCGTGCGCCAGATGGCGATTGACACGTTCCCGTGGATTGGGCTGGCGTTCATCCTCCTGATGGCGGCTGAGCAGTGGAATTTCCGCCTGTTGATGAAGGAACTGGAACTGCGCAGGAGCGCCCAGAAGCGCAAGCCGGATGCAGCCGCTCCGGAAAAGACGACGGGCAGGAACGTCATCCGCGTGATCATCGCGGCGGCGGCGGTGGCGCTGATTGTGCTGGGTGTGATGAATGGCGGCATGTTCGATGTGCTGGTGAAGGCAATCAATATTTGTACGGAGTGTATCGGCCTTGGCTAAGAAATTTGCGGCATGGTGGAGCGCCCATAAGCCCACCACTCGGCGGCTCATACAGGTCTACGCCGCCCTGCTCTACAACGCCTATGTGAAGGGATTCATCAAGGGCGACATCTACACCGGCGGCATCAAGAACTTTTGCGTGCCGGGGTTCAACTGCTACTCCTGTCCGGGCGCGATTGGCGCATGTCCGCTGGGGGCGCTGCAAAACGCGCTGGCGTCCTCGGATAAGCGCGCGCCGTACTACGTTCTGGGCATTCTGATGCTCTACGGGCTGATTTTGGGGCGCACCATCTGCGGCTGGCTCTGTCCGCTGGGGCTGATTCAGGAATTGTTCTACAAGATTCCGACGCCGAAGGTGAAGAAAAGCCGCTTCACTCATGCGCTGTCGTATCTCAAATACGTCCTGCTGGCGGTGTTCGTGGTCATCATCCCGCTGGCGTACAGCTTGCAGCAGTATCCCGTGCCGGGATTCTGCAAGTACATCTGCCCGGCGGGGACGTTCGAGGGCGCAATGGGCTTGCTGGCGAACCCGGTCAATGCGGGCAAGTTCTCCATCCTCAACATCCTCTTTACGCGCAAATTCGTCATCATGGTGGCGATTCTGCTGGCATGCGTGTTCTTCTACCGCGCGTTCTGCCGCTTCCTCTGCCCGCTGGGGGCGATTTACGGGCTGTTCGCGCGTGTGTCGATTCTCGGCGTGAAGGTCGAGAAAAGCAAATGCACGAACTGCGGGCGCTGCGTGGCGCACTGCAAGATGGATATTCGGCATGTGGGCGACCATGAGTGCATCCACTGCGCATCGTGCGTGGACGTTTGCCCGACGAAAGCCATCAGCATGAGGATGGGCAAAATTACGCTGAAAGCGAACGAAGTGCAGCCGATGAAGCCGGGCGAAGAACCGAAGCCGGAAGACAACAAAAAGCGCACGAACCGCCGCATCCGCGTGATGGCGGCGTGGACGGCGGCGCTGGTAGTGTTAGGCGTGGTGATGTGGCAGGTAAACAAGGACGATGCCACAGCTGAGCCGACAAGTCAGCCCGCCGCGACGGAAACGCTTGCGCCGGAAGCCACGGAAGCGCCGGACGACGACACGCCGGTTGGCTATGAAGTCGGGATGAAGTGCCCGGATTTCACGGTTCCGCTGTACGGGGAAGAAGGCGGCGAATTTACGCTGTCGGCGCAGAAGGGGAAAGTGACGGTCATCAACTTCTGGGCGACATGGTGCACGCCGTGCGTGGCAGAGTTGCCGTATTTTGCGGAGCTGTACGCGGAGTATGGCGACGAAATCTCGCTGGTGGCGATTCACTCGAACCTCGTGACGGACGATGTGGACAAGTTCCTCGCGAAGGAGAACTTGAATATGCCGTTCGCGCTGGACAAGACGGGCGCGGTGATTAAGTCACTGGGCGGCTCGACGCAGCTGCCGATGACGGTCATTGTCGATGCGGCCGGGAAAATCGTGTACAACAAGGTCGGGTCGGTGACGCTGACGGTGCTGGAAGGGCTTGTCGCGCCGCTGCTGGCGGAGTAACCAATCAATATGGGCAGGGGGATTCGTTCTCCCTGCCTTTTGAATTGTAACAATTGCGCCGGAACGCTTGCGGAACAGCCTCTTTGCTGGTATCATGAAGGCAGAAATCACCATAGGAGGGAAAACGCATGAAGAAATTGCTGTGCGGGATATTGTGCCTGCTGATGCTGTTAGGCTGCGCGTCAGCGGAGGGGTATTGGTACGCCGCGAAAGGCGACAATGGCTTGTGGGGACACATCGACGAGATGGGGAACTGGGTGATTCCGCCGAAATTCGACAGTGCGGGCGACTTCCGGGGCAATTATGCGTGGATTCAGCAGGGCGACCGGGAAGGCTTCGCGAACCGCGACGGCGAAATTGTGCTGCTGCTGGATGAGAATGTAGTGACAGACAGCGGCTATGACGGCTTCTGTTACGGTGGACGCGAAACGGGCATTTGGCTGCTATACAAGAAGGCGACGGGGAAAAACAGTCTCGGCACGGAATGGCTGGAAGGCTTCTTTGATGTGCAGAGCGGTGTTTACAGCGGCTTGAAGTGGCGGGGCGTGAATCATAGGGAGTCGAACAGCCGCTTGATTGCCGTGGCAGACGAAACCGGCAAGTGGGGCTATGTCAGCCGCGATACGGGCGAAATGGTGATTCCGGCAAAGTATGATTCGGACAACATGGGTTCCAATTTTTATGACGGGTACGCCGTTGTCACATTCTGGGACGATGATTACAACATTGTGCAGACGCTGCTGCTGGACGAAACGGGGAAGGAATATCCCCTGCCGGAGGGCATCAATGCGGCGAGCTGCGATACCGTGATTAGCGGCGGGCTGTTTGAGGTGGTGGACAAAAACGGCTTATACGGCTATTGCAATACGAGCGGTGAAGTGGTGATTGAACCGCAGTTCGCGTATACCTTCGAGTTTGAGGATGGCTATGCGGAGGTTGAATTTACCGACGGCACTTATGGTGTCATCGACCAAACGGGGAAAGTTGTGATGCGCACGACGGATACGCACTATGCAGACGTCCGGCATGGCTGCTATGTGCTGCCGACGGGCAAACACAGCTTCACGATGTACAGCGTGGCGGGCGAGGAGTTGTTCACCCTGCAAGGCGAAAATATCGTGCGGCTGTGGACGCCGGAAGAAAACGGCTTGTGCATGTACGTCGTGGAGAAGGGACGACAGCGCCGCTGCGGTTGGGTGAACATGCAGGGCGAAATCATCAGCGAAGCGAAGTGGACATTCCCGGAATACGACCAGCCGGACGTGTATTTCCCGTCGGGCTTGCAGGCAGTGTACGATATAGACGGCACGAGGCTGGCAGGGTATCTCGACGAAAGCGGCGAACTGGCGATTCCGCTGCAATTCAGCTTTGTGACGCAATTTTACGGCGAATTGGCGTATGTGGGAATGGCGCAGGGCGACGGCACGACCCAATACGGCTACATCAACCAGCAGGGCGAATGGGTGTACAGCTGGACGGAATAATCCCTCGGCGGCGGTGGAAAATGAACATCGCCGCTTCTTTGTGCCTTGACATGGAATGTCCTCAATGGTATAATAAAGATGATATTGTCCATCTGTCTGCACGGACGCTGCGGGAAAAAGCGGCAGTGCCCGTTTGGAGGCGCGGAAAACACATGACGCAGGGGGATGAGCGCATGAAGGCTGCGAAAGCGTCGATTCGCCAGCGCCTGACCCACAGCAAACTGCCGATGCTGGTGTTGGTCGGCGTTGTTTTATTTGCGCTCATTTTCCTTGGGATGCGCTTTTTCACCCGCTATACGCGAGAAGAACTCTACCGCGAAAGCCAAAATCAGCTGACGGAAATTACGTCGCAAATGTACGAGAAGCTCTCCATCACGCTGGAACAGCAGTGGGATTTCCTGACTGTAATGGATAGGTCCGTAGCTTTCTACGCCCCGACGACACAAGAGGCACTCGTGCAGCTGCTTCAGGCGACACAGAATCAGCTGATGTCGCAGGACAGCGCCCTGCGATTCCTTGCGATTGACGAAAGCGGAAACCTGATTAACGCGGCGGGAGAGCGGATGCCCTGCGAATTTGCCGATACGCTTGGCATGACGGGGCGACAGTGTTTCCTTATTCGCGGCAAGGGTGGCGATGAAAATCAAATGGTCTTTTCCCTGCCCATCATGCAGCCGCTGACGGTTGCGGCAGAGGAAAAGAGCATCCGCATCACGCATCTGGTGCTGCTCAAGGGCATGAGCAGCCTGACGCCGTTCTTCCGCAGCAGCGCATTTCACACGCAGAACAGCACCTATGTCGTCATCAGCGACGGCGTGAAGATGTATTCCGACGCGGCGGATGAGAACATCAACTTTCTGGGACGGAACATTTATCCGGCGCTGCGGACGCTCCGCTACCCGCACGCAGGCAATTTTGATAACTGTCTGACGGAACTTGAAGCATCCGACAATCATTTCACCTGCACCGATGTGCTGGTGGACAAAACACAGTATTTCTTGTGCATGAAGCGCCTAACCGGATGCGACTGGACGATGCTGTTCCTTGTGCCGGGGGTGGAGGTCGCTGCCGGTGCGCGCGCAATGGTGGATTCGATTACGCTGATAGTCAACATTGCGTTCTTCGTCTTGATGCTGCTGACGGTGGGGGCAATGTACTTTCTGTTGACGGCGATGCAGAACCGGGAGCGCTACGCCGTGGAGACGGAGAACGCGCAGGCGCTTGCACAGGCGAACGCGGAGCTGGATCAGGCACGTCAGGCAGCGGTGGATGCGCTGAAACTGGCGGAATCCGCCAACGTATCCAAGACGGCGTTCCTGACGAATATGAGCCATGACATCCGCACACCCATGAACGCCATCATCGGCTTGACGAACCTGATGCAGCACGACCTGAATAACCCGGAGAAGCTGCAGGCCTACATCGACAAGCTGCATACATCCAGCGAGCATCTGTTGGGGCTGATCAATGACGTGCTGGACATGAGCAAGATCGAAAGCAACAGCTTTGTGGTGGACGCAAAGCCCTTCAACCTCGCCCGGACCCTTGCTGAGGTCGATGACATCGTCCGCTTTCAGGCGGAGCAGAGCGGGCTGCGGCTGTACACGGACCACGACGATGTGCGCGACGCCGACCTGCTGGGCAGTGCGCTCTACCTGAAAAAGATCCTTGTGAACCTGTACAGCAACGCCATCAAGTACAACAAGCCCGGCGGGAGCATCACCACCCGCCTGCGGGAGGTGAGCCGCACCGCCGACACCGCGGTCTATGCGTTCACGATCCGGGATACCGGCATCGGCATGACGCAGGACTTTATTGACAACCACCTGTTTGAGGCGTTCAGCCAGGAGGACAACGCCGCGCGCTCCCAGTACGGCGGCACCGGGCTGGGTATGTCCATCGTGAGCCAGCTGGTGCAGAAGATGAACGACAAGCTGGTGGAGCACCGCCAGTATATCCGGGACAACGGCATCGACCTGCCGGAGGTCCGGAACTGGAAGTGGGAGGGCTAACGCCGAAAGAACCCCCAATATGCGCAGGGCGGCCGGATCACGGCCGTCCTGCTTTTTTTCTGCGCCGCTGCGGGGATTTTTGCAAATTTCAAAGGTTTTAACCGGCAAAAATTGACAGCTTCTTAACGTCTGGTGTATAGTAGAGACAGCGCGGGTCTCCGCGCCTACTACATGATCGGAGTGTATCTATGCTTTCTGATATTTTCAGCAACCACCTGTTGATGAACGCGCTGCTGGCCTGGGCCACGGCGCAGCTCCTGAAGTTCTTTATCTATTTGGCGGTGAACCGCACCATCGACTGGAAGCGGCTTACAGGGGACGGCGGGATGCCCAGCGGCCACTCTGCCACCGTGACCGCACTGGCGGTGACCTCCGGTCTGGAATATGGCTATGACTCCCCCGTTTTTGCCGTGTGCGTGATCCTGGCCGTCATCGTCATGCATGACGCCATGGGCGTCCGTCGGGAGGCGGGACGCCATGCCAAGGCTATCAATGAGCTGCTGGAAATGCTTGATAGCGAGGAGACGCCGGAGGTGAAGCTGAAGGAGTTCCTGGGCCACACGCCTATGCAGGTGTGCTGCGGTGCGGTGCTGGGCTTTATAGTTGCTCTGGCCCTGGGGTGAAATGGTTGACAACAGGGGAAAAAGACGATAAAATAAGACGTTATGAGTTCAAAGGAGGCTGTTTGCCTCCAATTCTGGAATAAAGTTGAGGGAAGAATCATGGCACAGGACAAAAAAGTGGAACAGATCACCAGTATGGAGGACGATTTCGCCCAGTGGTATACGGACATCTGCAAGAAGGCGGAGTTGATCGACTATTCCAGCGTGAAGGGATTTATGATCCTGCGTCCATACGGCTACGCTATCTGGGAAAACATTCAGCGGATCATGGACGGGGAGTTTAAAAAGACCGGACACGAGAACGTGGCAATGCCCGCGCTGATCCCGGAGAGCCTGCTGAAAAAGGAAGGTGAACTGGTCAACGGCTTTGCCCCTGAGGTGGCTTGGGTCACCATGGGCGGCAGCGACAAGCTGGAGGAGCGGCTGGCTTTCCGCCCCACCTCTGAGACCATGTTCTGCGACCACTGGCACAGCGTCCTTCAGACCTACCGCCAGCTCCCCATGCTCTATAACCAGTGGTGCTCCGTGATCCGCTGGGAAAAGACCACCCGCCCCTTCCTGCGCAGCCGGGAATTCTGGTGGCAGGAGGGCCACACCATCCACGAGACCGCCGAGGAGGCCATGGCGGAGACGGAGGAGCAGCTCAACTGCTATGCTGACTTCTGCCGCGACGCGCTGGCCATGCCGGTAGTTAAGGGCCGCAAGACCGACAAGGAGAAGTTTGCCGGCGCTGAGGCCACCTATACCATCGAGAGCATGATGAAGGACCGTAAGGCCCTCCAGTCCGGCACCAGCCATTATTTCGGAGACAAGTTCTCCCGGGCCTACGATGTGACCTTCACCGGCCGGGACAACAAGCTGCAATATCCCTTCCAGACCTCTTGGGGCACCACCACCCGGCTCATCGGCGCGGTCATCATGACCCACGGCGATAACAACGGTCTGGTGCTGCCTCCCGCCATCGCTCCCATTCAGGTGGTAGTGATCCCCGTGGCGGCCCACAAGCCCGGCGTGTTGGAAGCAGCCACTGAGATCAAGACCCGTCTGGAGGCTGCCGGCCTGCGGGTGAAGCTGGACGATTCCGACAACTCTCCCGGTTGGAAGTTTGCCGAGTACGAGATGAAGGGTGTTCCCGTCCGTGTGGAGATCGGTCCCCGGGATCTGGAAAAGGGCCAGTGCTGCCTGGCCCGCCGGGACACCGGCGAGAAGGCCTTCGTGGCCCTGGACACCCTGGAGGATCAGGTCCAGGCCATGCTGACCGCCGTTCACGACAATCTGTATGCCCAGGCGGAGAAGAACCTGGAGGACAACACCTTCGACCTGAACTCCTGGCAGGAGGTCAAGGAGATGGTGG
>ERZ780208.2099-NODE-2099-length-14497-cov-4.361169_pt1 | contig 14497 bp, 12 predicted proteins | sample MGYA00511167_ERZ780208 | MGnify/ENA primary metagenome ERZ780208 (study PRJEB29588, sample SAMEA2159202) | human gut metagenome | biome: human gut; feature: human-associated habitat; material: faeces | place: Denmark | collected 2008/2010 ... | reverse complement strand
AGAGCACCTGACTGTTAATCAGGGGGTCGTTGGTTCAAGCCCATCCTGAAGCGCATAGCCCGAGAGTCGGTTTCCCGACCCTCGGGTTCTGTTTTTATTTAGCCTTGCTGCTTCCCTAAATCCATGCACAAGAATTTCGGCTTGTGCCCTCCTTAGCTATTTTAACTAACCGTTGCGCAGTCGGGGCGACAGTTTCCCGCTAAAGATAGCGGTTTGCGAGGAGTTCGAGGCGCTCGCCGAGGTCAAAGACCCAGGGGGCACCCGTGGGGATTTCCGTCTTCATCACCTCGTCGGGCGTCAGGTGAAGAAGCATCATGACCAGGGCGCGCAACGAGTTGCCGTGAGCCGCCACAAGCACGGTATCGCGCAGTTGCAGTTGCGGCACTATCAATTCTTCCCAGCAGGGACGCACGCGTGCTATGGTGTCGCGCAGCGACTCGGTGAGCGGCAGTTCCTCGCTGCTCAATAAGGCGTAGCGCGGGTCGTGGCCCGGGAAGCGGGGATCGTCGGCGGTAAGTGCCGGCGGCTGCACGTCGTAGCTGCGGCGCCAGACATGCACTTGCCCGGCGCCGTATTTATCGGCCGTCACCCCCTTGTCGAGGCCCTGCAACGCCCCGTAGTGCCGCTCGTTGAGATGCCAGTCTTTCACCACCGGCAGCCACACGCGGTCCATGGCCGTCAGCGCGATGTCGAGGGTATGGATGGCGCGTTTCAGGTAAGAGGTGAAACAATACTGCGGCAACAGTCCGGCGGCGGCTATTTTCTTCCCGGCGGCTGCGGCTTCTTCGCGCCCCTTGTCGGAGAGTTCGACATCGGTCCACCCCGTAAAACGGTTCTCGAGATTCCAGGCACTTTGCCCGTGGCGTAATAAAATGAGGTGTTTCATAAAAAAATCAGCATGTTTCGTAAAAAAACAGGGTATTTCATTCAACTTTATAACGCTTAAATTGTCAATAAGTTAAAGGGCGCGGCAATAAAAACGCCCCTTGTTTTTCTCCAACGTGTACTTCACCTCGAAACAACCGCGGGGAAACTCAAATAATTGGCAACTTTTAAAACTAAAAATCAAGATGAAAAGAACAGTGACCCTGCTGATAGCCCTGCTTCTTACCGCAGGTCTGTCCTCCGCACAGCACAAGGCGGTGGAGAGCGTTGTGGCCACGAAATCTCCTCTGGCAACGGTGACGCTCCCCGTCAATGTGACGGCAAAAGATTTTATGACGAAAGTTTACGGCGTGCTCGACCCGTCGCTTGACAAAGCCGGCAACATCGCAGCCTCGCAGCAGGTGATGAACCTCACCCCCGAAGAGGATGAATACGGCCTGTGGCTGGAAAGCGCCGACGGCTACGGCGTGGCTTACTACGGCATGACGCCCGACGTCTCGGCCCACGCCTCGTTTGACAACGCCGACCGACTCGCCACTTACGGCTACTTCTTCATCTTCCCCTACGGCACAGGCGGACGCGACGCAGCCAACGCGCAACAGACGGCCTTCAGCGGCACGCTGCTCCAGGACCTGCTCGACATGGGGCTTGAAATGGGCGTCGACGAGCTTTCGGACGCAATCTTCGAGGTGGCCGGCGATTATGACGACAGCAACATCGACATCCGCCTGGTGGAGGAGCACGAAACCGCCGACAATTCCGGCCGCTTCATCCTGATACTTTCGGTCGACCCCTCCGACGCGCATCTCGCAGCCATGAACCGCTGACCTCCCCGCCTACATATTTTATAAAGAAACAACTGCGGCACTCCCCTCATCCCGGGGCGTGCCGCTTTCAGTTCAGTTGCAAGCCAAGGTTAAAATTAAAATAGGTATGGAATGTATGTTGAGGGAAAACCAGGCGTCTTCGAGTGTATTCACGTTCGTCTGCAGATAACCTTTTCACCGTCAAAAAAATGACCTCGAAATTTTTTTTTAAAAATCTGCCGATTTATTTGCACATCTCAGATAAAAGCCATATATTTGCATTTGAAAAATCCCTTCGCCTTATTGCAAGTCTTTTTTATTGTATAATTAACTTTAAATTTTAGTCTTATGTCAAATTTTCAAAATCGAGATGTTAAAGTCCTGACATCTCCCTCAGAATTAAAACATTCCGGGGTTTACCTGGTTAAATCAGAAATTGTTTTCCCTCAGACGGATGAATTTCTCGTGGATTTTTCTGACCTGGTGGAGCATTGCAGTACACAGAATAATGCGCATTTAAAAGAAGAAGATGTCCATTATGGTCTTGTGATTGCCGAGGATGTCACCTTGATTTTCGAGGGGGGCTGCTTTACGACAAGTTTGAACCTTAAAATGCCCCGTATGCCGATATCGGCAGGACAAGGAGGACCGGGCGATTTGTCTACACTTTCACAAGTTTCTAAATTTTATCTTATCGGCAACAACACTGTGCTGAAAGCCGGTCCGGAGCAGATTTTCGGTGATTCTATGGAAGTGACCGGTCCCTGGATAACGGAGCGTTCTTATCCACAGTGGTTCGATCAGCTTGCGGGCAAACAAAAGGGTGTGCATGCATTCAGAGGGGATCGGGAATATTACAAACATCTACATGATTGCTCCGCCGCGATTAACAAGGCCGTCAGGTTTAAAGGTGTCGGAGAAGTGTTTCTGCCGCAGGGTAACTATTACATCAGTCATCCCATCAAATTGCCGATAGGTATAACGCTCACCGGCGAGACCTATCGGAATATGAGTGCGGGCACCGAAGATGAAGAATTGTTTAAGATTTGGAATGACCGTGGGTGGTTTGACGAGGACTGCGCTTGTGTCGGTTCGATCATTATCCCCTTTATCGAAAGTGTAGTGGCCAATAAAAGTGATAATGCCATTGCGACAGAGTATTCCACACCTTTTGACAGAGGAATTTTCCGTATCAACCTTGAGGAGGATAAAAAGAACGGAGATAAGGATGACGCTGACGATGATTGGGTAGCACCGTTCCCTCTCAATGTGAGTGCGATGAAAGACCTTGCGATATTCAATATGTTTTATACAGAAGAAATTCGTTTCAGTGATATTGCTATTAAAAATCACATTGAGATAGCCCGTAAGGAGTGTTGCGTAATCGCAGGAGGATACACCTTTCAGAATGTAAAATGGTACAACTTCCCCATGGCCATAAAGTGGACTGGCCATTATACGGATCTAAGGAAGATTACCGACTGCTCGATACAACTGCACCAAAATATCAGAAATGCAATCGATTCACTGAAAGATGAGAAGCGCGAGTGCATGTATTTAATAACCATCCCGTTCCTGGGCGACGCATTGCAGATTACCCATTTATGTACAGACGCGGGTTCCTTTAACCCAGAGGAACAGCAGTTCTTCAAGGGGATATATGTACGCTCTTGTCATGGAGGCTCAATCTCCGACTGCATCATTAATATGGATGTGGTCCTGAGAGGATGCATCGGTGTAACTTTCCGTAACAATCACATGGAAAACGGTGCGCAGATATTGATTCAGGAGTCTGTAGTCGAGGTTACCGGCAATCATTTCGAGAAGGGCAGCCGGCCGAGTCTGCTTTTCGAGGTGCCTGATAGTCAGAATCCTGCAAAGAAGCTTCGTGGTCCACTCGATGAATCCAATGTCATCGTCAGTGGCAACTACTTTATGACTTATACCTTGCGGTCAGATGCTTCTGAACAGACTGCACAGCGGACTCCGATAAAGAAGGTAAATCCTTATGACATAGTTTTTGACAAAAAGTTTGGAGGCGTTTTCAACGTCCGGTTGACAGCCAATTACAGATATTCCCACAATGAGCTCGGCTCTCTTCAGCCGACGGGAATCATGCTCGGATTGGTTGATTACAGCTCCGGGGAACCTGCGGTCACTCCTTTCGAGGAGTTCAACAAGTACAGCTACTTCCTCTCCGACGAATGTCAGATTCACGAGGGATTCAAGCTCGACTTCTATCGGGAGTTCAATAAGATACCTCACATAAGCGGCGGCAGTGTAATGAACAATAGCGGGGTGCCATTCGTCAATGAGTCCGCATTCCCTAAAGATCTGACAGTGGATGGCTCTTCTCAGAGTGGTAACGATGGTGGAATGAATGACGAACTGTTTCCGGATCCGTTTAAGGAAGTATATGAGTATAAAGCCCAGCCGATTTTGGATGCTGAACGGCAGATAGCCGGAGTGGAGGCAAAGATATTCTCGATTAATTTGGATGCAGAAGGTGAACCAAAGGCTCCTACTGACAACAAACATGGTTCTGGAGTCCTGATAAGTTTAGCTGCTACAACAGCCGGAACCCCGTGCATGTTACGGCTTATCAAGAAAGTCACAAATACGAAAGGTGAGAACGCCGTTTTCTATGTAGATATTCCCATAGTGGGTGGAGAATTTCTCTATGACAACGGCTACAGCGTGAATTGCTATCCCTGGATAAAAGTTCAGTGGGCAAATAGCCTCAACGCTGACGATATTATCAAGAATGTACTTACGATCAAACCCTCTGATCAGACCGGCATCAAGAGAGTCTCGTTCATGGGAGACAATGTCAAGGCTTTTATAGACTCTTCTGTTCTGCCATCCGCATACGGATGGAAAATTACTGACGAACTCATAAACATTTCTGCCGGTAATGCGGGACACTATTGTCTTGGCATGGTCAACGGACAGAATAAGTGGATTAAACTTTAATTGAATATCTCACACGGAGGTGGGGTAGAGTGCCCCCGGGGCGGACTATCCCACCTCTTAACTAAACTTAATCAAACGGCAAATATGAAAACTGAAAATTTATCACACGCATGGAACGTGGCGGCCGTCAGGGTGGCGGTTTTGCTGTCTGTCCTCTTGCTCTCGTTCGCCGCGAAAGCTGACTTTACAAAAGGTTACATTAATTACAGATTTTTGGAAAACGGCGACGAGGTCGAGGTCTGCGGCGGGACAGTCCACTACAATAAAGTTTTAATTCCCGAAAAGGTAACCTATGGACCAAAGACGTATACAGTGACCAGAATTGCCGAGAATGCGTTTGAAGGTAAGGGTTCTCTGTGGTATTTGGAAATTCCGAATACTGTAACTGAAATCGGCGCGTATGCCTTCTCCAATTGTAGGTTGAGGTCGGTCACGATACCCCCATCGGTAAAAGCTATCGGAGAATATGCTTTCGAAGATTTGAACCCTCCATATCCACATGAAGGACACAAAGTTGAGGTAAAAATCTCTGATTTGGCGGCATGGTGCGATATCGATTTTGCGGATGAATATGCCAACCCGCTTTCAACCGGAGCTGAGAATAATGGACAAAGGGGTTCTTATGGGCATCTGCTTTTGAACGGCGAAGACATAAGGGATTTGGTAATACCGGACGGAGTGACGACAATTAAACAATATGCATTTTGTACAAGATTTCGTTCCGTGACGTTCCCGCCTTCAGTCAAGAAAATAGGGAGGTGCGCTTTCTATGGCTCTGACTATGCATGGCACTACATGGATACAATATATTTGTCGGATCTTGCTGCTTGGTGTAAAGTTACCGGTTGCATCTTGAAGGGAGCGAAAGATCTCTATCTGAATGGAGAGTTGGTGACTGACCTTGCCATCCCGGAGGGTGTAACATCTCTTCCTTCATTTATTTTTCATAGTATTGAATCTATAACGTCTGTTACCATTCCTAATACTGTTACAGAAATTGGAGACGGAGCTTTTGCGGGTTGTTATAATTTGAATACTGTATCAATTTCAAATTCAGTTACGGAAATTAAAGAAAAAGCGTTCGATTGTTGCCACAAGCTTGAAAAAGTAACCATCGGCAACTCTATCAGGACTATCGGAGATGATGCATTTGACGGTTGTGAATCTTTGAAAGATTTTTTTGTAGGCAACCCTGTTCCCCCTGCTGTGTGCCAAGATACTTTCGATTATTCTTCTTATGATAACATGACGCTTCATGTGCCGAAAAACAGCATACCGAACTACCGTATGTCTTCGGTATGGAGTCAGTTCCCCCGCATAGTAGACGATGCGTCTGGTATCGGGGACGTGGCGGCTGAGCATGAGATCGGATTCACGGTGTCGGGCGGAGTGCTGACCGTCACCGGCGTTGACGGCGCGATGATTGAAATCTACGATATGTCGGGACGCCGTGTGTATGAGGGCGTGTCGCCTGTCGTCAGCGGTCTCCCGCGCGGCATCTACCTGCTGAAAGCCGGCAACCGCACGGCCAAAATCTGCATCTGAAATATCCGGACGACAGCCTGAATCAAAAAAACTTTAAATCAACGGCAAATATGAAAACTGAAAATTTAACACACACGTGGAACGTGGCGGCCGTCAGGGTTGCGGTGTTGCTGTCAGTCCTCTTGCTCTCGTTCGCGGCAAAAGCTGATTTCACCAAAGGTAAATTTGTGTACAGATTTTTGGAAAAAGGCGACGAGGTGGAGGTCTGCGGGTGGACAAGCAAATACGATTACATTACAATTCCTGAAAAAGTAACCTATGGAACAAAGACGTATACAGTGACAAGAATTGCCGAGAATGCATTTATGGATGCAGGTGTCTGGGGAGCTGACATTCCGAATACTGTAACTGAAATCGGCGCGTATGCTTTTTCCGGATGCAAGATGAACTATGTCACGATACCCCCATCGGTAAAAGTTATCGGTGAATACGCTTTCGAGGAAATGAATAATCACTATCCACATGATGGACGCTACGTTAAGGTGCAAATCTCAGATTTGACAGCATGGTGCGACATCGATTTTGCCAATGAATATGCCAACCCGCTTTCAACTGGATATGAATATTTTGGACAAATGGGCGATTACGGGGAACTGTATTTGAACGGCGAACGCATATTGGATTTGGTAATACCGGACGGAGTGACGACGATCAAACAATATGCTTTCTGTATACATTTTCGTTCCGTGACATTACCACCGTCAGTTAAGGAAATAGGGAGGGGTGCATTATTTCGCCATGACTCTATACGTAAGGACATCGAAGCATTATATTTGTCAGATATTGCAGCTTGGTGTAAAGTTACCGGTGACATTCCACGTGTAAAAAACCACTATCTGAATGGAGAACTGCTGACTGACCTTGTCATACCCGAGGGTGTAACATCTATTTCACCATATATTTTCTGGCTTTCTGAATCTATAACATCGGTTACCATTCCTAATACCGTTACAGAAATTGGAGAGTCAGCTTTTTATGCTTGTAAAAATCTCAATAATGTATTAATTCCAAATTCAGTTACGGAAATTAAAGAAAAGGCGTTCGCAAATTGCAGCACTCTCGAGACTGTAACTATCGGCAACTCCTTAAAGACTCTCGGAAAAAACGCATTTGGCGATTGTGAATCTTTGAAAGATTTTTTTATATGCAACCCTGTCCCGCCTACCGCAGACCATGATGCTTTTGGATATTTTACTTTTAATAATTCACCGACGCTTCATGTGCCGAGAAACAGCATACCGGACTACCGTATGTCTTCGGTATGGAGTCAGTTCCCCCTCATAGTAGACGATGCTTCGGGTATTGAGGATGTAACGTCTGAGGAGGAAATCGGATTCACGGTGTCGGGCGGAGTGCTGACCGTCACCGGCGTTGAGGGCTGCATGATTGAAATCTACGATATGTCGGGACGCCGTGTGTATGAGGGCGTGTCGCCTGTCGTCAGCGGTCTCCCGCGCGGCATCTACCTGCTGAAAGCCGGCAACCGCACGGCCAAAATCTGCATCTGAAATATCCGGACGACAGCCTGAATCAAAAAAACTTTAAATCAACGGCAAATATGAAAACTGAAAATTTAACACACGCGTGGAGCATGGCGCTTGGCAGGGTGGCGGTTTTGCTTTCTGTCCTCGTGCTCTCGTTCGTTGCAAAAGCGGATTTCACAATAGATTACATTGATTACAGAGTTTTGGAAAACGGCGACGAGGTCGAGGTCTGCGGCGGGACACCCGACAACGGTAAACTTAAAATCCCTGAAAAGGTAACTTACAGGACCAAGACGTACACAGTGACAAGAGTTGCCGAGAATGCATTTGAACATGCATCTGTCGAGTATCTGGAAATCCCGAATACTGTAAATGAAATCGGAGCTTACGCTTTTTCCGAATGTCGTCTTGGTTCGGTCACAATACCCCCGTCAATAAAAGTTATCGGTGAATGTGCGTTCAAAGATTGCGACTCTCCTGCTTCCGGGGAACAGGAAATTAAGGTACAAATATCTGATTTGGCTGCATGGTGCGATGTCGATTTTGCAGATAAATATGCAAATCCACTTTCAAACAAACGGTCGAATCTTTATTTGAACCGAAAAAAAACTTATGACCTGGTCATACCCGATGGGGTGGCGACAATTAAACAATATGCATTTTGTCATAATTTCCTTTCTGTAACGTTCCCTCCTTCCGTTAAGGAAATAGGCACACGCGCTATAAGTGGCTATGAAAATGATTACTACGACACGTTGGCAATATATTTGTCAGATCTTGCTGCATGGTGCAATGTCACCGGAGACATACCGGGAGGAAAAAATCTCTATCTAAACGGGGAGCCGGTGAATAGCCTTATCATCCCGGAGGGTGTGGAAGCTGTTCCGGCAAGAGGTTTCTACGGTTGCGAATCTATAGAATCGGTTGCTGTTCCTAATACAGTTATAGAAATTGGAGCCGAAGCTTTTAGTCATTGTCGTAATCTGAAGACGGCAGTAATTCCAAATTCAGTTACGGAAATTAAAAATAAGGCGTTCGCTTCTTGCTTCAATCTTGAAAAAGTCACTGTCGGCAACTCAATAAAGACTATCGGAGATTTAGCATTTTCCTTTTGTCATTTGACAGATTTCTTTATCGGCAATCCGGTTCCTCCTTCCGCGGGCAATGATTGTTTCTATTTTGCTTATGACCATGCTACGCTCCATATACCGAAAAATAGTAAAAAGACCTACTTAAAGTCTTCTACATGGAGCAAGTTTCACAACATAATAGAATACGATGCGTCGGGTATCGGGGATATAATGGCTGAGGAGGAAATCGGATTCACGGTGTCGGGCGGAGTGCTGACCGTCACCGGCGTTGAGGGCTGCATGATTGAAATCTACGATATGTCGGGACGCCGTGTGTATGAGGGCGTGTCGCCTGTCGTCAGCGGTCTCCCGCGCGGCATCTACCTGCTGAAAGCCGGCAACCGCACGGCCAAAATCTGCATCTGAAATATCCGGACGACAGCCTGAATCGAATAAGAGCGGACGTCTGAAAGGGACGCCCGCTCTTGGTTTATGTCTGCTCCAAATCTAAATCTTTCATTCATAGAAGAGGTTCCAGCCGGGAGCGAGGCGATAACTGTCTTCCGAGGCGGCGGGGACCACGAGGCGGCATTTGCGGTACATCGCCCCTTCCTCTGGGTCGAAAATGGTGCTGGTACATTCAAATTTCGGCGGCACGGCAGAGGGTTCCTCCAGCACCTCGAGCGCACGGCAGCCGTCGAATATCAGTTCGCCGAGTTCGGCGCTGTTGCCCGGCAATTTGGCGCGCCGCAGCGACGTGCATTCCGAAAAGGCGTAGGCTTCGAGCTGACGCACCGACGACGGCACTTCCACCTCTTTAAGCGCGAAGCAATAGGCGAAAGCGTTCATTCCCACCGTAGTGACTGTGGCCGGGAACTCCACCGACTGCAACGACGAGCAGTACTGGAAGGCGAAGCGTCCCACCTTGTGCAGGCTTGGCGGAAGCGTCACCTCTTTCAATCCCATGCACCACACGCACATATACTGCGGCAACTCGGTGACGCCGGAGGGAACCGTGAGCCGTTCCAGACTTTCACATTCGCGGAAGCACCCCTCCCCCATCGTCGTGACCGACTCCGGGAGCAGCAATTCGCGCAACTCCTTGCAACGGGCGAATGCGTATGCTCCCACTTTGGTGAGGCGTCGCGCGGGAGTGCCGTCAACGCGCACTACCGGAGCATCGGCGAAGGCATCGGCAGGTATTGCCGTCACATCGGCCGAGAGCGTTATATCGAGGGTTTCGCTTGCGGTGACATCCGTTTTCCAGTTGCCGGAGCGGAGGTCGGCCTGTGTCAGTGTTACCGGTTTTTGAGCCATGGCATTGATGGTTACCGCCGCGCCGAGCACGGCCAAAAAGTGCGGATTGAGTTTCATATCGCAAAATTAGAAAAAATATCAGACATTAAAGCCCTCAATTCCGACAAAAATTACTAACTTTGTGGTTGGATTTGACAATACCGTACTGATATGTTAGATAAAATCAATTCACTAAGGAAAGAAATAGAGGGTCTGACAGCCTCCTCGCCCGAGGAGGTTGAGCAGATCCGCATCAAATATCTCAGCAAGAAGGGACTCGTTCCGGCTCTCTTCAACGACTTCCGCAGCGTTCCGCCCGAGCAGAAACGCGAGATGGGACAGAAGCTCAACGAGCTGAAGGAGTTCGCCACCGCCAAACTCAACTCCCTGCGCGAGGCGCTTGCCACCGCCGCCGAAGACGACCTGGCCGGCATCGACCTCACCCGCACCGCCACGCCCGTCCCCTTCGGAACACGCCATCCCCTGTCTCTGGTCAAGAACGAGATGCTCGACATCTTCGCACGCATGGGTTTCACCATCGCCGAAGGGCCGGAAATAGAGGATGACTGGCACGTGTTCTCATCGCTGAACTTCGCCGCCGACCATCCCGCCCGCGACATGCAGGACACCTTCTTCATAGCCCGCAACCCGGCGGACGTGTTGCTGCGCACCCACACCTCGTCGGTTCAGACCCGTGTCATGGAGAGCGTCAAGCCCCCTATCCGCATCGTCTGCCCCGGCCGCGTGTACCGCAACGAGGCCATCTCGGCGCGTGCCCACTGCTTCTTCCACCAGGTGGAAGGCCTCTACATAGACCGCAACGTCTCCTTCGCCGACCTGCGCCAGGCGCTCCTATACTTCGCACAGCAGATGTTCGGTCCGGAGACGAAGATTCGCCTGCGTCCCTCCTACTTCCCCTTCACCGAGCCGTCGGCCGAGATGGACATCTCCTGCCACATTTGCGGCGGCAAGGGTTGCCCGCTGTGCAAGGGCACCGGCTGGGTTGAAATCCTCGGATGCGGAATGGTGGATCCCAATGTGCTCCGCGCCTGCGGCATAGACCCCGAAGAGTATTCCGGCTACGCCTTCGGCATGGGCATCGAGCGCATCGCCAACCTCAAATACAAGGTCAGCGACCTGCGCCTCTTCTCCGAAAACGACGTCCGCTTCCTCCACGAGTTCGACGCCGCACACTAAGCGAATCTCCGTTTGATGAAAATCGCAGACAGATACCGGGAGGTGCTCGCCTGGTTCGCAGAAAATAACCCGACGGCAGAGACGGAACTGAAATATGACAGTCCGTTCCATCTGCTGTTGGCCGTTATCCTGTCGGCACAATGCACCGATAAGCGCGTCAACATCGTCACCCCGCCGCTCTTCGAGGCATACCCGGACCCGGCGTCGCTGGCCGACGCCACCGAAGAGGAGGTCTTCTCATATATTAAATCGGTAAGTTTCCCCAACAACAAGACACGCCACCTCATCGGCGCCGCGCGGATGCTGCGCGACGTCTACGGAGGCGAAGTGCCCGGCACGCTCGACGAGCTGGTGAAGCTACCCGGCGTGGGACGCAAGACGGCCAACGTGATGCTGGCCGTGGTTTGGGGACGCTCCGCAATGGCGGTGGACACGCACGTCTTCCGCGTGAGCAACCGCATCGGCCTTACGCGCAATTCCAAGACGCCGCTTGAAACGGAACGAACGCTGATGCGCTACATTCCGGAAGAGACGGTACCGCTGGCGCACCATTGGCTCATACTCCACGGCCGCTACGTCTGCAAGGCGCGGCGCCCCGAGTGCGAAGCCTGCGGCCTCACCGAATGGTGCCAGTATTTCCAGAAAGAATCCAAAAAGAAATAAAAGGCTTACGCCTTCTTGACGTCACCCCTTCGCGACCGCCGCGAGGGGGTGACTGCGTATGTAACCCCCGCAAGGATGAGCAGGATGCCTATGGCCAGCCTACCGGTGAACGCCTCGCCGAAGACCGTTATCCCTATCACCACGGCGGTGAGCGGTTCCAGCGCGCCGAGAATCGACGTCGGAGTGGAGCCTATCTCCTTGACGGCGACGGTGAGCAATATCAGCGCCATTACCGACGGCACTACGGCCAGCATCGCCGACATTCCCCACGCGAAAGGCGTCGGAGGCATCATCAACCCCTCGCCCGGCACCGTGAGACCGTAAACAGCCACCGTGGCCACTACAGTCAGGATTACGTAGAACGTCATCTTCAGCACAGGCATCTTCATGCCGCTGCGGTTCACCACCACTATATATAAGGCGTAGGTCAGCGACGAAACGAAAACCAGCGTCACGCCAATGGCCGACAACGGGGCGCCGTCACCCCCGCGGTAGAGCAGGGCTATGCCGCCCAACGCCAGCGCTATGGCCGTGCCCATGCGCCACGTCAGCGGTTGCTTGAAGAAGAGCGCCATAATGACGGCCACCATCAGCGGGTAGACGAAAAGCAACGTCGAGGCGATGCCGGCATCCATGAACTGGAAACTGAAAAAGAGCGAGAGCGACGACATGGCGAACAGTACGCCAAGCAACACCAACAGCCCCGCCTCGCGCAGCGTAATGCGGAACGAATCGCGGTGCGCCGCCATCAGCACGCCGATAATCACCGCCGCCAGGGCAAAGCGAGAGAACAGCACCGACGGCACATTCATTCCCTCGGCATAAAGAAAGTTGGCGCCCAGCGGATTCGTGCCGTAGCAAACCGCCGAAACGATACCGCAAATATAACCCTTGGTCCTCGAATTCATAGCAAAAGATTTAAAGCAACTGCGGCGTATTATAGGAATGCCGCAGCCGCAAAGATTCAGCGCCGCAAAGTTACAAAAAATCCGCCAAACGCCCAACCCGCACCTTGATGTGGAGCGCAGGCTTCCAAGCCTGCGTTAGAAGCCATTTTCAAAAAGCTGAAATATCATCTAGGCTATCAATGTCAAATAACGGAGGCGTCCATTACGCCTCCGTTATTATATTGCTTAGTTGACCAAATCAATCCCATTGGTCAAAATAAGGATCTGTATTGATTGTGTGCTGAATATGCCCCCACGAATCATCGCTTGAAGATCCGGAACATAAAGTAAACCCAAATATCAGTATCAAATCTACAATGCTGAATTAAATAATTTATAACTTTATCTTCAATATTATATCATCGTGCTCTTTCATATATAGGGCACACACGCGCATTACAACAGCAAAGCTGAAATTGGCCATCATAACGAAACTACCGCTAAGGATTGAAATCCAGCTAAAGCTATTATCCTGAGCCACAGCTATAAAACAACCTGCAATAAAACAGATTATACCTAATACGACGAAGCTAACCGATAGCACGTTTACAATCTTATAGCTGTCGCCAACTTCATCTACCTCAGAGGATGATTCTGGATCGGAAAATTTTTCTACCACCTTCTCTGTTGCTTTGCTCTTACTTTGTTGATCATCAAACATGATTTAAAAATAATTGGTTTTGTGCAATATTGCCGGAGTTATTGCCCTGCCAATAAAAATTAGTGGAGGGCTGAAGTCTTGTAGATTCAGAGGCACTGCCATGCCCACACAACTTACAAAGACACCGGCCCTCCGACGAGCCATACATACTGGTGTATATGTATGGCTGTATCGAGGCCGCTTAGTGCATTGTTCCCGTTGTGTTGAAAATTGGCAGTTTTCTGAATCGAGTACAATAGCATTAAACGCTATTCGTTCCTATGACTATGAAGATATGATCTCTTTCATATCCGTTTGCAAAGTTACGATTTTATTTCCGTTCCCACAAATATTTTTTCCTATTTATTTATAGGTAACGTAGTAAGTACATGTGCATTTTATTGTAGCCCGAATTGCGTCAGCGCCTCCTTACGGAAGCGCTACGCAATACATATAACGGCAAACTATTGGCATTATACTTCAGGAACCTGGGTTAACCAAAATGCACATTTACTTACTGCGTTACCTATAAATGCGTTACCTATAAATAAGAGTCGCATCGGTTGCTTTTTGCAGAACAGCACAGAAGATAATTTGGAGGTCGCAGATGGAGAGTGAGCTTCTCCTCGTTGTGGAATGCTTGCGGAACGGCCAGACCGGTGTGCTGAAAATAATCAACAGATGGCATAATTGTATTATATTGGGTATAAATTTGGATTATTGGGTAATTAATCTCTTGATTTTGAACAAATAACTGCGTTATAGAAGAGTTATCTCAATTTCTGTTACTTTAAATTTAATAATTTAAAAATATTTTTCAAAAAACTTGCAGGAGTTAAATTTTTATGTAATTTTGCAGAAACTCAAAATAACCTATCTATTAACAATCATTATGAAACAGGTATATAAAGTTCTCGCAACATTGTTGCTTATAGTGGCTTGCGCCGCTTCGGCTTATGCCGCTGATTTTCTCACAAAACCTCTCGATGTA